>Ga0157375_10002090_pt1 | contig 17243 bp, 16 predicted proteins | sample M35metaG_FD_115311 | JGI IMG/M metagenome (GOLD analysis project Ga0157375, IMG submission 115311) | Miscanthus rhizosphere microbial communities from Kellogg Biological Station, Michigan, USA - M3-5 metaG | ecosystem: Host-associated > Plants > Roots > Rhizosphere > Soil | place: USA: Michigan... | reverse complement strand
CTTCCAGGGCGCCTTCGTCGACAGCAGCCGCGAAGAGATGTTCGACGCCTTCAAGGGCTACCACCCCACCGTGCAGGCGCTGATCGAATCCACCGAAAGCGTGACCAAATGGCCGCTGCGCAACCGCAACCCATTGCCGCTGTGGAGCCGTGGTCGCCTGGTGCTGCTGGGCGACGCCTGCCACCCGATGAAACCGCACATGGCCCAGGGCGCCGGCATGGCCATCGAAGACGCTGCCATGCTCACTCGCTGCCTGCAGGAAACCGGCATCAGCGACTACCGCACCGCATTCCAGCTCTACGAAGCCAACCGCAAGGAACGTGCATCCCGCGTGCAGGCCGTGTCCAACGCCAACACCTGGCTGCGCACGCAAGAAGACCCGGCCTGGGTCTACGGCTATGACCTGTACGCCCAGGAGCTGAAATCGGGGGTGGCCGCGTGAGCACCTTCCTCTACGGCGGCAACGTCCAGGCCAATGGCATCCGCCAGCACTACCTGCGTTACGGCGGTAAAGGCCCGGCGTTGATCCTGATCCCGGGCATCACCAGCCCGGCGATCACCTGGGGTTTTGTGGCCGAGCGCCTCGGTGCGCACTACGACACCTACGTGCTCGACGTGCGTGGGCGCGGCCTGTCGTCCACCGGCCCCGAGCTGGATTACAGCGCTGAGACCTGTGCCGACGATATCGGCGCGTTTGCCCAAGCGCTCAACCTGGACAACTACCATCTGGTCGGCCACTCCATGGGCGCACGCTTTGCCGTGCGCAGTGCGGTCAAGCACCCCCAAGGCGTGAACCGCATGGTGCTGATCGATCCACCGGTGTCCGGTCCCGGCCGCCGTGAATACCCGAGCAAGTTGCCGTGGTACGTCGACTCCATCCGCCAGTCGCTGGTCGGCATGGATGCGGAGGCGATGCGCGCCTTCTGCGCCACCTGGACCGAGGAACAACTGCAATTGCGCGCCGAATGGCTGCACACCTGCTTCGAGCCGGCCATCGTGCGCGCCTTCAATGATTTTCACGACGTCGACTTCCATCAAGACCTGCCCCACCTCAAGGCCCCTGCCCTGTTGATGGTGGCCGGGCGTGGCGGCGTGATCCTCGATGAAGACGTCGCCGAGATTCAGGACCTGCAACCGGCGATCCACGTGGTTCGCGTGGCCAACGCCGGGCACATGATTCCGTGGGACGACCTCCAAGGCTTCTTCGACGCCCTGGGCGACTTCCTACCCACCGAACAATAAGGGAAACCACCATGCTCAAGCCTTACCGCATCGGCCAGATCGTGCCGAGCTCCAACACCACCATGGAAACCGAGATCCCGGCGATGCTCACCGCACGCCAGGCCATCCGCCCGGAGCGCTTTACCTTTCACTCCAGCCGCATGCGCATGAAGCAAGTGCGCAAGGAAGAGCTGGCGGCGATGGACGGCGAGTCCGACCGTTGCGCCGTCGAGCTGTCCGACGCCAAGGTCGACGTGCTGGGCTACGCCTGCCTGGTGGCAATCATGGCCATGGGCCTGGGTTATCACCGTAACTCCGAGCAACGCCTGCGCAAGGCCACCGCCGACAACGACGCCAACGCCCCGGTGATCACCAGTGCCGGTGCGTTGATTGAAGGCCTCAAGGTGATGGGCGCCAAGCGCATCGCCATCGTTGCGCCGTACATGAAGCCGCTCACCGAGCTGGTGGTGAACTACATCCGCGAAGAAGGCTTTGAGGTGGTGGACTGGCGCGCGCTGGAGATCCCCGACAACCTCGAAGTGGCCCGCCACGACCCGGCCAACCTGCCGGCCATCGTCGCTGGCATGAACCTGGAAGGCGTCGACGTGATCGTGCTGTCTGCCTGCGTGCAGATGCAATCGCTGCCGGTGGTGGCCAAGGTCGAGGCGCAAACCGGAAAACCGGTGCTGACCGCTGCCATCGCCACTACCTACGCCATGCTCAAGGCCCTGGACCTGGAGCCCATCGTGCCCGGCGCCGGCGCACTGCTCTCCGGCGCTTACTGAGGGGCTTTGTGATGAACGAACAATCCGCCGACGCCAACTACCAGGGCGTATGGGGTAATCGCATCGGCTTTGGCAAAAAGGCCGCGCTGCTGATGATCGACTTCATGCAGGGCTACACCACCGAAGGCGCACCGCTGTTTGCGCCAGGCGTGGTCAGTGCCGTGGCCGAAAGCGTGGAGCTGTTGGCCACCGCGCGTAAACATGGGATTGCGGTGGTGCACACCAATATCCGCTACCATCCCGGCCATTTCGTCGATGGCGGGATCTGGGTGAAGAAGGCCCCGGTCATGAAAGACATGGTCGAAGGCAACCCGCTCGCCGCGTTTTGCAGCGAGGTGTTGCCCCAGGTCGATGAAGTGGTGATCACCAAGCAGTATGCCAGCGCGTTTTTTGGCAGCAGCCTGGCCCCGATGCTGCACGCCCAAGGCATCGACACCGTGGTGCTGGCCGGCTGCTCCACCAGCGGCTGCATCCGCGCCACGGCGGTGGATGCCGTGCAACACGGGTTTCGCACCATCGTCGTGCGCGAGTGCGTCGGCGATCGACACCCGGCCCCCCATGAAGCCAACCTGTTCGATATCGACAGCAAGTATGGCGACGTGGTGAGCAAGCAGGAGGCGATGAGTAAGTTCAGGGAGCAATAAGACGCTATTAGGAACTGCGCCATAGAGCGTGGTCCTGAAAAAAACTGAGGGCCCATTGGAATGCAATCTAATGTGGGAGCGGGCTTGCTCCCACACTGGATCACCTCCAGCAGGACCCCCTCAGTCTTCTGACACTGCCTTTGGAAGTCGCTTCTACAGCACTCCGAAGTGCTGGAACAAAGCGGCCGTATAAAAACCATAAGTCACCGCCAGGAGACACCCCAATGCCCATTGCGAATGCAGCGCCCGCGACCACCGTCGCCGACCCCGTCACCACGCTCTACCACAAGATCACCTGGAAGCTGATTCCGTTCCTGTGTTTCTGTTACCTCGCGGCCTACCTGGACCGTATCAACATCGGCTTCGCCAAGCTGCAGATGCTCGACCAACTGCACTTCAGCGAAACCGCGTTCGGCCTCGGCGCCGGGCTGTTCTTCGTGGGCTACATCATCTTTGAAGTGCCAAGCAACCTGGTGCTGGAGCGGGTGGGCGCGAAGATCTGGATCGCGCGCATCATGATCACCTGGGGCCTGCTGTCGGCCTGCACCATGCTGGTCACCTCCACCACCCAGTTCTACATCCTGCGCTTTTTGCTTGGCGCCGCCGAAGCGGGTTTCCTGCCGGGCGTGCTGTATTACCTGACCACCTGGTTCCCCACCCACCGGCGCGGGCGCATCATCGCGCTGTTCATGATCGGCCTGCCGCTGTCCAGCGTGATCGGCGGCCCGCTGTCCGGCTGGATCATGGGCCACTTCGACCAGATGGGCGGCCTGCGCGGCTGGCAATGGCTGTTCCTGATCGAGGCCGTGCCCAGCGTATTGCTCGGCGTGCTGACCTTCTGGGCCTTGCCCAACACCTACCAGCAGGCCAAATGGCTGTCGGATGAAGAAAAAGCCCTGCTAGAAAGCGAACTGCGCAAGGACGAGGCCGACGCCACCGGCAGCAAGCACAGTTTTCGCGACGGCTTCTTCAACCTCAAGGTGTGGATGCTCGGCGGTATCGACTTCTCGATCCTGCTCAGCGCCTACGCCATGGGTTTCTGGATGCCGACTTTCATCCGCAATGCCGGCGTGACCGACACCTTCCATATCGGTGTACTCACCGCGCTGCCGAGCATCGCGGCCTTGCTGGGCATGCTGCTGATCGGCGCCAGCTCGGACAAACACCGCGAACGCCGCTGGCACATCATCGTGCCGTTCTTCATCGGCGCGGCGGCCATGGCCACCAGCACCTTCTTTACCCATAACGTGGCGGCCACGGTTGCGCTGTTCGCCATCGCCTCGGCCGCGATCATCGGCGCGGTACCGGTGTTTTTCAGCCTGCCGGCCACCTTTCTCAAAGGCACCGCGGCTGCCACGGGCTTTGCCCTGGCCTGTTCGGTGGCGAACATTGCCGGCTTAGTGAGCAACTCGTTGATGGGCGTTGCGATCGACGTCACAGGCAGCAGCGCCGGTGCCTTGTGGTTTTTCGCGGGCTGCCTGATCCTCAGCAGCTTCCTGGTCATCGCCTTGCCGGCGAAACTGGTGAACCGTTGACAACAATAATTTTTCGGATGAATCACCATGCAAGGCTTCCTGAAACGCTGTGCGCTGCTCGTTGCGGTCGGTTTATGTGCCGGTACCGCGCAAGCTGCTGAAAAGGTCATCTTCGACACCGACTTCAACGTGCTCAACGATGACGGCCAGGCCTTCATCATGCTCGCCCAGCTGCATGCGCAAAAACGCATCGAGTTGTTGGGCATGACCCTGGTCAGCGGCAATGCCTGGGTCGACCAGGAGCAGGTTGACGCCCTCAAGGCCGTGGAACGCATGGGCGTGGAAAAAGAGGTGGGCGTCTATTCCGGCGCCGCCTACCCGCTGCTGCATGACTACGCCACCTACGAGGCAGAAAAAACCCTGTTCGGCGCGGGCTGGCCGGGGGCGTTCAAGAATCCTCGCCCCACCTCACCGTCGCAGTTGATCGCGCCACCGGACGGCCTGGCCACCCACACCCAACTGCGCAGTGAGACCGCCGCGCAGTTCATCGTGCAGAGCGTGCGGGCCAACCCGCACCAGGTGACGATCCTGGCGGTCGGTCCGCTGACCAACATCGCCCTGGCCATACGCTCGGCGCCGGACATCGTGCCGCTGATCAAGCGCATCGTGTACATGGGCGGCGCGCTGGAGATCCCGGGCAACACCACGCCAGCGGCGGAGTTCAACTGGTGGTTCGACCCCGAGGCCGCGAAGATCGTGTTGCGCTCACCGATCGAACACGTGATTTTCCCCAACGACGTGTGCGAGAAAGTCACCTTCGACAAGGCGGTGTACCAGCGCGTGATCGCCAAGAAAGGCGCGATTGCCGACCTGTACAAGCATGAGTTCGGGCCACTGTTCGACAAAGACCCGGGCTACCACAGTTTCACCTGGGACAGCTTGCCCGCGCTGTATCTGGTCAACCCGCAGATCGTCACCGAATCCCGCGACCTGTGGGTGGACGTGGACGCCACCTTCGGCGCCGACTACGGCCGCGCACTGGGCTACAAGAAAGGCGCGCCGGTGGGCACGCAAAAAGCCAAAGTGGTGTTCGGCGTAGACCAAAAGCAATTCTGGGATGGCTACGTCAACCTCGTGACGCTGCCAACACCGGTCAAACACTGACCGGCGTGATCGCTCCCACCGGGCGTGGGAGCGATCTTTTTTTCAGCCTGCCGCCGCAAACCCGTGCTGCAAATCCTCGATCAACGCCGCCACGTCCTCCAGGCCGATGTGCAGGCGCACCACCGGGTTCAGCCCGCGATCGGCTGCACTGTCGCGGTCCTGGGTATCGGCCACGGTGACCAGGCTTTCATAGCCGCCCCACGATGCGCCCAACCCGAACAGCTGCAAGCCGTCGATCAACCGCTCGACGTACGCCGCGTCTGCATTGGCCAGCTCAAACGACAACAACCCGTTGCTGCCGGTGAAATCCCGTCGCCACAACGCATGCCCTGGGTGCTCCGGCAACGCCGGATGGAACACGCGCTTGACCTGCGGTTGCGCCTGCAACCACTGGGCGATCTCCACCGCGCCACGCTCATGCACGTCCAGGCGTGACGCCAAGGTGCGCGCGCCCCGCAACACCAGGTAAGCATCGTCGGCACTCACCGCGTTGCCAAAGGTGTCACTCATGCGGCCCAACGCCGGCCAGGCCGCTGCGCTGGTGCACACGCTGCCCATCATCACATCGCTGTGGCCGCCGAGGTATTTGGTGAGGGCCATGATCGAGATGTCCGCGCCCAGCGCCAGCGGGCGATACAGGTAGCCCGAACCCCAGGTGTTGTCGACGGCCAGCAGGATATTGCGCGGCTTGCACAAGGCTGCAATGGCCGGCAAGTCGCACAATTCATACAACAACGAGCCGGGCACCTCGGCGTAGACCAGCCTCGTGTTGGCTTGCAGTTGCGCTTCGAGCCCCTTGCCATCCGGCGCGAAATAACTGACTTCAATCCCAAACGGCTGCAGGAACTCCCGGGCCAGCTTGCGCACCGGGGAGTACACCGCGTCGGTGATCAACACGTGATCGCCTGGGCGCAGATAAGCCAGGAATACCTGGGCTGCCGCAGCCAGGCCGGTGCCATAGAGACGCGTGCGATAGCCACCCTCCAACTCGGTGACCAGGTCTTCCAGGGCATGGGAGGTGGGGTTGCCCCGAGCACCGTAGGTCAGTACGCGCTCACTGTCGCGGCGGGCGCGGGCATCGCGCATCTGGGCGAGGTTGTCGAACAGCACCGTGCTGATACGCGTGACCGGCACGTTGACCGCACGGCCACCCTGGCCTTTTTCCGTGCGGGCGGCGTGGATCAACCGGGTACGCACACGGGACGTCGGCACCAGCGGCTTGAGGCTGGCGATTTCCGCCGGACTCATCTGTGCCAGCAAACCGATTTCCCAGGCCAGGTACTGGCGCGCGGCGTCCTTGTTGCCGCTGTGGCGGTCGTGGGTGAAAAACAGGAAGTCGATGCACTGCGCGTCCGGTGGGCTCTGCGGGTCTTCACTCACCGGCAGGCCGGCGGCGGCCCAGGCGGCAAAACCACCGTCGAGCAGTTTTGCGTCCAAGCCAAGGGCTGCAAACGCTGCCAGCGCCGGATCATCAGCCACCAGCACCAAAGGGCGCTGGTCGGCGTTGAGCAGTGAGCGGATCGACCAGCGCGAGCCTGGGATATGCCCCTTGCGGTACACCATGCTCGGGCGCAGGTCGATCAGGTTGACTTCACTCAGCTCAAAACCGTGTGCGCTGATCAGCGGCAAAGGCTCGTAAGCCACCGGCGCCTGCACCGGCAAGGCCAGGCCACTGTCGATCCCGCCGCTCAGCACATACGCCTCATGCCCCAACTGACGCAACCAACTGGCCACGATCGGCGCGCGAATACCATCGCTGTCGAACAGCACCACCCGGGCCTGGCGCACGCCGATGTACAGGTCGGTGGACTGGATCAACTGCCCGCCCGGCGTGTGTTGTGCACCGGGCAAGGTGCCTGCGGCAAACTCCTCGGCGGTGCGCACGTCACACAGGAACAGGCTGCGCCCGGCGTCATCGGCCCATTGCCGCACCTGCCCCGCCGACACGCTCACCACCCCCGCCCGCTGTGCCAACTGCTGCGCGGCGTGGCGCTGTGCAGCCAGATCGCTGCTGACCGCGTCGGCGTAGCGTCGGGTGCTGCCGTGCTCCAGCTGGAAATCTTCCAGGTACCAGCCCTGGGTGCCGTTTTCCAGGGCGTAGACCGGGTTCTTCACGCCCAGGTTGATCAGCGTCTGCGCGCCGATGATGCTGCGGGTGCGCCCGGCGCAATTGACCACGATGGGTGTGCTGTCGTCCGGCACCAAGTCGTGCACGCGGTAGCCCAGCTCACCGTTCGGGCAGCAGATGGAGCCGGGGATGGTCATCTTGCGGTATTCATCGAACGGCCGCCCGTCCAGCACCACCAACGGCTCACCGCGAGCCTGCCACTCGGCCAGTTGCCGCGCCGTGACGTGGGGCGTGTGGCTGGCCTCTTCCACCAACTCGCCAAACGCCTTGGACGGCACATGCACGCCCGCAAACAGCTGCAAACCCGCCGCCTGCCAACCGTTTGCGCCCCCCTCCAGTACATGCACCCGGCGGTAGCCCAAGGCGTGCAGGCGCTGTGCGGTACGTGTGGCCACTTCGCCCTGGTCCTGGTCGTAGATCACCAGGCGCACCTGGGGGTTCGGCGCCAAACGGCGCACTTCCAGCTCCAGGCGGCTATAGGGCAGGTTCACCCCGTGGAACAGATGGGCTTCGCCGTACTGCCCGTGTTCGCGCACGTCGAATACGGCGATTTCCTGCCCGTCGAACAGCCATTGCTGCAGTTGACTCGGGGTGATGGTCTGGCTCATGGAAGTCCCAACAAAGTATGAAATGAGTTACTGCAACGCCAACGAGCGCTCGCCCGCCGCCACGTCGCGGCCCTTGGCATAGGCGCGCTGCACCGCCGGCCGTGCCTTGATGCGCTCACGCCAGGCCTGGATGTGCGGGTAGCCCGCCAGGTCCTGGCCTTGGCGCAGCGGCTGGATCCACGGGAAGATCGCCATGTCGGCCACCGAATACTCACCCGCCACGTAGGGCACTTCGCCCAGGCGCTGCTCCAGCACGCGGTACAAGCGGGTGGCTTCGGCATTGAGCAGATCGAGGGCGAACGGAATCGGCTCCGGCGCCTTCTCCTTGAACAGCTGCAACTGGCTCAGGTATGGGGTGATGTGCCCCACCTGCCAGAACAGCCATTCCTGCACCTTCTGCCGCTCGGCAGTGCCGGCCGCAGGCAAGAACTGCCCGGCGCTGTCAGCCAGGTAATTGAGGATCGCGCCGGATTCGAACAGGCTCAGCGGCCCCTCGGGGCGATGGTCGACAATCGCCGGGATACGCCCGTTGGCACTGATGCGCTGGAAGTCCGCGTGCTTCTGCTGGCCTTCGCGGATGTTCACCGGCACCAGTCGGTATTCGAGCCCAAGCTCTTCCAGCAGGATGCCGACTTTCAAGCCGTTTCCCGTGGGCCAGTAATACAGATCAATCATAAAAACTCCCTCGGACGAACGCCGATCATGCTGTGGAAACGGGCTTTTGTGGCGAGGGAGCTTGCTCCCGCTGGGCTGCGCAGCAGCCCCAACACAGGCCGCGTTTTTCCAGTTGAAAATCAATCGCAGGGTTCAGGGCCGCTACGCGCCCCAGCGGGAGCAAGCGCCCTCGCCACAGAAAGTGCTCCCACCGTTAATGGGTGGCATGCTTATCAATAGGCTTTGATGGACGGCGCCATTTGCGAGGCGTTGTAGTTGAGGATGCGTCCGTCCGCTTCCACGCCATACCGGCCGTTCAGCGATTCCAGCGGCAAGCCGTACAAGTGGAAATGCAGGGTCGCCTGCTCGCCTTCCACCTTGATGCCGTGCAGGTCTTCACCGAGGAACGAGATCGACGTACCGGGCTGCACGATCACTTCCTTCTCCAGGCTCAGGGTGGTGAAACCAGGCTCGCGACCTTCGTCACTGCGGGTGTAGACGTAGTTGATCTCCTGGCCTTCGATGGCACTGATGATCGCCCAGGTCTCGTGGTTGTGCGGGATCGTGCTTTTGCCAGGCAGCAACGAGTTGAGGTACAGGGTCGGCGTGTCGCCGTCGTCATTCAGGCGATAGCGAAAGGCCGTGCTGCCCTGCCCCGGTACCGGCGCGGGGAATTCGTCGAAGTTGAACAGGTCACGGCGTTCGGCCAGGGCTTCCAGCAGACTGACGATTTCCACCAGGGCCGCACGGTCTACGCCGCGCTGATTGATCACGCGGATCTGCTGCAAGAACGCTTCGATCACGTCGGCACGGTTTTCGGTACTCATCACGCATTTCCTCTTATCAGACAGACAGGCTGTATCGGCTCAAATTGGTCAACAGGTACGGGTCGTGGGCGATGGGGCCACGGCGCCCCGAATCGCCCAGGGCATGGCGCAGGAACGTCTGGGTGCGTTCGCTGGCCGGGTGCTGGAAGATCTGCTGCGCGCTGCCATGCTCGACGATCACGCCGTTTTCGGTGAAATACACCACGTCGCTGATCTCTTCGGCGAAGCGCATTTCATGGGTGACCAGCACGCAGGTCATGCCCTCTTCAGTCAGTTCGCGGATGACGGTCAGCACTTCGCCGACGGTTTCCGGGTCCAGGGCAGAGGTCACTTCGTCGAACAGGATCAGCTCCGGGCGCATCGCCAGGGCACGGGCAATCGCCACGCGTTGTTGCTGACCGCCGGAGAGCTGGCCCGGGTAGGCGTCGGCCTTGTGCTCCATGCGCACTTTGGCGAGCAACGCCCGTGCGTCTTTCTCGGCATCGGCACGGCTGCGCCCCAGTACCTTGCGCGGGGCGATCACCAGGTTTTCCAGCACCGACAGGTGCGGGAACAGGTTGTACTGCTGGAACACAAAGCCCACGCGCTTGCGCAACTCGATGCGCTGGGCTTCCTGGGCCAGGGTGTCGACCTGGGTCTGACCCACGCGAATGCTGCCGCGCTGGGGCTGCAACAACCCGGTGATGCAACGCAGGATCGTGGATTTGCCCGAGCCCGACGGGCCGATGATCGACACCGCCTGGCCGCGCTGCACGTCCAGGTCGATGCCCTTGAGCACCGGGTTGGCGCCGAACGACAGGTGCACATCCCGCAGGCTCACCAAGGGTTCAATAGAAGACATAACGGCGCTCCAGGTGTTGGGTCAGGCGGGAAATCGGGTAGCAGTAGGCAAAGAACAGCACCAGCAGGCTCAGGTAGATCACCACGGTGAAACCGGTCATGTTCACCGTGTTGCTGGCGATCTGCGCGGTGTCGATCACGTCATGCACGCCCACCAGCGAAGCCAGCGCGGTGCCCATGGTCACCACCGCATACAGGTTCATCCACGGCGGCAACATGCGCTTGAAGCACTGCGGCAGGATGATCGAACGGAACAGCTGGCCCCGGGTGAACGCCAGCGAGCGCGCAGCCTCCCACTGGGTGCTGGGGATCGAGCCGATGGCGCCGCGAAAGATCTCCGCCACGTTGGCGCTCGCCGGCAAGGCCAGGCCGAGGGTGACCTTGACCCAATCGGGGAACGACACATAGCTGCTGCCAATGTGGATCTCGAACGGGAACACGTAAGTGGTGAAGTAGATCAGCACCAGCCAGGGCGCATTGCGAAACACCTGCACCCACAACCGCGCAACACCGCCCAACGGCGACAAGGCCAGCGCGCCGATCAACAGGCCGAGCACCGAGCCCAGCCCGATCGCCACCACGCTGATCAAGATGTTCTGGCCAAAACCGGCCACCAGTGCCGGCGACCATTGCAGCAATGCCGACAGCACCGGGAATGAATCAATGGCCATAGCCGGGCATCCTCAGGCGCGCTTCCAGCCAGCGCCCCACACAATTGACGGTAAAACTCAGCAAGCCGAAAAAGCTCAGGATCAGAATCATCAGCTCCAGCACGTTGTCACTCTGGGTCCATATCATGATCGCCGCGTAGGTGATGTCGCCCACCGCAATTGCCGAGGCCACGGCGGTCATCTTCACCAGGTCGATCAGGTTGTTGATCAGCGACGGCAAGGCAAAACGCAGGGCCAGGGGCAACTGCACGTTCCATAGCAACTGGCGGTTGCTGAAGGCCAGGGAACTGGCGGCCTCCAGGGTCACGGCGGGCACCGCTTCAATACCGGCGCGCAAGGCTTCGGCATGGAACGCGCCCTTGTGCAGCGAGATCACGATGACCACCCAGGCGAACGGCGTGAGTGGGTTGGCGGCGCCGACGGCCTGGGTCAACAGCATGTTCAACACCAGGAACGCGCAGTACAGCTGCACCAGGGTCGGCGTATTGCGCGTCACCTCCACGAACACCCGCGCAGGCTTGGCCAGCCACGGGTTGCCCGACGTCAGCATCGCTGCCAGGCCGGTGCCCGCCAGCAGGCTGCCGATGATGGTGAACACACAGAGCAAGCCGGTGGTCCACGCGCCCTGTACCAGCGTACCGCGCTGGTAGGCGTCGAGCAGGAAGTTGTAGTTCAGGCCAATGCTTGCAGCCCAGTGGACGAACGCCTCCATCATTGCAATTTCCCGCAGGCAGCGGCGATGCGCCGCCCGGCTTCGGCCACGCTGTCGGTCGCGGTGGCAATGGACAGGCGAAACCACGGCGACAGGCCGTAGGCACTGCCCGCCACACCGGCCACGCCCTCTTCCAGCAGCCAGGCCACGACATCCTCATCGCTGTCGATGCGCACCCCGTCGGGACGATGGCGCCCCAGCAGCCCGGCGCAGCGCACGAACACAAAGAAGCCGCCCTGGGGTTCCAGCACCTCCAGACCTTCGACGGTTTCAAGGGTGTTGACCAAGATGTCACGGCGCAACTGGTAAGCTGCAACTTGCTCAGCGAGGAAACCCAGCCCACCGTTGTAGGCGGCCAACGCCGCCGCCTGCCCCACCGATGACGCCCCGGAGGTGGATTGGGATTGCACCACGGCCATCGCGTCGGTGAGGTGCTTGGGCCCGGCACCAAAGCCGATGCGCCAGCCGGTCATGGCGTAGGTCTTGGACACACCGCCCACCAGCAAGCTGCGCGGCAGCAGGTCCGGCGCCACGTTCAACAGGCTTTGGGGTGGATGCCCGTTAAAGCGAATGTGCTCGTACAGCTCATCCAGCAGGACCAGCACCTGGGGATGGCGACGCAGTACCTGCGCCAACGCGCGCAACTCGGCTTCGCTGTACACCGCGCCGCTGGGGTTGCCCGGGCCGTTGAGGATCAGCCAGCGCGTGCGCCCGGTGATGTGCTGTTCCAACTGGGCCGGCAGCAATTTGCAGCCCTGCTCCAGCCCGCATTCGATGAACACCGGCTCGCCGCCGTTGAAGCGCACGCTGTCAGGGAACGACGGCCAGTACGGAGTGGGCACCAGCACTTCATCGCCGTCGTCCAGGGTGGCGGCAAACGCATTGAAGATGATCTGTTTGGCGCCGTTGGCGATCACGATGGACGACAACGGATAGTCCAGGCGGTTTTCCTCGGCCAGCTTGCGCTGCACCGCCAGGCGCAACGCCTTGACGCCCGGCGTGGGCGTGTATTTGGTCGCGCCCGCCGCGATGGCCGCATAGGCGGCCTGTTTGATGTGCTGCGGCGTATCGAAATCCGGCTCGCCGGTGGTGAGGTCGAGGATATCGCGCCCAGCTTCACGCAATTCGGTGGCACGGGACTTGGCGGCCGCGTTGGCCGACAGCGACACCCGCTGCACGCGCCGGGACAGGCGTACGGTCATGGCTGCACCTCAAGGACTTTGCCGGGATTGAGCAGGTTGTGCGGGTCGAGGGCCTGTTTGATGCGGCGCATCAGGTCCAGCTCCACCGGGCTTTTATAGCGGCTGAGCATGCCGACCTTGCGCTGGCCGATGCCGTGCTCGGCGCTGATCGAACCACCATGGGCATGGGCGCTGTCGTGCACCAGGGCGCTCAGCTCGGCGTAGTGAGCCATGTGCGCCTCCACCGTCGAATCCAGCGGATGGGCCACGTTGTAGTGCAGGTTGCCGTCGCCCAAATGGCCGAACGTGAAGTTGCGCACACCGGGGAAATGTTGCTGCAGCAACGCGTCGGTATGCGCGACGAACGCCACCACCTGTGAAATCGGCACCGAGATGTCGTGCTTCATATTGCGCCCGGCGCGCTTCTGCGCCTCGCTCATGTTCTCGCGCAACAGCCACAGGGCTTCGCTCTGGGCGAGGCTTTCGGCGATCAGTGCGTCGCTCAACAGGTTCTTTTCGAAGGCATCGCCCAGCACCCGCTCGAAGGCTTCCCGTGCCTGACTTTCGCCGTGGTTATCCGAGAGTTCGATCAAGGCGAACCAGGGTTGGCCGGCGTTTTTGAACGGTTGCGGGCCGTCGGGGAACTGCTCGCGCAGCAACGCCAGGCAGTCTGCCGTGAGCAATTCGAACGCCGTGAGGCTTGCGCCAAACCCCGCCCGGGCATGGGACAGGAACGCCACGGCCTGGGCCAGCTCATCAAAGGCCAGAAACGCCGTGGCCTGGGCCTTGGGCAGCGGGAACAGCTTGAGGGTGGCCGCCGTGATAATGCCCAGGGTGCCTTCACTGCCGATGTACAGGTCACGCAGGTCGTAACCGGTGTTGTCCTTGCGCAAGCCACGCAGGCCGTGCCAGATCTCGCCTTCGGCGGTCACCACTTCCAGGCCCAGGGTCAACTCGCGGGTGTTGCCATAGCGCAGCACGCCGGTGCCGCCCGCATTGGTGCCAAGGTTCCCGCCCAGGGTGCAACTGCCCTCGGCGCCCAGGCTCAGCGGGAACAGGCGATCGGCATCACGGGCCACCTGCTGGACGTTTTGCAGGATGCACCCGGCCTCCACGGTGAGGGTATCGTTGTCGGTGTCGATGTTGCGCACGCGGTTCATGCGGTCGAGCAACAACAAAACCGAACGCCCGCTGGCATCCGGCGTGGCGCCGGCCATCAGCCCGGTATTGCCGCCCTGCACCACGATGGGCGCCTTCAACGCCACGCAGGCGCGCACCACCGCCGCGACTTCTTCGGTGTTGGCCGGATGCACCGCCGCGATCACCTGGCCGGTGTAGCGGCCTTGCTTGTCGGTGAGGTAATGCGCGGCCTCTTCAGAGGTTTGCACATGGGCCGCGCCGAGCAGGTGTTGCAAGGTGGCGAACAACGCGTCACTCATGGCTGTACTGCTCGTGCAAATCACGCAGGGCCTGGGACGGTGCCATGCCGGTGCGCTCGCCCAGGGCGATCAGGAAACCGCTCTTGTGCCAGTCACGCACGATGGCATCGAGCTTGGCCTGGGTGTCGTGCTCGCCCTTGCGAATCCAGATCACCGATTTGGACGGAATCAGGTCCCCCGGCAGCGGGATCTCATAACCGGACCATTCGGCATCACTGAGCAACGCATGCAGGGTCGGGCTGACGTGCACCGCCGCCACGCACCCGTTGCCGCGCAACGACAGCAGCGATTCGGACTGGCTGCGGAACGCCTTGATCTGCGCGCCGTAGGTCTCTTGCAGCGGCTTGATGAAGTTGCTGCCCTGGGACACGCACACCGGCTTGTCCTTGAGGTCGGCCCACTGCGTGATCCCGGCGCCCTTGCGAATCAACGCCGCGCCGCCGACTTCTTCATAGGGCGTGGGCACGTAGTCGAGGATCTCGGCGCGCTCTTCGGTGAACTGCATGTTGGCGATCAGGATGTCGACCTTGCCCTGCTGCAGGAACTGCACGCGGTTGGGCGCCAGCACGGACACCGTCTTGGTCTCGACGCCCAGCGCCTGGCCGATGCCCTTGGCCAACTCCACGTTGTAGCCCAGGTGTTCACCGGTCTTGGGGTCGAGGGTGCCAAACGGCGGGCCGCTGAGGATCACGCCCACGCTGATGGCGTGGCGCTGCTGAATCTTGTCGAGGGTGGCATCGGCGTGGGCGAAGCCGGCGCACAAGGCCAGGCCGAGTGCGGCGAAGGTTTTGAAGTGCATGCTCAGGCGCCCTTGAACTGTTTCTGCAATTCCACCAGCGCCGGCGACGCGGGGCTGATGCGGTTACGGGTCTGGGCTTCGATCAGCCAGCCGCTGCGGTGCAGTTCCTTGACGATCGGGTCGAGCCTGGCCTGGGTGTCGCTCTCGCCGCGACGGGTCCAGATCACCGACGGCGCCGGGTTCAGCTCCGGGCTGATGGCGCGGTAGTCCTTCCATTCCGGGCTGTCGTTGATCAGCGGGTTGACCAGGGTGGAGTCATGCACGGCGGCCACGCAGTTGTTGCCACGCAGGGCCAACAGCGATTCGGACGAACTCTTGAAGGCTTTGATCTGGGCGCCGAATTCGGTCAACGGCTTCACGTAGCTGCTGCCTTGGGACGTGCACACCGGCTGGTCCTTGAGGTCTTCCCAGCGAGTGATCTTGCTGTCCTTGAGCACCGCGGCGGTGCCCCCGATGCGGTAGAACGGCGTGGGCACAAAACCAAGGATTTCACCGCGCTCGGCGGTCCATTCCATGTTGGCGATCAGCAGATCGACCTTGCCCTGTTGCAGAAACTGCACGCGGTTGGCCGGCAGTACCGGTACCAGTTGCACCTGCGCCTTGAGCTGACGCCCCAATTCATTGGCCAGGTCGACGTTCAAGCCCTTGGGTTGCTGGGTGCTCGGGTCGATGCTGCCGAACGGGCCACCGGACAGCAGCACGCCAACCACCAACACATGGCGTTGCTCGATCTTGTCCAGGGTCGCATCGGCCTGCGCCGCCACACTCGCCCCCAAGGCCACTGCCGTGCCCAGGACCCTCGGCAACCATTTCTTGAACATCATTGGACTTCCCCCAGGCTAATGATCGGCGTACCCCGACCTGATGGAGGGGCATGCTAGGGAGAGTGCGGGGGCAACGGAAATGCAAATATCTCATATCGTTATAACTTGCCGTGTATGGGCAACCTCGTATTCAGGCATAACCCATGTTTTATTGGATGCTATAAAAAACCGCTTCAACAACACATTAAAATCTGTAATGTTTAACTTCACGCCCTTGATATAAAAACGCCTCTGGAAATGGCCATGTCGACCCTCGATCTCGAACTCCTGCGCACCTTTATCGCCGTGGTCGACCACCACAGCTTCGCCGAAGCCGGCACGCACTTGGCGCGTACCCAGTCCTCCGTGACCCAGCACATGCAACGCCTGGAACAGCAAGTGGGCGTGAACCTGTTTGAAAAACGCGGCCGGCAGAAACAACTGACCGAACCGGGTTTGCAGCTGCTGCGGCATGCGCGGCAGATGCTGTCGCTCAATGACGACGCGTTGAATTCGTTGCGTGAGAGCAGCTTGAGTGGGGTGCTGCGTATTGGTTCGCCCCATGACATTGCCGACACGATTTTGCCGCCGATCCTCAGCCACATCGCCCGCTCGGCACCGCGCTTGCGGCTGGAGATTGATGTGGGGCGCAGTCCGTTTTTGATGGATGACTTGCACCGGGGCAAGGTGGACATGGTGATTTCTACGCGCTCGGATCCGAACCTTGAGGGGTTTGCGTTGAGGACGTCGCCGGTGTGGTGGATTTGTTCGGCGCAGTACATTCACCAGCCGAGTGAGCCGTTGCCGCTGATTCTGGTGGATGAGCCGAGTATTTATCGGCGGTATGCGTTGGAGGCGCTGGAGCGGGCGAATATCCCGTGGCGCCAGGCGTATCTGGCGTCGAATTTGATTGGGATTAAAGCGGCGACTCGGGCGGGGTTGGGGGTGACGCCGCGGAGTATGGAGATGCTGGGCCCGGATATGCGGGTGTTGGGGGAGACGGATGGGTTGCCGCGGTTGCCGGAGGTCACGTATTACCTTTGGATTCGGCCGAATACGGCGAATCCGATTGCGCGTAAGGCCTATGATTTGATTCGGGGGAGTCAGGGGTTGTGATTGGGGGTATATCCGTTTCTTCGGTAACGGCTACTTATGGTTCCGCCCTTACGGCGGGTCACTTTGGAAAAGCCCCAAAGTAACCAAAGGGCTCTTGCCCCAACACTCGGCACCTCGCCTAGGCTCGGTGTGCCCGTAATCCGACAGTGATTTGGGGGGCCGCCGCCACGCGCCCT
>Ga0157375_10002087_pt1 | contig 17284 bp, 18 predicted proteins | sample M35metaG_FD_115311 | JGI IMG/M metagenome (GOLD analysis project Ga0157375, IMG submission 115311) | Miscanthus rhizosphere microbial communities from Kellogg Biological Station, Michigan, USA - M3-5 metaG | ecosystem: Host-associated > Plants > Roots > Rhizosphere > Soil | place: USA: Michigan... | reverse complement strand
GCCGTGCAATGGTTCGTGAACAGAGGGTGGAGGCGCGGTGCTGCGACGGGACTGATGCTCGGGCTCGTGTTCCTCGCAGGCGTGTTCTTGCTCGCGCTGATCGTCCCGGCGGTCGTCACGGGCTTCAAGCAGCTCTTCGAGAGCGCTCCGCAGCTCGTCGACCGGTTCGTCGGCTGGCTCCACCTCATCGGGATCAAGAACGTGTCGACCGACAACCTGATCCAGGAGCTGCAGAACAACGCCGACAAGGTCATCTCCGCGGCGCAGGGCATCGCCGGCGGCTTGATCCTCGGAGTGGCGAGCAGCATCCTCGGCGCGTTGTTCAAGGTCGCGACGGTCGGGCTCTTCACGTTCTACTTCGTCGCGGAAGGGCCGAAGCTGCGGCGCGCGATCTTGTCGATGACGCCCCCGGAACGGCAGGAACGGTTGCTGTTCGTCTGGGAGCAGGCGATCACGCAGACGGGCGGGTACTTCTACTCCCGGCTGCTCCTCGCCGTGATCAACGGCAGTGGGATGTACGTCGTCCTGCGTGCGAACGGCGTGCCGTTCGCGGCGCCGCTCGCGATCTTCGAAGGGATCGTGGCGGAGTTCATCCCGATCATCGGCACCTACATCGGCGGCGCGCTGCCGATCCTCGTCGCGTTCCTCACCTCGCCGGCGGCGGGCATCTGGGCTGCGGGGTACATCGTGGTGTACCAGCAGCTCGAGAACTACATCCTCAGCCCCCGGCTGACGGCCAAGACGATGTCGTTGCACCCGGCGATCGCCTTCGCGGCCGCGCTGATCGGCGGGGCGATCGGGGGACTGCTCGCGGCGTTCCTCGCGCTGCCGGTTGCCGGCGTGCTCCAGGCGGCGATCATCGAGTACTCGAAGCCGTACGAGGTCGTCGCCGAGCCGAAGGAAGGGCTCGAGGTTGCCGCACAGGTGATCGAGGACGGCACCGGGGGCGCCGCGGACGACGACCACGACGGCGACAAGTAACCGTAGACTCCGCGCATGGCAGAGCCCGTCGTCGGCGTGATCATGGGCTCCCGGTCGGACTGGGAGACCATGCAGCACGCCTGTGCGACCCTCGACGAGCTCGGCGTGCCGTACGAGACTCGCGTCGTCTCGGCGCATCGGACGCCCGAGCTGATGGCCGAGTATGCCTCCGGCGCAGCCGATCGCGGGCTTCGGGTGTTGATCGCGGGAGCCGGCGGCGCGGCGCATCTTCCCGGCATGACGGCCGCGCATACACATCTCCCGGTGCTCGGAGTTCCGGTCGAGTCGCACGCGCTCAAGGGGATGGACTCGCTGCTGTCGATCGTGCAGATGCCTGCCGGCGTCCCGGTGGCGACGCTGGCGATCGGACGCGCCGGCGCGATCAACGCCGCGCTGCTCGCGGCCTCGATCGTCGCGCTCGGCGACGACGCCGTGCGCGGGCGGCTGCGTGCGTTCCGTTCGACGCAGACGCAGACCGTGCTCGACAACCCGGATCCCGCCGGGTAGCGCGGTGCGGGTCGCGATCGTCGGCGGCGGCCAACTCGGCCGCATGCTGGTGCAGGCGGGGGAGCGACTCGGCGTCGCATGCGTGACGCTCGATCCAGCGGCGGACTCGCCCGCGTCGCAGGTCGGTCCCGCGATCATCGGCGCCTACGACGACCCCGTGGCGCTCGCTCGGCTCGTCGACGGCGCCGACGTCGTCACCTATGAATTCGAGAACGTCCCGGTGGACGCGATGCGCGCGCTTGGACGACCCGTCCTGCCGCCGCCGGTCGCACTCGAAACCGCGCAGGATCGGATCGCCGAGAAGACCCTGTTCACCGACGTCGGCCTGCCGGTGCCGACGTTCGCGGCGGTCGACGATCCGCCGTCCCTCGCCGCCGGTGTGGAGGCCGTCGGCCTGCCGGCGGTGCTGAAAACGAGGCGCTTCGGCTACGACGGCAAGGGTCAGGCGGTGCTGCGGAACCCCGAGCTCGCGGAAGACGCATGGCGTGCCGTCGGCGAGGTCCCGTCGATCCTCGAGGCGTTCGTGCCCTTCGACCGAGAGCTCTCGATCGTCGCGATCCGCGGCGCCGACGGCGAGCTCCGGTGCTATCCCTTGGTCGAGAACCATCACCGCGAGGGGATCCTGCGGGTGTCGTACGCGCCCGCCCCCGCGCTCACGGACGAGGTCCAGAGGACCGCGGAAGCGCATGCCCGCGCGATCGGCGAGCGGCTCGGGTACGTCGGTGTCTTCGCGATCGAGTTGTTCCGGTCGGGCGGAACCCTCCTCGGCAACGAGATGGCGCCGCGCGTGCACAACTCCGGCCACTGGACGATCGAGGGCGCCGAGACGAGCCAGTTCGAGAACCACCTGCGCGCGATCTGCGGGCTGCCGCTCGGCGACGTCGGCGTCCACGGGAACGTCGCGATGGTCAACGTGATCGGGCAGGAGCCGGATGCCGCCGCGATCCTCGCGATCCCCGGCGCGCATCTGCACAGCTACGGCAAGCAGCCGCGCCCCGGCCGGAAGCTCGGCCATGTGACGCTCTTGGCCGACGACCCAGATGCGTTGCGGGAGCGTGTGCTTCAGGTTTCGAGGCATCTGACCGATGCATGACTCCTATGGCCTATCTGACCTGTCCCGACTGCATGATGCCGAGCCCCGTCGGCGATGACGCGGTGAAGTACGCCTGCATGTCCTGCTTCACGGAGATCGTCTTCGAGACGTGCCCCGAGTGCGGATGGAAGCAGTCGATCCCGTCGCGCTGGCAAGGCGCGTACTCGTGTGGGAAGTGCGGCACGCGGTGCGAGCTCCCTCGCCGGCGGATGTACTCCACCTCGACGAAGGCGCTCGGCGTGCAGGGCTACGGGTACATGTACCCGAAGGTCTGACGAACGGCCCGTCGTTCGCCACTCCGGGCGAGGCCGAACGGACCCCTTCCTCCGCCCGTTCCGTGGCAGCCATATGCCCGCTACCCTGGGGCAACGATGCGACGCCTCCCCATCGTCGGTCTGGCGATCTCTGTCCTGCTCGTGCCGATCGCGGCTTCTGCAAGCGTGCCCGACCCTGCCGTCACGCGGGATCTGGTGGGGGGATCGGGACCGGCGGCGGTGGCCACCGCGATCGGCGACGTCACGGGTGACGGCGTCCCCGACCTGATCGTCGCGCGAGGCGCCGACGCCGGACCGGATGCATACACCGTGGCCGTGTTCGACGGCCCCTTGAGCGATCCGCTGCCGACCGATCCCTCCTTCGTCGTGACGCCGACGGCGCGGAGCGACGCGTATCAGGTCGTCGTCGGCGATCTGAACCACGACGGGCTCGGAGACCTCGCCGTCGCGGATGTGGATGGGGTCGATGCCCTCGACAAGCCGACGCCCGGGATCGACGTCTTCCTGGAGCCGAACGGCGGCGGCGACATCCCGTCGACGGCGTCGGACTTCATGAGCCCGATCCCCGTGATCGATCTCGCGGTCGCCGACATGAACGGCGATGGTCGTGACGACCTGCTCTTCACCCGGCCGAACACGAACCCCATCGACGTGCGGCTCCGCACGCAGCTGTTCGGCGGTGGTTTCGCGTCCGCGATCGCAGTGAAGTCCGATGTGCCGGCGAGCGGCCTGACCGTGGGCGACGTCAACGGTGACCACCGGAACGACTTCGCGCTCGACGGCGCCCTGACGGCCTCGATCCCGGTGTTCACCCAGAACGCTGATCACACGTTCACCGAGCGTGCCGTCGCCCTGCCTCCCGAGATCGTCGGGGTGACCGCCGTCGCGCTGACCGACGTCGACGCCGACGGGAACGACGACCTGCTCGTGATCACCGATGGCGACGAGCTCTCGTGGGCGCTCGCGAACAGCACCGGTGGGTTCGGTGCGTTCTCGACGGCGATGCCGGCGTCGGCGGTCTCCGCGAAGGAGATCGCGGACCTGAACGGCGACGGACTGCCCGATCTCGCGACGTTCGGCGATGACGGCTCGCTCCGGGTCTATCTGCAGCAGGACGACGGCGGCCTCGGCGCGCCGTGCATCTTCCCCGGCACGTCGTCGCCTGGCGGCGACGCCGCGACCTCGACGGGCGACCTCACGGCTGACGGCGCCGCCGACATCGCCGATGCCGATGTCGGTGGCACCTCCGGCGGCGCGTGGCTCTTCCGGCAACTCACCGGCGGCGACCGGCTGGCCACCTCGGTCGATGCCTCGGTTTCCCGGGACTCGATCCCGTTCAACGGGGGGGTCGACATCACCGGCACGTTCCACAATCCGGGCGGCGGCTGCCTGCGTGACAACACTGTGTCGCTCCAGCGGACGGGCCCAGGAGGAACGCTCGACCTCGGTCCGACCGACGTGGGCGGCGACGGGACGTTCAGCTTCGAGGACGTGCCGCCGAGCGCGGGCTCGTACGACTACCAGGTGGTGTTCGCCGGCGACGACACGCACGCGACGTCGTCGAGCGCGACCATGCACGTCGACGTCACGAAGCTCCCGACGTCCCTTTCGCTCACCGCGACCGACGACGCGGTGCGGTACGGGTCGACGGCCACGCTCCGGGCGACGCTGCACGGCGGGGTCACGACCTCGGTGGTGAGCTTCGACCGTCACACGGCGACCGGATGGAAGCAGATCGGCACCGCCGTGGTCGGCGGCGACCACGTTGCGACGCTGCAGGTCGGGCCATCCGCGCTGTCCAAGTACCGGGCTGTGTTCGAGACGACGACCAACCGCAAGGGAAGCCTGAGCAGCGTCGTCACCGTTCAGGTCCACGCCGTGCTTGAGAACCGCATGATCGGCAAGAAGCGGACCGACGGTCGCTACGCCGTGTACGCGTGCTGCACGGCGTACTTCTACGTGAAGCTGAAGCCGGCGCATCCTGGGTCGAAGTGGGTCGCAACCGTCCAGTACCTCGGCAAGCGATCGTGGCGACCACTCGGGCAGGCGACGTACACGTTCGAGCACGACGGCGATGCAGCGATCTACCTGAACGCCGTCACGGGCTACCGCTACCGAGTGCGGGGTCACTGGGCGGGCGACGCCGACCATCTTGGCGCGACCGGCGCCTGGCAGTACTTCCGGTATCGCTAGTTTCCGTTGGCGCCCCGGGCAGGATTCGAACCTGCGGCCTCGGGATTAGAAGTCCCTTGCTCTGTCCTGGCTGAGCTACCGGGGCCGGGGCAGAGCCTACTGCCGAGGCTCCGCGATCCTGCAGAGCGGGTGACGGGAATCGAACCCGCATAGCCAGCTTGGAAGGCTGGAACTCTGCCATTGAGCTACACCCGCGGAACGCCTCAGCATAGCCCGCCGGTAGGCTCTGCCCGATGCGGATCCCGTTCCGACTCGTAGACGTCTTCGCCGACGCGCCGTTCGGTGGCAACCAGCTCTGCGTGGTGCCGGAAACGCCACCGGAGCTGGACACCGCGACGATGCAGGCGCTCGCGCTCGAGATCGGGTTCTCCGAGACGACGTTCGTGACCGCGGTTCGCCCCGACGGCTACGACGTGCGGATCTTCACGCCCGAGGAAGAGTTGCCGTTCGCTGGGCACCCCACCCTCGGCACGGCCTTCACGCTCGCCCGCGAAGGCACGATCGGGTCGGAGGCCGTACAACGATGCGGCGCCGGCGACATCCCGGTGCTGATCGACCTTGGCGCAGGGAGCGCGTCCATGCGGCAGCTCGCACCTCGTACTGGCCGCAAGGTGGAAGATCGGGCTGCCGTCGCGGCCGCTGCTGGGCTCGAGCCGGACGACCTCATCCCTGAGCTTCCGATCATCCCGGTGTCGACCGGGATCTTCCACACGATGGTCCCGGTTCGTGACGACGCCACGCTCCGGCGTGCGGTGCGCGACGACCGCCGGTGCGCCGAGATCTGCGCGCAGATCGAGGCCGAGTCGCTCTATCTGTTCGCGATCCGAGGCGACGGCGACGTTCGCGCTCGGATGTTCGACAAGGGGACCACGATCGGCGAAGACCCCGCGACGGGATCGGCTGCTGGACCGCTCGGCGCTTACCTCGCGCGGCACGGGCTCATCGAGACGCCGGGGTCCGTCGTCGTCACGCAAGGGGAGCAGGTCGGACGGCCGTCGTTCCTGCGTGTGTCGGTCGAGCGTGACGGGGACTCATGGGCCCTGGATGTCGCAGGTGGCGTGCACCCGTGGGGCGACGGGGCGTTCGAGATCTAGGGGTTGGTCACCGCACACGTGACGGAAGGCGGTCCGATCCCGGTCGCACCGCCGATCGGTGCGACGACGCTTTGGACCGTCACCTGATTCCCCGCCTGGAGGTACACCATCGTGCTCGACGAAGTCCCGGGCGGGAACGATGCCTGCCCGACGTCGGTCGACGAGACATCGCACAGGAAGGTCGCCGCCGCTTCCCCCGCGTTGCGGACCAGGTTGTCGAAGCACACGCTCCCGGGAGCGGCCGGGTGGCAGCGGCTCGGTTGCTGGGTGGTGGACACCTCGGCGATCGCCGCGCCCTGTCCCGGGCGGACCGCCATCGAGACGATGAGCGCGACGGCGGTGAGCATCAGGACGACGAGGATGGCGACGGCGATCTGATGCGCAGTCGTCGGTCTCTGCGATCGCTCCATCCGCGCGGAGCCTACCCTCGGACGCCGAACCCGTGCAGGTAGGCTGGTCACACGGGGCGTAGCGCAGCCTGGCTAGCGCGCGTGCTTTGGGAGCACGAGGTCGCGGGTTCGAATCCCGCCGCCCCGACATCCGGTGCGACGGCTCTCGGTCAAGCGGAGGCTTCGAGCGCCGTCACGAAGGTCTCGAGGTCGATAGCCCACTCAGGACGCCCATCCGGCACGAGGCGGATCTCGAGTCCATACGTTGTTCCTGAGTCGCCCGCCTCGCAGTCGATCAGGACGTCCTCGCCGCCGTGTTCCGGGAGCGTCAGGGCTGGAACCGTCAAGATCTGCTCCGGGCCCGGGCGATCGACGAGTGTCACCGTTCGTGCGTCCACATCCAAGTGAACGATCTGGTTGGCGCGCGCCACGAGGAGTTCCGTGCTGGTCTCACCGTGGCGCCACAGCGTGATGAGATATCTGCCCGGCGGCTCCATAGCCTCATCCTCGGCGCTCACAGAGGCGGCGTCCAACCTAGAACTCGGTACCTTCTCCGGGAGCTCGAGGTCGCGCGTTCGGGATCCGCCGGCCCTGCGACCTTCGAGCCGCGGTCAGTGGCAGGACGTGGTGCCCGGGGCGGTGTACGGCTTCGCGGCCTCGCGCAGGGACTTCCAGTCGTAGGCACCGGACCGTAGCGTCAGCTGGCGCGCCCCATAGGTGGTGTTCTGATGCGCCTGGCTGTTCGCATCGAACGACGTGCCGAGCCCGGTGAAGAACGCCCCACCGGTCCCGACGATGAACTGCCGCACGCCGTTGGTGTTATCCAGGTGCCCGCTGTCGTCCTGCGGGGCGAACCGCTCGTAGTCGTGGCTGTGTCCGCTGAGCAGCATCTCCACGCCGGCGTCGTAGAGGTCGGCCCACATCGGCTGCATGAAGGTGTTGTCGCCGTCGTGCCCCGAGCTGTATCGGCCCTTGTGCCACATCGCGATCGTGCACTCGGCCGGGTGCGCCGCGAGGTCGTTCCGCAACCAGGTCTCCTCGGTCGATCCCGTGCCGCAGCCACCGACCTGATCGCACTCGGAGTTGATCGCGACGATATGCCAGCTCCCGAGGTCGAAGCTGTAGTAGCCCTTCCCGACGGGTCCTGCGCGGCTCCCGAAGTACGTGAAGTAGTCCTCGGCGTTCGACTGCCCGTATTCGTGGTTGCCCACGATCGGGTAGGTGATGGACTTCACGCGGCCCCACGTCGGGTCGTAGACCTGGTTGAAGTCGTCGAGCGAGCCGCTGTTGTACTGCAGATCCCCGAGCGCGAGCACGGCGTCGAAGCCGCCGTTGACCAGTAGGTTCGACGTGGAGAGCTGACGGCACGCGGTCGAGGTCCCCGTGCCGCCGTGGTAGTTCGGGTCGCTCGGATCGCACGCGACGTCGCCGGCCGCCGCGACCACGACCTGGTCCGACGTGGTGACCACGACCCTGCGGCTCACCTTCGATCGGTTGCCCGCCGCGTCACGAGCACGCACGCGATACGTGTAGCTCTTGTTCGCGTCGACCGAGGTATCGGCGTAGGTCGTCTTCGGCGCGTTCACCCGCGCGATCCGATGGCCATCACGGATGACGAGGTACGCGGTGACCGCGACGTTGTCGCTCGAGGCGTTCCAGGCGAGGTCGACCTCGGATGTGCTCGACGACGTCACGTGGAGGTTCTTCGGCGTCGACGGAGGCGTCGAGTCGGCGGCGGCCGCGGGGGTCGAGGCCACGACCGAAACCACCAGCAGATCGGCGAGGATCGCGGTCGCGATCAACACCCGCCTCCGTACCGCGCGTTCCCCTCCCATCGTGACGGAACCGTACTCCGGCCTGCTGCGTTCGCGCGAGCCGCGCGGCTAGGTCTTTCGTCGGCATTTCGCCGAACGTTGTCGTGATGTTCCGTTTCTGCGTGATCGGTGCGGCCGTCGGGCGGCTCGAGCCGGCGGGTGGCGGCCGGGAATCGGACGATGAACTCCGGTCCGGGGTCCGATCCGTGGAAGGGGAACCCGCTTGGTCGTCACGACCGGATCGCTGGAGAGCTTCATCCGTCGGCGAACGCCGTCTCGCGCGCGCGACGGATCGCGTAGTGGTTCGAGACCCCGCGGTCCCTCCGTTTCACGCGGACTCGTATCGCCCCACAGCGGGCACGCTACGCGGACGCCGCCGGAACCAAGCCCCCTGGTGAGCCGACCGGCCGGGCGACTGACATGAAGACGCGTCGATCGCATGGCGGATGCGTACGCTCACGAGAGACGACGTGCCTTGCGCGCCGTGCTGGCGGGCTGCGCGATGGGTAAGGAACGGCGACCGCCGACCACACCACGCGCATGGTTGACCTGGATACGGAACAACGAGCCATCCTCGGATGGATACTCCAAGAGGGCTCCGGCGAGGTCGTGCTCGCTCCCGTGCAAGGGACCGACCGGGTCGACCTGGTGATCCCGCGGGGTCCCCGCCGGAGGGAGGCACAGCACGATGTCGGCCGCCTCGTCGATCTCCTGCTGATCCAGCACGTCCAGCGGAAGGTCTATCGGATCACCGAGCTCGGCCGAGAGGCCGCTCGCCGGACGCCCTGAGCCCGGAACTCCCACGAAAGAAGACCCCGTGGAGCGCGGGCTGCTCCACGGGGTCTACGGGCCTATGCAGAGGGGGGACCTGCAGCACAGGCCTGGGGAGTGATGCCCACCGAAGATGGTTCGAAACGTCCGAACCGTTAGGAGAGATCGCGGGGCGCCTTGGCGATCGAGACGATCGACTCGATCTCCAGGCGGGCGACCTCAGAGCCGCCGAGGAGGAAGACCCAATCGTCCCCCTGGCGCTCGTAGAAGTCGGCCGACACCTCGTCACCCGTGTTGTCGTTCTTCTGGATCAGATAGAGGTTCGGCATCTCCCAGACCGTATCGGTCGAGGGTGCGGGGGCATTGAGCCTCCGGCCCAACCGATGTGCCACTGAGCAACGGGGAATCCTCTCGGTGCTCGTTTGCCTCCCGGGGCGTCCAACAGAGAGAATCGCGCCATGCAGCGCTGGGTGGCGGCAGCGGCGATCGTCGTGTTCCTCGTGGCGTGCTCGAGCTCGTCCTCGACCACGTCGCCGGCCGCCCCGCCCACAACCTCAGCCTCCGTGTCGGCCTCCTGCGTCAACAAGACCGACTTCGACTCGGCGATGCAGTCGGCCCAGGACCATGTCACGAGCGCCACCTCGGCGGCCACGTCCCTCAACTTCGGGACGGCCAAGGACGAGCTCCAGAGCGCCGGAGACGACGTGCAGAAGGCCGCCGATCTCGTCGGCGACGCCTCGCCGGAAGTGAAGACCGAACTGCAGACGGCGAGCGACAGCGTCAACCAGGCGATCACCGATCTGCAGAACAACAACGCGGTGGCCGCTGCGAGCGAACTCCAAGCGGCCGGCGAAGCGTTGACGCAGGCCACTGCAACGGACGCCAACGACTTCTTCTGCTGAGCCTCATCGAGCGGCGGGGCCGCGGCCGTAGCGCGTCATCGCATCGAGGAGCGCGTCGTGCGGCAGCGCGTGGGCGGTGATGCCGTCGCGGCCCGTCATCGTCTCGGCGGCGACGAGCGCGTTGCAGATGGCTTCCTCGGTGGACTCGATCGCGCCCCAGAACAGCTCCGTGATCTCCCCGTCGTGCAGCATCGTCAGGGTCAGCGGCGCGCCGGCCGACTCGGCCTTGTAGCTCGTCAGCGCTTCCGCGTTCGCCGTCGAGAAGGCCAGGAAGATGTCGCCGCTGGAATGCCCGCCGTTCCCGCCCATCCGTGCGATGCCGAGACCAGCGCGCTGCGCGAGCCGGGTCAGCTGATGGGGGAGCAGCGGCGCGTCGGTCGCGAGCACGACGATGATCGAGCCGGCGCCGGCGTGCGCCGCGGCTTCCTCTTCGTCCCAGGCAGACGGCAGCACCGAGCGCGGGATGGTGAGCCCGACCGGGACGCCGTCGATCGCAAGATGCTCGCGGTCGCCGTAGTTCGCCTGCACCAACGCGCCAACCCGCCAGCCGCCGACGACGCGGGACGCCGTCCCGGTGCCGCCTTTGAACTCGTGGCAGATCATCCCGGTCCCGCCGCCGACGCTTCCCTCGGCCACCGGGCCGTCGGAGGCGTTGGCCAGCGCTTCGTGCACGTGGTTCGTCGTGACGTGCATGCCGTTGATGTCGTTCAGCGCGCCGTCGTACGTCTCGGCGACGACCGGCAGCGACCAGAACGAGCCCCGGGCGCTGCGGTGCGCCATGTCGGCGGCGACGAGGGCGTCGCGCACCGTCCCGACGGAGTGCGTGTTGGTGATCGCGATCGCGGTGGTCAGTTGGCCGGACTCGCGGACCCACTCGAGCCCGGTCATCTCGCCGTTTCCGTTGAGCGTGTGCGTGCCGGCGAAGACCGGTGAGAGCCCGATGCGGTCGTGGGGCACGACCACGGTCACACCGGTGCGGACCGGTCCTCGGCCGACGACGAGCGGCCCCTCGCCGTCGATCAGGGTCACGGAGCCGACGCGAACACCGGCGACGTCGGTGATCGCGTTCAACGGGCCGGGCGGCAGCCGGCCGATCGAAAGCCCCAGGTCACGCAGGCGCGTCATGGCGTCGGAGGGTAGCAGCGGCGATGGCGAGGAACGCCCGTAGCCTGTGGGCCATGGACGTCACGTCGAAGGTTCCGATCATGCCGGTCGGCGACGTGCGTCGCGCGATCGCCGGGTTCCCCCACCCCGACGGCTACGACCTGTCGGTGATCCCGCTTCGGTACCGGGGCGACAAGCCGCACCTGTCGGCGTGGACCGACTTCGAGATCAAAGGCATCACGATCCAGATCCCTGAGCCGTTCCTGCCCTTCGGCGAGATCGTTCCGTACGGGGCGAAGCGCCGTCCGGGCAAGGGGATGAAGTTCATCTGGCTCACCGAGGGCGTGACGTTCCGTGCGCCGCGCGAGGTGTTGCGCTTCCTCTACCTGCACGAATGGATGCACTGGTACCTGAAGGAGCGGCGCAACCGGAAGTCGCAGGCCGAGACCGCATGTGACCGGTTCGCGCTCTACAACTACCGGAAGCGAACCGTCACGTTGGCGGACGCCGACGAGGCGCTCCGGCGCCGGCGCGACTCCTAGCCGACGGCTACCCGACCTCTGCGGCGGCGACTGCCGCCCGCGCGTCGTGGTCGGAGCCGATCGCGCTCTCGAGCAGGACGGCGAAGTGGTCGAGCCGCATCCGCTGGCGCTCGGGCTGGCTACGCCAACGATGGAACAGCCCCGGGTCGAGCTCTTCGGTGACGAGGGCGTCCTGGATCGCGGACGATGTCCAGTCGACGAGCGAGACGATCGTCTCGAGGTCGAGGTCGGCTCGGACCTCACCGCGCTGCTGGCCCCACTCGACGAAGTCGAGCGTCCCGTACGGGTCCTCGCTCACGAGGAACCGATTGAGCTCGCGCTTGAGCTCGAGGTCGGTGCCGTAGTTGCCGACGAGCACGACGCGGTTGGGCACCCAGTCCTCCTCGACCAGGTGCTGGGTCCGGCCGAGCCAGTACCGGACGACGGCGAAGAAGCCGTCGGCCTTGACCTCGTCCGGCGCGTCGAGCCACGCTGGGAGCATCGAGACCGCGCGCTTGTAGCACTCGAGGAACAGGCCGCCCTTCGACCCGTAGTGCTGGAAGACGGAGCCCTTGGCGATCTGTAGCTCGGCCGCCATGTCCTCGATCCGCGCGCCCTGGTAGCCGTGCTCGGCGAAGTGGCGCATCGCGCAGGTCACGATCAGCTCGCGCTTCGCCTCGGCGCGCGGGCTCCTCCGTCGTGACTTCTGGTCAGTTGGCATGCCGGCTCCCATCGCCGCAGGTAGTGGGCCGAGCGTACGCCCTCCGCAAGGGTCGAGGGTGACCCGGGGTCAGGCCAGAGAAGCGAGTGTCTCGCCGGCCAGGGCGAGGCCCTTCAGCGTGTGCTGGACGTCGTACCCGAAACCGAACCGGATGCCGTTGTCGATGCCGAACATCTCGCCGGGAACCAGGAGCACGCTTCGTTCCTGCCGGATCCGCTCGACGACCGCTCGCGTGGGCATCGGCAGGTCGACCTCGGCGAACACGATCGCACCGGCCACCGGTCGGACGTGGCGGAGCATCGGCTGCTCGAGCAGCCAGCCCTCCAACTCGGGCAGGTTGGCGCGGATGATCCCACGGGTGCGCGCAAGGATCTGCTCGCGCCGTTCCGGCTCCATCGCGACCGCCGTCAGCCGGTCGCTCACCGCGCCGGGGGTCAGGGTCGTGTAGTCGTGCCGCTCCCAGATCCGCGCGATCACGTCTGTGGGCGCGACCGCCCACCCGACGCGCAGCCCTGGCATCCCGAACGCCTTCGACAGTCCGCTCGTCACGACGACCTTGTCGTACCGCCCCCAGAACGTCGGGGACGTCGCGTCGGTGTCGACCTCGGCGCCCCGGTAGATCTCGTCGGCGACGACCCAGGCGCCCACGCGCGCGGCGACGTCGACCACGGCGTCCATCTCGGCCTCGGTCAGCACCGTTCCGGTCGGGTTGTTGGGATTGCACACCATGACGACCTTGGTGGACGCCCCAACCGCGCGATCCAACGACTCGAGGTCGAGCGCCCAGCGCTCGTCCTGCCGGCTCAGGCGGAACGGATCGACGGCGTCGGCGAACATGGGGCCGAGACCGAGCGCCTGGCAGTAGTTCGGCACCATGAAGGCGAAGCGGTCGCCGGGCTCGAGGAGCGACCAGATGGTGAGGAGGTTGGCCTCGGAGCCGCCGTTCATCATCGTGACGTTGTCGGCGGTTGCCTCGGGGTACCACTGCGCGATCGCAGACCGCGATTCGTGGGAGCCCTCCGAGAGTGGATAACCGAGCGGGGTGTCGACGAACCCGGCCGCGTCCGGACCGAGGAGCTCCGCGATCGTGAGCGGCGACACGCCGGATTCCGAGAGGTCGTAGTCGACGAGGTGCCAGTACAGCGACTGGTAACGCTCCATCTCGAACCGCTCGATCGTCACGTCGCCACGCTAGTGCGGCGGTGTGGTCGTGCTCAAGCCCGCGGTTGACCGCCGGGCACCTCGACGGGCAGGCTTCGCGCGTGACCACGGTCCGGCTCCTCCGTGAGGCCGACGTCCGCGCGGCGTTGCCGATGGCGGCCTGCATCGAGGCGGTCGAGAGCGCGCTCGTCGCCTACAGCAGCGGCGAGGCGGAACTGCCGTCGGTGATCCATCTCGACGTGCCCGAGGCGCGCGGCGAGATCCACGTGAAGGCCGGGCATATCCACGGCGCGCCGGCCTACGCGGTCAAGGTCGCGAGCGGCTTCTACGCGGCCGATCCGCCGGCGATCGACGGGCTGGTGGTGGTGTTCGACGCCGCGACCGGGGCGCCGGTCGCGTTCCTGCTCGACGGGGGCTACGTCACCGATACGAGGACCGGCGCCGCGGGGGGCGTCGCGGCGCGGTGGCTCGCACCCGAGCACGCAACGGTGGTCGGCGTGGTCGGCACGGGGATCCAGGCGCGCCGCCAGGTCGAGGCGTTGCGATGCGTGCGCGACGTGACGGAGGTGCGCGTCTGGGGCCGCGACGCCGACCGCGCGTCCGCTGCGGCGTCCGACATCGGCGGTGTCATCGCGCCGACGGTGCGCGAGGCGGTCGACGCTGCGGACGTGGTGATCACGTGCACCGCCTCGACCGAGCCGCTCGTCCGGGCCGAGTGGATCGCGCCCGGGACGCACATCACCGCCGTCGGATCGGACGGCGCCGGCAAGCAGGAGCTCGACCCGGAGCTGCTGCGCCGCGCCGACGTGCTCGTGGTCGACTCGCTCGACCAATGCTGGCGACTGGGGGAGCTGCAGCACGCGCTCGACGTCGCCGACCGAGCGGTCGAGCTGGGCACGGTGTGCGCCGGCACGTCGCCGGGCCGGACCTCGTCGACCCAGCTGACCGTTTGCGATCTCACCGGCGTCGGCGTCCAGGACGTCGCCGCCGCCAACGCCGTGCTCGCGAACGCCGGCGATTCCGGCGAGCTGCTCAGCGTCTGATCGAGTTTTCACCGAGCCGGCGGAGCACCTCGTCGTGCAACGCGCCGTTCGTGCTGAGCACCGGGCCCTTGTGCGACGGGGGCCCGCCCTCGAAGTTCGTCACGCGGCCGCCCGCTTCCTCGACGATCGGCACGAGGGCCGCGTAGTCCCAGATCGCGAGCGACGGCTCGAGGCAGATCTCGGCGGCGCCACGCGCGACCAGCAGGTGCCCCCAGTAGTCGCCGAACCCACGCTCGCGGGCACTGTCGACGACCAGCCCGACCACCGCCTGGTTCCGTGTGCTCGCGAGCAACGTGTCGAGCTGGGAGTAGAGGAACTGCGCGTCACCCATCCGCGCGGTCTGGCTCACCCGGATCCGCTTGGCGTTCATCGTGGCGCCGCCGCCGCGAACCGCCGCGTACCGCTCGCCCATCGCGGGCGCGTTCGCCAGGCCCAGGACGATCTCGCCGTCGACCTGCAGCGCGATCAGCGTCGCCCAGACCGGGATCGCGCGCGCGAAGTTGGCGGTGCCGTCGATCGGGTCGACGATCCAGACGCGGCCGGCGCCGTCCCAGGTCCCTCCTTCTTCCTCGCCCATGATCCGGTCGCCGGGGAACATCGTCGCCAGCCGGTCTCGGACCATCCGCTCGATCCCCGTGTCCGCGGCGGTGACCAACGTCTTGTCGGCTTTATGCCGGATCTCGAGCCCGTCGTCGGCGAAGAGATCCAACGCGATGCGGGCGGCGGCATCGGCGAGCCCGTGCGCGAACGCGAGCTCGTCCTCATACATGGCGTGCAGGTTACCTGTGCCTTCTGGCTGCGGGTTCGAGACGCGAGCCGAGGTTTGTCCGGTAGCCTGGTCGCGAGATGCAGACCACCGTCGAAACCACCGAGAAACACACCGTCAAGCTCACGATCGAGGTCCCGCCCGACCAGGTCGACAAGGATCTGGACCGCACGTATCGCGCGATCGCGCGTGAGATCAAGATCCCCGGCTTCCGTCCGGGCAAGGCGCCGAAGCCGATCATCGACGCGCAGGTCGGACGCGACGTCGTGCTCGAGGAGTACGTGCACCAGCTCGTGCCCGACTACTTCCGGGAGGCGGCGACGGACGAGGACCTCGCGCCCATCGGCGATCCCGAGATCGACGTCGAGCAGCTCGAGCCCGGCAAGTCGTTCATCTTCACCGCGACCGTCGAGGTGCGCCCGCGTCTGGACCTCGCCGAGGCGCAGTTCACCGGCGTCAAGGTCACGCGGCCGAGCACCGAGCCGACCGAGGAGGAGATCGATTCCTGGATCGAGCGGCTCCAGCGGCAGTTCGCGGAGCTCGAACCGGTCGAGCGGCCGACGCAGGAGTCGGACCTCGTCACGCTCAGCCTGAGCGCCATGCGCGAGAGCGAGCCGGTGGACGAGTTGACGCGCGAGGGCTACCTCTATTCGGTGGGCTCGGCCGAGTTCGGCGAGACGCTCGATGCGAAGATCCTCGGGGCCAAGCCGGGCGACATCATCGAGTTCGACGAGGACCTGCCCGCGGAGCGGTTCGGAGAGGAGCTGGCCGGGCCGGTGACGTTCAAGGCGCTCGTCAAAGACGTGAAGGCGCTCCGCCTTCCGGAGCCCGACGACGCGTTCGCATCGACGGCGTCGGAGTTCGACACGATCGACGAGCTCCGGGAGGACCTCCGCGAGAAGCTCGGCGAGGTCAAGGGCCGCGAGGCCGACGGCGTCGTCCGAGACCGGGTGCTCCAGGCGATGGTCGACGACGTGGATGTCGACCTGCCCGACTCGCTGATCGAGGGCGAGACCGAGCACCGGGTCCGCCACGCCGAGCAGCAGGCCACCCGATACGGCCTCACGCTCGATCAGATGCTCGAGATCCAGGGCTGGGATCGTGACCGCCTCCAGCAGGACAGCCGCGACCACGCGCTCCGGGCCATCAAGTCCGACCTCGTGCTCGAAGCCGTTGCGAGGGCGGAGTCCTTGGACGTCACCGCCGAGGAGCTCGGCGCCGAGATCGGGAAGATGGCCCAGGCTTACGACCGCGATCCCAAAGAATTGGCCAAACAGCTGGACCGTTCGGGGCAGGTCGTAACGCTGGCCGGGGATATCATCCGTTCGAAGGCGCTCGACATCCTGGTGGAGCGCGCCGATATCACTGAGGAGAGCCCGGAGGCCGCTGCCGAGACCGGGCGGCCGGCCGACGGAACGGAGGAGCAGGCATGACCATCCAGCCCGTACACGACTACCTCGTGCCCACGGTCGTCGAGCAGACGAGCCGTGGGGAGCGGGGCTACGACATCTACTCGCGGCTCCTGAAGGACCGCATCGTGTTCCTCGGAACGCCGATCGACGACGCGGTCGGCAACCTGATCATGGCGCAGCTCCTGCACCTGGAGTCCGAGGACCCCGACAAGGACGTCAACCTGTACATCAACTCGCCCGGTGGCGACGTGAGCGCGCTGCTCGCGATCTACGACACCATGCAGTTCGTTCCCAACGACATCGTGACCGTCGGCATCGGAATGGCGGCCTCGATGGGTCAGCTGCTCCTCACCGCCGGCACCAAGGGCAAGCGCTACATCACCCCGAACGCCCGCGTGCTGCTGCACCAGCCGCACGGTGGATTCGGTGGAACCTCCAGCGACATCCAGACCCAGGCGGCGCTCATCCTCGACATGAAGAAGCGCCTCGCGGAGATCACCGCCGCGCAGACCGGCAAGACGGTCGAGCAGATCAACG
>Ga0157375_10002085_pt1 | contig 17293 bp, 43 predicted proteins | sample M35metaG_FD_115311 | JGI IMG/M metagenome (GOLD analysis project Ga0157375, IMG submission 115311) | Miscanthus rhizosphere microbial communities from Kellogg Biological Station, Michigan, USA - M3-5 metaG | ecosystem: Host-associated > Plants > Roots > Rhizosphere > Soil | place: USA: Michigan... | reverse complement strand
TGAAACTCTTCGTACATCCCGTCTACGGGAAAAAGATTCCTTTCATGTGTAGGATTCACCTTCACTTCTTCCATCCTGTCTACAATGGCGGACTGGAGTACCACTCGTACAAATGCAATAACTGTGGATGGGAGACGGACTAACATGGACATCCTTATTTTTATTGTTCTTTGCATAGTTCTTTGCGTGCTACTGTCTGACTAGTGTACATCCTCTCGAGTCTAGTATAGTATCAATACAACATCAACAACCAAAGGAAAAGACAATGAGCAAACTAGATGAAGCTATCAAAGCAGTACGAGTAGCACTCATCTTCAGTATCGAAGACGATGACCCTGATGTCATCACTGTTCCCACTCCAGCTCTCTTGGACCTTCTTTCTGAAGCTGAGGCTATGAAGAAGGAACTGAAGGCGATCGTTACTCGAGAAGCTTGGTACGTTGAACAGGATCGATGGGATGAAATGATCCCATGGTTTGACATGTTGCCTGATGAGAAGGCCAATGCCATCGAATACTGGAGTGAAGACTAATGATTTGTAAATGGATTGCAAAACACATCATCGCTGACGACCCTCACCCCGAACTCTCTCGCCTTGATCGAATGGATGGACTTCATGACTGACCCTGATTACCTCGCAAACTTTGCGAAGACGTACTTTTCGCAGGATGCAGGGAAGACCGTAGACCTGAGCTTGCTTCGTGCATGGCTGTCTTGTGAACACTTTCACATAGATGACGATGAGAATGCTGCTGTGTATTCCATGGACCTTGACCGTTGGGCTCGAAAGGCTGCGAAATGAGCGATCGTGGACGACTAGCAGGAGTTTTGATGGGTAAAGTCGGTGGCGATGTTGCTATGGACATTGCTGACTACCTCATCGAAGAAGGCTATGGAGTTGTTTGGGTAGCAAAGGCTACTGCACTTGAAGAAGCTGCTGCAGCTATTGACAAAATGGGTGATGGTGAACTTGATCCAGGTCTCACAACTGATTGGCTTTATAATCGGGCAACTCAAATTTGTGACGAAGGGACTAGGAAGAAGTAATGGCATTCTTTATCGTATGCGCAGTGCTTCTACTGATCGCTCTTGGGGCTGGACGGTCAGTTGCAAAGAATGAATCTGTTTCAGAGGGCCTTGCTTGTTTCTCGCTTGTACTTATCCTTGGAGGATTTATTGGTATGCTCCTGCTCGTTGGTGCTGGTAGTGCAACTATCGGTTCGGCCGAGGCTCGGCTATTGTCCACAGAGACCATGACAGTCGCTGAAGGCTCTCCATTTGAATCGGAGTATGGTTCTATTAGCTTTGTAGAGAAGCACTCAGACGGCACCCTAGAGCCTCATGAGATTGACTACTCCAAGATCGAGTACGTTTCCAAGAACATCAAGGAGATTCAGGTCCTGACGTATGAACTCCACCACTCGGCCGTGTTCCCTTGGACTTGGGGCAACACTCATCACGTGGTGATCAAGTGAAGTTTACAACGGAACAAAAACAGTTTATACTAGTCAGAGCAGATGCTGTTATACGTAAAACTGTATTGCTCGCTACACTATTTGTGGTAGTCTATCTACTCTGCTACGATTTACTGCCAGGTGACTGGCATTATCTCGCTTTCCCCGTCTATTGGTTGGGATTCTGGTGGCTAGGTCGAACACAGTTGGTGCGAATTAAGCATGCCTTTGGTTTTGAAACGGAAAAGAAAAAGGAAAGTAAATGGAAGCAGCTCGTGAAATGGCTCGACGAATTAAAAGGCAGCAAGAAAGGGCTCTAGCCGAACGAAGGAAGGCCATCAAGGAATTGGGCATTGTTAGTATCATTTTCCTTGTTATAGGGTCTACTGTAGCGACTGCTGGTTATGCTACTGACAACGTTTATGGAGCTCTCTTTGGTGGAGTAGTGATGCTTGCTGGCATGGTCTTTGGCATCCTATGGGCAGTGAGTGATGACCGATAATGGGTAAGAACAAGAACAAGCGACTCGGTTGGAAAGTAGCTCACTCGGCTTGCTCTGAACCTGAAAAGGTAGCAGAGGCCATTGTGAAAGCCTACATCGAAAAGAATTTCCTTGACATGTTGCACACCGCTGACCAGTACGGGATCGAGTACGAGCGCAAGGATTCACTCAAGATTGTGAATGCTCTCAAGTCGGCAGACGTTCTGTTGGTCTGGCACGAAGAGGAAAAAGCTGTTGAGACCAGTATTTAATGTACTTTTTGTCGCTCATATCGAAATCAACCAGATTCGTTTGGACCAGTGGTGCTCGATCGGAGTGTACACCAACGAAAAAGCAGCTTATAGTAAACTCTATAAGGTACAAAGTCTTGGGTACCAAGGAACAATAGAAGTTGACTGGGTCACTCGTGAAGAATATCAAGAAATTAAGGAACAAGAAAATGAATGAAGGAACTATCTCGGTCCATTGGTCCGATGACGACAAGGAATGGGTCGCAATCCACTCGGACTTCGCATCACTCTCGTACCTCGATGAAACCCCTGAAGCTGCTATTGCCGGATTGGTGGAGATTCTCAATGGAATTTGAGACTGTACCCTCGCACGACAATGACGAACCCTACTTCTTCATGGATGGCGCTAAGTTCGACTACAAGCTGATGTATCAGCACATGAATCGACAAGTCCCTGTCGAGTACCTAGGCACTAACTACGTCGTCCAAGCAGGAAACTTGGACAAGGCCATTGCGCGCAGTCTACTGAGTAAGTCAGAGAGTCTCAAGGGAGTCTTGACCACTGAAGAGTTCAAGGCCCTTGTCTTGGACATCAACGCCGAGAACTGGTCTCGCCATGAGTAACGATGTCTACCCTGTCTTTGCGAAGAGATGGTACGGGTACGGGAACAAGGACTGGTATTGGCAGCTGTTTTCCATCCATGGAGATGAGAAGTCTGCGCAGCAAGCATGCGACCGTCTGATGGAAGGTCAGCGTCGGCCTCGCTCTCGTAATAATCCCTACGAACAGGGTCGAAAAGAATTTATGTATCAACGGAATATGGTGCTTTGATGGATTGGGTTTTAGGCGTAGTAGTATTAATTGGATGGGTCATCGGCTTCTTTCTGTTGGACCGCTTTGTTCTGTGGTTCACTATTCGGATGGGATGGACCTTCCATACCATGACCGAGAAGAACAACCCGTGGCTCAAGATGAACGAGGGCGCTCAGGAACGGTTTCACTGGGAAGATGTAGAGGACAAGAAGTAATGACAGCTAATGAAGAAATGCGCCTTGCAGGTTTTAAACACGGCCAGACTGTAAAAGTTACCAACCTTAGCAATGAATTTGCCTTCTACTATGGTGTAGTTGGCATAGTCGAAGGGGCTAAACTCAACAACCTGGGTCGGCTTGTTATTTCTATTCGTCTCGTAGACGAAGACAGCAAATGGATTTGGGTACGGCCCACTGACATTGAACATTATGAGGAAAAGCCAGTGGCTAAAGAAAAGACAGAAATTACCGTTGATGCGCCCTTGGCAAATCGCGTCTACAGTGGAGAGTTCCTTACGCGTTTGGGTGAATTCGCGCAGGAACTGGCCACAAGTGTTGAGTACTTCAATGACACGGGTGTCGAATCGAAAATTACGAAGCTACAGTTCACCATAAAAAGCGGTGACGATGACGAGTCACCACTTGTTGTTGAACTGATCGGTGGGACTACTGTCAATGGAGAATACCGTTATGGAGTTGTGCTCAATGAAAGCTAGTGTCGAGCAGGAAATTACAGAAGTAGAAATGATTCGCGGCATCTTGGAGAAAGCAGATGGCGCAGGACGAACACACATGGGAATTGCGCAGGATTTGATTCGTGCCGGATTTAAGTTGGTAAAGGTAGACAATGGATAGAGCAACAAGATTTTTCAAGAACTTGGCCTTTGCCATGGTTTCCTTTGCCGCTGTACTAGGAGGTGGATGGGTTTTGAGCAACACGTGGCTTGATGTCTACCTTCAGTGGATTCTGACTGTTGGGTTCCAGGTTCTCATCTTTGCTCTTGTGTTGGCAATTATGGGCTTTATGTTCTTCCTCGCTGTGTCAGCTGTGGGCTTCCTAATCGGAGCGGTTAAGGCACTATTCAGCCGAAAGAAGAACGATGACGACTGAGGCACTGAGAAGCCTGGACCAGATACAGGACCCTGAGTTGAGGGAGATTGTGGTCCTCATGACAAATCTGCACACCATTCGGCTTGCACTTGAGCAGTGCCCTGCATTCCCGTACATCCAGAAAATCACCGATGCCAATGATGTGGCGATCATGGCTGCAGACGCTCGACTGGAATTGTACTTCGCGACACAAACGAAGTAAGATTATCTAACAATACCAACTAGATCAGTAAACAGAAAGAAATACCAATGTCAGTATCAACGTACGAAAACAACAACGCACAGAAGTCCGGACGAAAGAACATCTGGTCCATTGACACGATCACTGCTGATCCTCACAAGCCCATGCACGTCTACGTTGTCCACGTCCTAGAGGGCCACTACGAAGAGGGTGACACCCACTTCTACCCTGCGACTAAGCACAAGACCCGTTGCATCTATGCTCGCATGACGGAAAAGGGCAAGCTCGAGAATGTTTTCCCGGGTGGCTCTGATGATTAAGCCCTCAATTATTGCAGAAGCTTCTGCAAATATCATGCATTCGCATATCTCTAGCTTGCAAGAACAGCTGCGACTGGACGAGCGGGCTCTTGTCTACACGAATGCCGTTGCATACTCTGAAGAGGATACGCCTGAGTCTATTCTTATCAATGAGCGCGCATTGAAAGAATTCCTGTATGATCGCATTGAATTCAACAAAGCGCAACTTCCACTATTGCAGGAAGCTTACGATAAAATCTGTAAGTTCATCCAGTTCTAGTAAATAACAAAGGACAAAGACAATGACAAGTAACAAAGAAGTAGACCTTCGCACAGCTTTGGGGCTATTGCATGAACAGCTTGAAGATGCAATGTGGAAGACCATGTTCGACGACTTCATCGAGCCAATATACCATAGTAAAGACTACACCCACGACGAAGTTCGTGATGCTGTTGGGTATGTTCTCGAAGACAAAGGCTACGATGAGTTCGATAGCAGATACGGTTACTACGATCCGAGTGGTGGTGAGAACTAATGGCTTACGGTGAAGAGACTCCACTCGAAAACCATTACGCTGTCTTTCGCATGGACAATGGTGCACTCATGGTTCGTAAGGTACGTGGCAGTATTGCCCATACCTTTCACTCAAAGATTAGCGACAAAACGGTTGAAAGTACATTCCACATTGTTGCTGGATACTTTGACAAGTCGTGCTGGGCAGAAATGCAGCACAATTTCCTGTGTGTCTTGAAGATTGATCCTGACTCTCGTCGTAAAGAAACAGAGCCTGAGTGGCTTGAACGTGAAGTACGCGAAGCTCTCAATGAATGGATCGTCTAATGGATGACGAGCTCGACGTACTCGTTGAAATCTATGAGAGCCATTGGGTTGTGGAGAACCTGAACATGGGACAGTACCGCACCAAATTTGTCTGTTGCTGTGGAGATTCATGGATTCATGACGGGCACCGATTTGGTGAACTTAGCGGAGACACTCTCTTTTTCAAGCACGTCGCTGAATGGATACTCAAAGTCGGTTTTAGGAGAGCGCAGTGATCATCCACGTGGTCAAGCACACTAAGAATCGTTTTGAAGTGCAAGCGGCTTTCATGGAGAAGAAGTCTGCAGACGACTACGCAGATGCTTTCAATGTTGTTCGGATGCGGAATGATCCCGACACTCGGATTAAGTACTACACTGAGGAAATGGTGGTGCATGAGGGATGATCGTGTCGGTGATTGTACGGTACACCCAGAGTGAGTGGGATTCCGTCGAAAGAGAAGCATATGACCCTGACTTTATCGGGATCAGAGCGTACGGCTGGGAAGCCCATGCCTTTGCTCGGGAATGTCGGATGAAGGATTCTCGTAATGTCTATGTTGTTCGAAAGATTAGGATAAAATAATGGCAGGAAAATACGACGAGCTGATTGAAGCGGCTGTTGGTCCGAACTACTGGCACCACGACCTAAAGTATTGCGAATGTGCTCTTGATGCACCAGAGAATGAAGATGCTTTCATGACTCAGTCCTGCATCGAGAACTACCACACCGGTTCACTTGAACGTCTGCACCGTGGACAAGCTTTGCTGGAACTGGTCAAGATTATCGAGGATGAAGCACGAGACGATGCATTGAAACTGATGATGAACATTATGGGGCGAGTATGAGTATCAACCCGAGTTGCGTCTATTTGATTCTGAAGCAGAACCTGACATTTCCTGATGAGTTCCCTACATTTGTCGCAGCAGAGCAGGACCCTGTAGAAGCAGTGGCTCTTACTCGGTTCTTGAATGAGGATAGAAATGTCACGTATCGCTACTTTGTACGGACGGTGTGGCTGTAATGGAAAAGGAATACGCAGGAAAAGTTTGGGCTGTTTACCGAGATGAGGGCAAACACGGCCACTTCGGAGTTTATGGGATAATGGTCTGTTTGTTCGACTCTTCACGAGGAGCAGAGAAGTATGTAACGACTCGGAAAAGAACGGACGAACTTCGTGGAGAAGAGTTCCGTTACTCGGTCGTTCCGTGGTTGGTGCAGCGAGGATGAAGTATTCTAAAGGTGACATCGTTTATTTGGCATATGGCACAGAACCATACGAAATCACCGATATCTTCGGCACAACGTACTTTCTCAAGGCAACGACCAAAAGTGCATACATCGACTCATTTGAGACGTTCCAGACGGAAGACGAAAGTACGATCAACACTAGAACGATTTATGAGCGTTTAGCTGAAATAGAGAAATGGATGGCTGTAGATTGGAAATTAGAGTCAAGGACATCGAAATAAAGTCGTTCGGTCTGGATGAGGAAGAGGCTCGCTTGCGGACTGTGTTCGTTCTGTTGAAGACCAAGAAGACCGATCCTCATGGAATGCGCGAGTACGTGCTGGTCTATCAGGATAAGAGAGCAGCTGAGAGGACATGTGACCAGTTCAACAATGGACAGTCTCGTTATGTTTTCTCGGTCATGGAGACGATTTTCTCTGGACCCTTCAAGGTGTAGGGAAACGAACACCGAGTAGTATATAATGAAATCAACTCGTTGCAAAATAGCTTCGAGGCCATCGCAAATCTAAGGTAACCCTACTTTGCAGTTTTTTGATACAGATACAGATTATATTCAATTAGCAGATCATATCCGCCCCATGTACAGATTGGGTTCATTCTCTCATCCAGAATTACCTCCATTCCGGACAATAGAATTTACAGGATACAAGAACAAGAAATTTGTAGATGAGTTCATAGAGAAAGATATTCCTCTTGACGGCTCTCTCTACATGTACAGAATTGACAAACTAGAAACCTTCGATGGATACGACGTATTCATGGGTTTTCTACGTGTTGCTTGTGGTGAAGAGGTACTCACCATTTGTGGATACGATCCACGAGCTCGGCCAAGTGGTCGGTGGGCTATTATCACCGAACACCAGATGCTGCAGATTAGAGCCATTGCTCACATGTATGGTGCAAGAGAATACATTACTTTCTCGCGCATGATTTCTGTACCTCTTGAAGAAGATGGTGCAGTAAGTGAGTGAAAAAGAAACTCTAGCATTCCTCGTCGATAGTCTAAAGCTGAATGACTGGTGGTTGGAACTGCTTGATGGGTCAACAGTCACCAATGTAGACGTCGACAAAGTCATCGCTCGTATTCCACATACTGAAATTACAGCAGCTGCTGAAATCGCTCGTAAGATGGACCATCAGCTCTCATACGTCGCTTTCACAGACACGTGGTATGCGTGGAATGGGATCATCCATGTTCCATGTGTTGGGTCGACCATTGCTTTCAAGATTACCAAAATCTTTTGGCAGAATATGACGAAGGCTTTGGGTCTGATCAAGGCTCACTTCGAAGCTGAAGCTCAGAAAATTATTACAAATAATCAGGCTAATGCTGAGCAAGAAGCAGCTAACATGCGAAAGAGCTACGAGTTCAAGTTCGGTGACCACCGCTATTTCCGCGACCGTATTGCATCTGAGGCTGGGATTAGTGCAGTCACTCGCATGCTTCGCTCTGAGTGCGACGTTGACACTGACTACTTTAGTGATGACACGGCATGGTTTGTCATGCGGAACTGGGTCTTGGACTTAGAGGCTCTTAAAGAGGGTCGCTGGTCTCTGCTTGCGCACTCACCAAAGCGTAACGTCACGAAGTACTTCGACGCAGACTACCCTGACGATCCTTCAAAGGCTAATCTGGGTCACTGGGATAATTACCTAAAGAAGTCTATTCCCGACGAAACCCAGCGTACCTACCTGCAAACAGCAGTTGGTGCAGGCTTTATCGGAATTGGTAAGCTTCGTGCTATCATCTCTATTGTTGGTCCGCCCGGTACAGGTAAATCATTGTTCCTTGATGCTATTGGTAAACTTGGCAGCATGGGAGGAAAGTACTCGACAAAGCCAGATGGCAAATCGATTATGCAGGCCAATGGTCAGAACTTCTCACAGGATGAGTATCGTGGTGCTCGCTTCGTGTATATCTCTGAGCCACCAAATACTGGTCGAACTGATGATGACTTCATGAAGGCAATCACGGGTGATGGCGATGTCACAACTCGTACTCTGAATAAGAAAGAATCATCATGGAATCCTCAGTGCCTTCTTTGTATTGCATCGAATGCACCACTAAAGATCAACTTCCGTGATCCTGCTATTGTGGAGCGAGTTCAACAGATTAGTTTCCCTGTGAGGTTCTATGCACCTGGAACACCTGGCATTCCTGATGACCAGATTCAGATTCGTGGGCTTGATCAGCTAATTCTAAGGGATCGGTCACGAGTCCTTATGTGGATTATCGCAGGCATGCGACGCTTTGTGAATGACGGTCTTGTGCTAATGCCACCTGACTCCGTCATTGTTCAGCGAGATAAAGTCGTGACTGAGGGTTCTACAGCTCTTCAGTGGTTGGATGAAGTCAAGGATGAAGGCGTTATCACTATCGATAAAGATGCTCCTAAGTCACACTTTTTAGGTGTCAATGAAGCATATCAGAATTACCAGATATGGGCTTCTCAAGCAGGTGAACGTAAGCCATTGACTCGTAAATACTTCTCAAAGGATATTCAAGCGAAGTATGGAGAGTGCGTCACGAGTAGTGGAATGCGATTCCCTAGTTTGGTAAAGACACCAGCATGGATAGAGAAATACGACAATTGGGCAGGACTGAGGCCATAATGGGTGTATGGGGCTACGGCTACCAAGACAATGATAACTACTATAATGGGGTGGGAGGGTTTGTAGAACCTCTCATCGTGGCTCTTCGTAGTGCCATAGAATACGGACGTGAAGACGATCTAGAGGATATTCGAGCTCGCTTGATGTGGACTGCTCAGGTTCTAAGGGCCACAGATGAGTACGTTCCGCTTTCTGAAGATCATCTACGTATCTTCAGAGTGGTAGTTACATACGTTCGTGAGGCTGCTGTAGAGAACGCGGAGAGTTGGCGTAAGCCTGATGAATATCTACGGTATGTAGAGGCTGAGCTCCAGAGTGTTGAGCGATGGCTTGACACGTTCGAAGAGCAGGGGTTCTTAGAAGACCGACTTGGAGCTATTGCCGAAGTAATGTTCAAGGATGAGGAGACTAATGAGTGACTGCGATGCATGGCTAAAGGCTACGTGGGATGATGGGCAGACGAGTTTGTTCGGTCCATATCTTCGAGAATACGTCTCAGTAATGAGTGAAGACGAGCTGAGACAGAGTTTTACTAGAGCAGTGGAAAGTCCAGAAGACGAGCCATTGTATCCTGTTTCAGTCGTAGTGTGCGAAGCTCCAGTAAATTGGTGGAGGAATGGCGAGAGAATTGCATAGGAATTAGTGAAGGAGGGAGTCGATTTTGTCGGCTCCCTCTTTTGGGCTGTACACTGTTTTGAGGTCGGAGAGGCTCCAAGCAGGCTCCGGAGTGAGTAAGCTTTTGCATCGCCAAAAACTTACAATGTATAGCTGTATATCATTCAAGACAAAAGGCTCCAGTCAGAGCCTTGAGGAAACCCTTTGGTTGCATACAAATGAAAGATATTTGAAAGGTTTTGAAAAAATGCTAACAGTCATCTGGGGTTGGTATCTATACTACTTTTCTATTATTTGTAACTTTGTAAGTAAATAAAATAAGTTTAAGATTATAATAGAATAGTAATAGATACTCTATCCCCCTATAGGGCTGGGACTTTTGTAAAAAAGCTTACAAGCTTACAAGCGTATTTTAGCACGTTTTTACGAGTCTGCAAACTTGAGCTGTATATGATTCAAGATTAGCGGAGTGTACATGGAATAGAGAACGAGATAGAATCTGAGTATGAGTGATGACAATGAAAGCGATGGCATGAACGAAGACGGAACGACAGAAGATGGCGATGACTACGTATTCGAGCCAGGCTCTGATGTTTTGGTCTACTTGCCTGAAGGTGGTATGACTGTCGGAGCTTACGTGGGCATGACTGATTACGGTGTGATTTTGAAGGTCACGTACCGAATGAAGATGGTTCAGGATCGGATGGACATCGAGACTCGCAACAAGTTCAAAGCTGCACTGTGGACTTACACCATTGCTGGTCTCAAGGAGCTCGCTGAAGAAAATGAAATCGCAATTACCGGACTTCGCAAGAAGGAAGAGATTGTTGCTGAGATTTCTGATGTGATGCTTGCTCAAGCAGATGCGATGATGGAGCCACACGAGGAGCTTGTTCCTTTGAAGCGACCTGTGATGACGTTTCTGCCATGGCAGGAGATTACACGGATCGAACGAGCTGAAGAGCACTTGGAAGAAATTGAACTTACGGAGTTCAGTCAAAGTCTTGATGCGTTCGTAGGCATCACTGAGGACGAAGCTTCCGTGTCACAGGACGAAGTTGGAGTCAAGGATGAGTGATACAACACCCAGTGGTTGGGAGAGTCCCAGACAGTCACCAAGGAAATATCGGCTTCAGTTCCGAAATAGAGACGGACTGCAAGGTCGACAAGCAATGGTTGTGTGTCAGAACTTTAGAGTCACTCAGGACGAGAGGTTGATGTATTCGGACTTGAACGGTAATCTCAATGTGATTATCTTGTGGCCTGGAGATTACTTCGATGTTAAGGTGATGGGCTAATGGGTACTCGAATGGGGAAATACTGCTATGCAGTGATTCATGCTGATGGACATGTGTGGTATTGGGGTGATGACGCGATAAGTCTCAAGCGTGTCTCAGTTGAAGGATTACCGGATGCTGTGAAGATTAAGCGGACGAACGGTTCCACAAATACGATTTCATTGGGACCTACGTCGAAGTACTTCTCAGTTCCAAATATGCAGAGAGAAAAAGCTGGACTGAGTATAGGTGAATGGGTCGCAAGATGCGAGGCACATTACAAAACATTCAACTACGCAGAGCGATTGTACTAATTTAGCGAAACGTGTTAGGATTATCTTATGAGTAAACATAGCTTCCCCTTCTACAAAGAACAGCTCGAGATGATTCTCGCTGTGACTAAAATGCTGAACGAGCACAGTGGTAAAGTACCGATCGATCCGGACTATTACTTCAGGGTTCAGCTTGTAGAAGCTCATGAAGACAAAGTCATCGGAGAATGGTCAGATGAAGTTGGTCCTGATTGCTGGGAGTTTAGCTTGGCTCCGAGTCAGGTTGCTGCACCGACCATCGTGAATCAGACTTTCCAGTTACCACAGAGTAATGTTCCTGGAGCACGAACAGTTATAGGTATAAAGCCCTATGATGGGAAACTAGACACTGATGCCGCTAAAGCTCTGAGGATTCAGAAGTACCAAGCCAATAGTGGTGGGAACGTGCAGCTAGATTGAAGCTCGAATGGGGTGTGCAGTTTTGGCCTGACTATTACGAGGCTAAGGAACCACAGATTGCTCCTATGAAAGATGAAGCAACTGCCGACGAAGTTTGTCAAGAAGGACAATGCGTAGTGTTTCGATACGTCGGTGAATGGACTAAAGCATGAAGGTTGAAGCAGGTTGGTACGAATTCATTCGACTAACAACAAGTACGACTCATGTTGCATACGTTCAGGAGAGTGGTGATGTTTATCTTCCTGAAGAAGATGTGCCTCTTGAAGACTTCGAATTTGCTTTAGCAATGGGAGTTGCATTTAGACTTGTGAGAGCTGAAGCGTGAGAACGTTCGGATACATCACAGCTTGGGTTATTGTGATTGCTGCTTGTGGAACTGTTTTGTTTGGTCTGCTTAGTGGATATGCAAAGTACGATGAGATGCGAGAAGCGTGTCATGCTAAAGGTGGCATCATGAATGGAAACAATCGATGTGTTCAGGAGATTAAGCTATGACAGATGAAGAAGAGTTTGAAGCATGGAAGAAACGTCGTACTCGAGGTGAAAAGTTAGAGAGTGACTTTCAGATTCCCATTGAAGGGTTCTACAACTTTTACGCAGTGCCGTGGAATTCTCAGCAATACGTAAAGTTTCCTTGCCCACTTCTGTGGATTAGTCCTGATCCTAAAGCAAACCCAGTATTTGGAGCCTCTGATCATGTGATCGTTGCAAGAGATGAAGTAGCTTACGAGGAGTTTCAAAAGGGATATCTCGGTACGGCAAGACTAACAGACGAAACTCGTATGAATAAAATTACGGAATATCGGACTGAATTGGTTCTGCCTGAATAGAAATTCATTAGGCTGACTAAGTATTCATAGACGTGGGACTTCCAGGTGTAAGACGAGACAGGCGTTTTCGTCCCACTGAGTGTATATAATTATTTACATCCTGATAGTTATCACTCTTGGAAGTTAACAAATGAGTAACAATATCCCTCCTCCACCTCCACTAGATGGCGAATCTGCTAAACCTCGTGAGATTCTCTACTCTGCTGCGCAACAAGAGTCTGACATTCCGCAAGGATGGAAGCCCACAGTGGCGAAACCTCTCCCAGCGATTCGGTGCCAGTTCATTAAGAAAGACGGCAATCGCTGCATCAAATGGGGAGTTCCAGGTACCGGGGGTTGGTGCGTAAAACATGGTGCTGCACTCCCAGCTATGAGAAAAGCTGCAGCGGCTCGAGTTGAAGAAGCCCGAACAATGATGATGGGCAAAACCCCTGAGATGTTTGAGGTTCTTTACTCACTGACGAAACCCGGAGTTTCAGAGGGAGTCCGTCTTAAAGCTGTTACCGAAATTCTCGACCGTGCAGGACTCAAAGCAGGTCAAGAAGTCAACATTACCGTTGAGCACGTCGGTTCTCCATTGGACGACATCATGAACCAGCTGGAGATTATCGCTGGAAACAAGGACCCCATCCTGGACCCTGAAGAAATCTTTGATGCTGAAGAAATAGACGAAGCTTAACCCACAAAAGGCGAGTACATCTCGCCTTTTCTGGTTTAATCCATCTGATCAAGGACCAGGGCTTCCAGTCTGCCGATGGCCATCTGTGAACATTTAGGACACGTCGGCTTCTTTGAGTTCCCTCTCCATACTTCAGGGTGCGAGGCCGTATTTCCACAGACTGTGTGCAACGATCCTTTAGTATTGAGATGCCGATACTGCGAAGCACTCCATGACATTTCTTTGGAGCATGACACCCATCTAAGTTCGTCCATTTAGTTCCTCCGGTAGCATTAGTGTAATCCATTGTCTTGTTGCTTCATTGCGGACCATCGTGTACGTACCCTCAGGTATGACCACAATGAATCGCCCTAGTAGGTGGACATTCGTATCGTGAAGGACTACAAAGTCCCATTCAGAGACGGGACCCAGATTCCTGCGTTTGAACTGATTGATGTAGTCTGCACGAAGCAGAGCTGCATACGCATCCTCAAGACTGACGTCTTCAATCCGTTTCTCTTTCATAGTTCAACTATATCACTCAGCCTTAGGAATGTACACTACTTTGTTGCTGTGAATGGTGTATGTCCCAGCACGGAACCAGTAGTCGATTCCATGAATGTTTGAAATGTAGAAGTGGTCCAGCATGAAGACTCGTTCTGTCACCTGAGTGAAGGGATTGCCCGATCGAATGACGTGATTGAGTGTTTTGAATGGCGCGAGCAGAGTGTTGTCATACTCATCATCATTGTATTTGCGGCCAGTCCATGATATGTTTGCCATAAGACTACTATATACTGAGAAGCCTCAGATGTACACAGTGTACATGGACCTCGAATCTGTGTATAGTGGTCATATGAATGAAAAAGAGCTTCTCGAAAGAATTCAACGAGCAAAGAACAGTCGCGATCAGGAGGTAATGTATTCGTCTGCCTGGAGCTACTATGACGGCATGGTATTTGCATACGAACGTGTTGCTTCGAGGCTAATTGTACTTTCACCCTAAAGTGCGATAAAATAGATATAATGGTACAATGAATAAACTACAGAGAACCATCGTTGTACTGACCGACAGACCAACAGACTTTCAAGCGGAGGGATTCGCGAGTCAAGTCGCAATCGACCGCTATGAATCCGTTTCCTTCTCCTTTGGAGTGGCGAACGATTTGCCTGCAGATTTAGATGTTGCAGCAGCGGACCAATTGGCAGCAAAGAAGCGAGATGCCGGTCCTAACGCCGTTTACCTCATAGTCCACAATAAAGAGTGAAATGAAACTATATCGACTTAGCGGCGTTATCAACCGTGAAAACGTACCGGAGCCTTCAGCTCGTCGTTTGTACGAATTGTTCAAGAGTGACGGAAAAGACATTACGATGACTTACGTCGGCACTGAGCACGATCGTCCTCTTTATCGCAAACCGAACGACATTGAAATAATGGACGGTTTGTACCACCCGAACGACTATGTACTAACTACGCAGTTTGATGGTATAATCTAAACATCGACACAATGACATTCAATCCTACAATGGAGACGAAATGTCACAAAACGCCGATAATCGATCAATCGCTCAAAAAGTAGCGGCTTTACCAAAAGAGCTACAAAAAGAGTTTTTCGCCAAATATACACCCGAACAGCTTGAAGCTCTTAAATTTGATTGGCATTTTTGGGGCCGACAGAACCAATTCGTACCTTCAGGCAGTTGGCACATCCTTTTAGCCTGTGCTGGTCGTGGTTTTGGTAAGACACGTATGTTGTCTGAATGGGTACGCGAGAAAGCTTTGTCAAAGCCAGGCACCATTATTGGTGTAGTAGCTCGTACTGCAGCTGATGCTCGAGATGTTATCGCTCTCGGTGAATCAGGTATTATGAATGTACATTCGCCTAGTGAACGACCAACGTACAAACCCTCAGTTCGTAAAATCGAATGGGCAAACGGTTCCTACGCACTTCTGTTCTCCGCGGACTCACCTGACCAGCTCCGTGGTTTCCAAGCGCATTACATGGTCGGCGATGAAGTTGCAGCTTGGCCTACTAAACCCGACTCCTCAGGCGCTACAGCCTGGTCTAACACAGTAGTTTGTGCACGTCTAGGTGATAACCCCCAGATTCTGCTTGCAACAACTCCTAAGCGAACTCAGTTCATGCGTGACATGATTGACCAGTCCCATGATCCTGAAAACAAAATCATCATCGTATCAGGTAGCACAAAAGAAAATGCTTCACTGTCGAAGAACTACATTGAGAACCTTGAGCGTTCTTACAAAGGCAATGCTGATCTAGCCAAACAGGAAATTGAAGGGCAGATGCTTGATGGAGTTCAGGGTGCAGTCTTCTACGAAGACATCATCAACAACTCTCGCATTGAAGACCCTGATGTTCCTCCTTATTCTCACATACGCGTTGTAGCTGTAGACCCTACAGTTGCTGCTGAACCCACTGACGAGTGCGGTATTGTTGTTGTCGGAGCTACTCAAGAGAAGAATCTTTCTAAGCGCCATGCATTCATTCTTGATGACCTATCGCTCAAAGCCAAGCCTGAAGTATGGGCTATGGAAGTTGTAAAGGCTGCTAAGAAGTGGGACACGAAGCACATCGTGATCGAGCGTAACCAAGGTGGCGATCTTGTGCGAATGGTAATTCACTCAATTGACCCTACCCTAATCATTCATACTGTAGTAGCTACAAAGGGTAAAGCCGTTCGTGCTGAACCTGTCGTTGTTGCAATGGAGCAGGAGCGAGTCCACATTTGGAACTTCCTCGAAAAGCTTGAAGAGCAAATGGTCTTTTGGGATCCAAATGCCAGCGGTATGAACTCTCCTGACAGATTGGATGCGATGATTTGGGGTGTGATTGCTCTGCTTGTAGACCCGCCATATGATCTACGTGCGCGCACAGTTCGAATCATGAGTTCAGCTGGTCGTAAATTGGCTACGCCTCGTGGCACAGGAAAAGCCAGAGGGTTTATACCAAAGACTCGTCGCACATAACATACCCTGAGCCACGGACCTTCTTCACTTTACCTTCAGCCTGAAGTTCAGACATTGCCTGCTTCGCAAGAGCATGGTCATAGTTCCACATTTGAGCTGCTAGACGGAGGTCACGGAGTGTACCCTGAGTCACTGCGAGTACATCAATGAAGGCTACCTTAAACAAGGCAACCATCTCATCCTGAGTCGCATCAGGACATTGTGAGCAATGCTCACGAGGAAAGGGATGGTTGCCTTTGTTGTGATGGTCACGAATCTTGTTCTGCTGTTGCTTAGCCTTGAACTCGTCAGTGTGAGTCTTACCGTAGAAACCATTCTTCTCACCAGCATTGTCAATCCAAGGATGGACAATTCCATCAGCAGCCATGTCCTCGAACATCTGCTTACGAGTGATACTCATTTGAGCAGTTACATCCTCTGAGAAGTAAGGCTGACCTTCGAACTTCTCATTGTTGATTTGGTTGTACCAATTGTTTCGAGTCTTCGCGGCATTGATTGTGATGAGCATCTCAGTCTCAACTTCATAGTAGCGCGGACCTACATAAAGAATGTCACGCTTGAAATTCTCAAGACCATACTTCGCCATTGCAAGTAGGATGAGTGTGCCGTTGGTAATGTAATCAGGGTTCTTGCCGTTGTGAGAACCAATGTATTGCTTGCCATTGATGAGATTCGTCCAACAGTAGACATAGCCTGCAGTTAGATCAGCCTGGGGATTAACAAAAGATAGGATAGACATATTTACTCCTCGTAAGAATATGTCTATCCTATCATCGAATTAGGATTACAATGCCAGTTTCTTATTTCCAGTCCGTCATAAACTCTGCGTGATTGTCGATCTGTCGACGGGCATTTCGTAGGTCCTGAAGTGGGATGCCGAGATTCAAAGCATCTCGAGCCGCGCGGTTGAATTTGA
>Ga0157375_10002083_pt1 | contig 17306 bp, 5 predicted proteins | sample M35metaG_FD_115311 | JGI IMG/M metagenome (GOLD analysis project Ga0157375, IMG submission 115311) | Miscanthus rhizosphere microbial communities from Kellogg Biological Station, Michigan, USA - M3-5 metaG | ecosystem: Host-associated > Plants > Roots > Rhizosphere > Soil | place: USA: Michigan... | reverse complement strand
ATGCACCTGCACACGGAATACGGCATCGCCGTTTCGGCGCAGAAAGATGGTTTGCTTCCGATCTCGCAGCAGTCGCTTTTTGTTTTGGCTTCGCTCGGCTACCACGATTACGAAGGCTTGGCGTTGAATGAAGAAGAGAAACCCCGGCTGGTGGCAGACCTGGGCCGGAAGACGTTTTTGATCCTGAGGAACCATGGGCTGCTCACAGTTGGTCCATTGGTGGCGGATGCGTTTCTTGCAATGTTTCTGCTCGAGCGGGCGTGCCGGATACAGATCCTGGCGCAGACAGGCGGCGGGAAGCTGGTTTCGATTGACGAGAAGATCTTCGCGCAGATTCCGTCCCAGGAGGCGGTGGTCACGCAAGGCAGCGGTGGGCGATTGGTGTGGCCAGGGCTGTTACGAAAGCTGGATCGAATGGGAGCGAACTACAAAGACTAGCCGCAGATTTTCGCGGATGAACGCAGATCAATTCTGCGTTCATCCGCGAAAATCTGCGGCTTAATCTCCGCTTTGTTCGGGAGTTGCTTCGTGAGGTGTTTTGCGGCGCGGTTTGAAGCGTTCGAAGATGCCCTGAGTAACAGTAGCCGTACTCTCCGCGAAGCGGCGCCAGCGTGAAGTAGCTTTCAGATCGTCGAGCAATGAGTAGACGACCGGCGTGGCGATCAATGTCAGCAGCAGCGACAGCGTCTGCCCGCCAATGACGACGATTGCGATCGAACGCCTCTCTTCAGCTCCCGGACCCGAGCCCAGTGCGAGCGGCAACATGCCGGCGACCAGCGCGAGCGTGGTCATCAGGATTGGGCGCAAGCGATCGCGATTGCCCTGCATGATCGCCTCGTGCCGCTCCATTCCCTTCGCGCGCAAGCTGTTCATGTGATCTATTTGAAGAATCGCGTTCTTCTTCACCACGCCAAACAAGACCAGGATGCCCAGCGCTGAATAGAGGTTCAGCGTATCTCCCGTGCCCCACAACGACAGCAAAGCGAAAGGCACAGACAGCGGCAGGCTCAAGAGGATCGTGAGCGGGTGCACCGTGCTTTCAAATTGTGAGGCCAGGATCATGTACATGAAGATGATCGACAAGATGAAGGCCCAGATGAACTCTGTGAACGTTCGCTCGAGCTCTCGCGCGCGTCCTGAGACAGTCGTCGTGTAAGCAACAGGCAGGTTCATTTCACGAACCGCTCCGCGCAGCGCTTCAATTCGATCTGCGAGCGCGTAGCCAGGCGCCACCGAAGCTCGCACGGAAACCTGTCGCTCACGATCCAGGCGGTCGATGCGAGAAGGACTCGTGTCACGCTTGATCTTCACAAGGTTGTCGAGCCGCACGAGCCCACCGCGCGACGACGGAACATACAGGCGGCTAATCGTGCCCACGTCACGCCGATCAGCTTCCGTGAGACGCAATTGCACGTCGTAGTCTTCGTTGATCGATTCGTCTCTGAATCGCGAGGCTTCCTCTTCACCGCCGACCATCAGGCGCAGGCTCGTCGCGATGTCGGAAGTGTCGACACCGAGATCCGCCGCACGGTCGCGGTCGATCACCACGCGCAACTCGGGTTTGTTGAGTTTCAGAGTCGTGTCGGCGTCGACGATGCCACCGAGTTGCTTCGATCGTTCGACGAGATCGTCAGCATATCCGGCAAGCGCGACAATCTCGGGGCCACGGATGACGAAGTCGATGTCAGTACGCCCGCCAGCGCCGAAGTTGAACGACTGCGCATTGCGCACACCGATGCGCATCGGCGCGTACTTCTGTAGCTGCCGCCGAACCTCCAGCATGACGTCTTGCTGTGTGTAGTTTCCCCTGAAGGCGTCGAGTGGATGACCTTCTTTTAGCTTGGTCCAAAACTTCGAGAAAGAAAGGATACGCTCTTCGTGTGGCGCAATTCGCACATACGCGCTTCCCTGGTTAACACCGCCAAGAAAACTGCCGCCTGCTGACGAGAGCACCAGCCTCACTCCCGGTGTCTCGAGAATGTCTTTCTCCATCGCGGTGATGACTTGGTTCATCACCGCGAGGTTTGTGCCCTCGGGTCCATTGACGCTTACTTCAAACTCTGCTTCGTCAACGTTGGTCGGAATAAACTCCTGCTTCACCGCCCGATAGAGTGGAACACTCGTGAGCACTGTCACGATCGCAACCAGGGCAACGGCGAGACGGTGTCGCATCGCGAACGTCAGCATGTGCGTGTAACCCGCATCGATCCAGCGGTAGAAGCCGCGGCGCGAAGCTGGAGACTCGTGCCCGCCTTTAGCATCGCTAACCCGGATCAGTCGCGAGCTCATCATCGGCGTCAGTGTGAAAGAGACGAGCAAGCTGACCATGATCGCGACGGCGGCGGTGATTCCAAACTGGTAGAGGAAGCGTCCGGAGATGGACGACATGAACGACACTGGCAGGAAGATGACAACCAGCGAGAGAGTTGTGGCCAAAACAGCGAGACCGATATCCCTCGTCGCCTCTCTCGCTGCCTCTTTCGGATCAATTCTCTTCTCTTCAATGAAGCGAAAAATGTTTTCGAGCACGACAATGGCATCGTCGATCACCACGCCGACCATCAGCACCAGCGCCAGCATCGTCACGCTGTTCAGCGTGAAGTTGAGCGCGCGCATCATTCCGAAAGTCGAGATAACCGAGCACGGGATTGCAACCGCGGCGATGAGAGTCGAGCGCCAGGAGCGCATGAACAACAACACGACCAGGCTCGCGAGAATACTGCCTAACACGAGGTGCGTCTTGATTTCATGAAGAGCAGCTTCGATGTAGCGCGACTGATCGCGGATAATTTCGACCTTGACGTCCGTCGGAAGCTGCGAGCTCACGCGCGGCAGCGCCGCCTTCAATCCATTGATAACCTCGACCGTGTTCGCGCCTGACTGTCGCCGGATGTCGAGCGTAACAGTTGGTACGCCATTGAGCCGCGATAACGATCGCTGCTCCTTCGTCCCGTCTTCTACACGGCCGACATCACGCAACTTAATGGGAGCACCGTTAACATTCGCGATGACAAGGTCATCAAACTGTCGCGGGTCCGTAAACCTTCCCATCGTGCGAAGCACCAGCTCCTCTTTGCCGGTGGTTACATTTCCGCCGGGCACGTCGGCATTCTGGCGTTCGAGAGCCTGCCTGATTTGAGAGATTGAGATCTGATAAGCGGCCAGTCTTTCAGCATCGATCCAGACATTGATCGCGCGATCGAGACCGCCAACTACTTGCACTTCACCGACACCACCGACGCGTTCCAGCTGTACGCGTACGGTCTTGTCTGCAAGTTCCGTGAGCTCTCTCAGCGAACGATCGGCCGAAAGCGCAATCGTCAGAACGGGTGTGCTGTCGTTATCAAACTTCTGCACGACTGGCGGAGTAGCGTCGTCGGGGAGACGTCGGCCCAACGTGTTGACGCGGTCGCGGACGTCTTGAGTGGCGGATTCGAGATTGCGATCGAGTTTGAAGGTGGCTATGACGATCGCTGTGCCTTGCCCGCAGACCGAACGCAATTCGCTGATGCCGTCAACAGTGTTAATTACCTCTTCCAGCGGCTGGGCAATCAAGGATTCGACTTCTTCCGGCGCCGCGCCGGGAAGACCAACGCGGACGGAAACTGTAGGAAGGTCAACCGAGGGAAAACGATCGACACCGAGCTTGAAATAGCCGGCAGTCCCCACCACGACCAGCGATAAAACGATCATGGTCGCGAAGACAGGACGGCGAATACAGATTTCGGCTAGTTTTTGCATTTAAACTAATATAGGTCCTACAGGGCCTATAGGACCTATTAAAAATTTATTCAACCACTTCGACAGCTTGCCCGGATTGCAGGTTGCCCGGATCGACGACCACTTTTTCTCCCACCGATACTCCCGCCACGATTTCCGTGAACTCTGTGTTGCGACGCCCGGTCGTAATCGGTTTCTCGAGTGCTTTTCCGTTCTGAACGACGATCACCTTTTCGATGCCCGCAAATGTAACAATCGCATTGTTCGGAACTGTCACAGCCATTTTCGCGTCGTTCGTCACAATCTCGGCGTGCGCAAATGAGCCGGGACGGAGTCGTCCATCGTTTCGGACGTCGGCTTCAACCATGAGCACCCGGTTCTGCTCGGCGATCACCGGACTCAAGCGCATTATCTTGCCGACATAGACGTTCGTGTCACCCTCGACGGTTACACGCACGTCCTGCCCCGTGCGAACAGTGCGCGACTCGCGCTCCGGTATTTCTGCACGCAGCCGCAACGGGTCCATTCGCACGATGTTGACCACCGGAGCGCCTGCCGCGAGATACTCACCGACGCTCGTACGCTTCTCCTGCACGATTCCATCCAGTGGCGCGATTACCGCCGTGTCTTTCATTTGCTGTTGCGCCAGCGCCAATTCGGATTTCCTTTGCGCCAACACACCCTGCCGGTTGCGAATCTCCTCGTAAGCGTCCTGATAACGGCCCTCGGCAACTTTGAAGGTTGCGGTAGCAGCATCAAATTCGGCTTTGGCAATTACACCCTGCTCAACCAAACGCGCGGCCCGGTCGCGGTTGAATCTTGCCTCATCGAGCACCGCGCGCGCCTGGCGGACGGTTGCAGTCTGTTCCGGATCGACGCGGTCGTCCTTACCATCAGGCGCCAGGCCCAGACGCGCGCGGGCCTGTGCCAGTGAAGCTTCCGACTGTTGTACTCGCAAGCGATAGTCTTCAGGGTCGAGTTGAGCGATGACTTGTCCGCGAGACACAACCGATCCGAGATCCACGGAAATCGTCTTTACGCGTCCAGGGACTTTCACACTCACCGTTGTCTGATCGTAAGCGGCGAGGGTGCCGTTAGCGGTTACAGTTTCGCCAAAAGGAGTTTCGACTACGGCCGTAGTTTTAACTTTCCGAGCTGGTCCCGCCTCGGCTTGGCGACCTTGTCGCTGAGAGGCTTGATAGTCGCTTTTGCACGAGGTCAAAAAAAGCGCCCCGAGCAGGAGCGTCACTACTATTAACAGTATCCTGGCCTGAAACATCCTTCGCAGTTTAACACGCTCAAGCGCCAAATCTGGAATGTGCCGATTCCCTGGTAGTGGCGTCTCGAATTACGAAAAATCCGGCGAAACAACCGAATTTCGGTTTCCGTCATCTAAGCGGTTGATCCTCCCCAGGCTCACCCTTTAACGAAAGCTCTATAGACTAGGCCCGGGCGAACGTGTGAGTTCGTTTTCGCGGAAGTCTGCCATGTAAGGACAATCAAATGTAGGAGGCAACTATGAGCCGCCGCTGGCTTCTTTCCCTGTTGTGCCTTTCTGTTTTGTGCTTGTCGATGGTCCAACTCACTCGCGCGCATGGCGAGTTAAGAGTGAACGAGACCCTCACCAGAATCCACTTGGAAAAACGACCTGCCGAGGTGCTTCTCGCCGTTGAAAATTTAACTGGCCGGGCCTCGAATGCCAGAGTCCAAGTCGAACTTCTGGATCCACGCAACCGGGTCACCGCACAAATCACCGGCGTGCAAGCGATCACAGCAGGAAGTCAGGTACTCAACCTTTCCCTGCCGATTTCCCTCTCAAACTTGAAGGAGAATGAGCGCCGCCAACTACTGTGGTACAGGCTGCACTATCGTCTGAGCGAGGAAGGCTCGCCTGCTGATACAGCCACAGAGGGAATCATTTCGTTATCAGAGATTACGCCTGACTTGTTTGAAATTCGTGTAGCCGCGTCAGAATTTGTGCGCGAGGGAGGCCGGTACCGTGCACGCGTTCAGGCAATTCACCCCATCACCAGGCGGCCTGCTGTTAATGTTCGCATCGATGGTGAGCTTACACTCGACGATGATAATGACAAGAGCGTAAAGCTACGCAATGGCAGGACGACCGACACCAAAGGTTATGCCTTATTGGAATTTGTATTGCCGCAACGCTTTCCTCAATTTCCACATAAAAGCCGGCCCACGGGTGGTGGTGAAATCCACGTGGTAGGTCAAAACGGCGCTATTGTCACCGAAGCAAAAGCAGACGTGCTGGTCGATCAATTTGCGCACATTCTAATCAGCAGCGATAAACCACTCTACCAGCCGGGCCAAGTGATGCATGTACGCGCACTGGTCTTTACCCCTTCAAAGCATGCCCTTGCTAATCAGAACGTCGTCATTAGGATTTGCAACCCCGAAAATACAACCATCTTTCGCACAGTGGTTAAGAGTTCGCGCTTCGGTATTGTCAATGCCGACTGGGTGATTCCCGAAAATACGCGTCTCGGAGATTATCGAATTTGGGTGGGCGTCGATGGCGGAGAGGAAGACGGCCAGACGACGTATGACGTTCGCATCAGCCGGTATGATTTGCCGAATTTCACAGTCAACGTCCAACCGGATCGACGGTATTACTTGCCTGGCCAGGATGCGGAGGTCAGAGTGCGAGCCGACTACCTGTTCGGCAAACCTGTCGCACGGGGTCACGTGCGAGTGGTCCGCGAAACTGAACGTGAGTGGAATTATCGCGAACAGAAGTGGGACATCGTCGAGGGTGATAAGTATGAAGGTGAAACTGACGATAAGGGTATCTTTGTAGCTCACCTCAAGCTGGCAAAGGATCACAGAGAAGTCGCCGATAGAGATTACGACCGCTTCAAAGACGCAACATACGCCGCTTACTTTACCGATCCGACGACGAATCGAACGGAACAACGACGCTTCGACTTGCGTGTGACCAAAGAAGCGATACACGTCTATGTCGTCGAGAACTACTATCGGGATTATAACCGGGCACTGCCATTAAAATTCTATATCTCGACCTTCTATGCCGATGGATCTCCAGCCCGTTGCAAAGTGACTGTCAGACTTACCAATGCTCAGGCGAAAAAGTCGCTGGCACTGCGAACCAATCGTTATGGCTTAGCGAAAGTCAACGGCCTCCGCTTGGCGCGCGAATTCGAGAATAGATACGAAACAAATTTAGTTGTCTCGGCCGTCGACTCGCAGGGTCAAAAAGGAACGAACACACAAGATCTGTCACTCGACGATGGGCCAATGATATCCGTCGAAACTGACAAAGCTCTCTATCGCGCCGGCGAACCAATCAATGTCTTCATAACTTCGAGCACTCCAGACAAAACGGTCGTCGTAGATCTCGCGCGAGATTCGAGTGTGATCCGTTCGGAACGCGTGCAACTGCATAATGGCCGTGGCTCAGTGACCTTCCCATACAAATCTGACTTCAAAGATCGGCTGGCCATTGCTGCTTATGAGGATTTTTCGGAATCGCAACAGATGATTGATACACGCACAATCCTTTACCCGCGCAATTCTGACCTCAAGGTAAACGTGCAAACCTCACAAACGAGTTATCGTCCAGGAGAAGACGCACAAGTCAACCTAAGCGTGCGCGCCCCTGAAGGTGGCTCGACTGAGAGTGCGGTGGGCGTGGTCGTTTTAGATAAAGCGGTTGAGGAGCGGTTCCGCACGGATCGGGAATTCGGTCAACACTACACTTTCAACGACTCACTCCAGCGTTTCCTGGGCGTTGATCAACAGCTTTCGGGAGTGACGTTAAGAGATCTGCAACAGTTGGATATGAGGAAGCCCGTTTCGCCTGATCTGGATCTCCTCGCCGAAATCCTGCTTAACCAGGGAAGAGATTATTACCCGAGCTTTCACAGTAGCGATCAGTATGAAACGGAACAGCTAAGTGTTTTCAGGGATTCAATCAAAGAACAATTAGAACCAGTCAGAGAAGCTCTCGTGCGACACTACGTTAACACATCAGATTATCCAAAAGACGAGGCTAGCCTGCGGCGTTTGTTATCGGAGTCACAGATCGACTCGAACACCCTGCATGATCCCTGGGGCATCCCGTATCGCGCTATTTTCTTTGTTGAGAGGCAAACCGACGCTCTTACTCTGGTAAGCGCGGGCGCGGATAAGCGCTTTGAAACTGATGACGACTTTTCCGTCGAGCGATTCGGCTGGCCCTACTTTGGACACGCGGGGGGAAAGATCGACAAGGCTGTTCGTCGCTACCATGACAGGACAGGCGGCTTCATTCGCGACTTCTCTACTTTGAAGCATGAGTTAATAAGCGACGGTTTGGAGTTGGACCGGATACTTGATCGATGGGGCAAACCATATCGCTTCGAATTCAACGTGAAAGAAAGCAGTTATGTGATTGAAGTCAGCAGCGGAGGTCCTGACGGACAGTTTTCTCCAGACGAGAGTTATGGCACAGATGATTTTGTAATTTGGACGTCTCCAATTGACTACTTTGCCGAGCACCGCGCACGCATACAAGCTACTCTGATCAAAAACCTCAAGAGCACGAAGAAATTTCCTCAAACTGATCGAGATCTGCGTGAGGCACTGCGAGATTCGGGAGAGTCGCTCGGAACTCTTCAAGATCCGTGGGGCCGTCCTTACTATCGAGTCTTCACAATACAATCGTTGTATGCTGATCGCACACGCATCGAGAACCGGGCAAATGCCGGAGAACCCGTGACTCAGCGAATGGAAATTATTCCTGTGACTCAAACGCTCGCAACGATCAGGCTTCGAAGCATGGGAGCGGATGGACAGGCTGGAACACTGGATGACTTCAACGTGGCGACTTTCAGTGAAGTTATCGCGGAACAACAACGCGGACAGTCTCGACCCCAGCTGGTGACCTCCACAGTTGTTTTCTCAGGAACCGGCGGAGCGATCTACGGTGTCTTGACTGATGTAAACGGAGCGAGCATTTCCGGAGCAACAATTATTGCTACCCGATCTGTTGATGAACAGAGCTATCGCACCTCGAGCAACGAGGAAGGAAAGTACACCTTTCTTAATCTGCCGCCTGGATTATATGAAATCCGTTTTGAAGCTTTAGGTTTCAGTGCCACAGTTGTCACAAACGTGCTGGTACGCGTGTCAAACCTGATGGAAGTCAATACAACTCTGCAAGTCGGCGCTACCGCAGAAGTAGTAACGGTCACTGCGGCTGGTTCGAGTTTGCAAACCCAAACCTCCGATGCATCCGTAAACGCGAGCCGATCTACTGTCCAACGAGTTACACAATCGATAGGCTCCCAACAAGTATCGACACCACGTTTGCGAGAGTACTTTCCCGAAACATTGCTTTGGCAACCCTCCATCGAGACTGACAAACAGGGCCGCGCAAAAATCAATTTCAAACTCGCCGACAACATCACGACCTGGAAGATGGCGGTAATCGGCTCCACCGAAGACGGCCTGATTGGCACAGCAGAAACTGAAATCAAAGCTTTTCAACCATTCTTTGTCGAACACGACCCACCGCGCGTGCTGACTGAAGGCGATGAGATTTCACTGCCTGTCGTCGTTCGCAACTATCTCGACCGAGCGCAAAACGTTAACTTGGAAATCAAGCCGGAGAGTTGGTTTTCTTTGCTTGGACCGGCGCGCAAGCAAACCGCTGTGGCTGCGAGCGGAGCCGCGCGCGAGACTTTCGACCTGCGTGCAATTGCGTCAGTAAACGACGGTAAGCAACGCATCACCGCAACTGGCAGTGAGGTTAGTGATGCTATCGAGAAACCTGTCACAGTTCACCCTGACGGCGAAGAGCTGTCGCTGACCGACGGCGATCTGCTTGGTAGTTCAGCAATGCTGGAGTTGAACGTCCCGGAAACCATGATTCCGAATTCCAAGCGGGCTGAGTTGAGAATCTATCCAAACCTGATGGCGCATGTAATCGAGAGTGTCGAAGCGATCATGAGCCGGCCATATAGTTGTGCGGAGCAAACTATTTCATCGACGTATCCGAGTCTGCTGCTATTGCGGCATTACAAGCAGACTGGCGAAGATTTCCCGCTGCGCGCGCGAGCACAGCGCTATCTGGATGATGGTTACAGCCGCCTACTTAACTATCTCCATGACAGCGGTGGTTTTACTTACTGGGGACGCGGCGAACCCGACGTCGCTCTTACAGCGTATGCTTTGCGCTTCCTGACTGATGCGGCGGGCGTGATTGCAGTCGATGAGGAGGTGATCGACAAGGCTCGTGAGTGGCTCATGAAACAGCAGCGAGCTGATGGGAGTTGGCCGGCGCACGATTACTGGACCAATCGTGAAAATATCCGCCGTACCGCTCTGCTCACAGCTTATGTCACGCGTGTTCTTACCGTGACTGGGACAAAGCGTGCGCCTTCGGACCTTTCGGCTGTACTGAAACACGCGCTCGCTTATCTCGACCATCGCGCCAATGAAATTGACGAGCCTTACTTGCTCGCGTCGTATGCGTTGGCGGCGATCGATGCGAAAGACACGGCACGCGCCAAGCCGGTAATTGATAAGCTGCGCTCAATAGCCCACGCGGAAGGCAGCACCACCTTTTGGTCGCTCGAAACGAACACACCTTTTTACGGGTGGGGAGTTGCGGGCCGAGTCGAAACGACTGCACTGGCAATTAAGGCACTCACACGATACTGCGAAACTGCGAATTGCGAAGCCGATACGAAACTGATCAACCGTGCCATGCTGTTCCTTTTCAAACAAAAAGACTGTTACGGTATGTGGTATTCAACGCAGGCCACCATCAATGTGCTGGATGCGATGCTTACACTACTTTCGACTAAGTCGATAAAACAGGCTGAATCGGCAGCAGAGGTCATGGTGAATGGCCGCGTAGTGCGAACGATTCAAATGCCCGCGGGCAACGGTCTGGCCGCGCCAATCACGTTTGACATCTCTCAGTTCGTGCGCACCGGAAACAACATAGTAGAGCTCAAGCGAGCGAGTGGCTCGCCCTTCGCGTCAGTCCAGGCACTCGTCAATTACTACGTGCCGTGGTCAGCTTCCAATGCCGCGCAGTTGAACGAGTCAAGTGATCTGCGGTTGAAGACGAGTTTCGACAAAACAGAGGGCAGGATTAATGACACGATCACGTGTCACGTCGCAGTCGAGCGTGTTGGCTTTCGTGGTTACGGAATGATGCTCGCCGAGATCGGTCTGCCACCGGGTGCTGATGTCGATCGAAGTTCGCTCGAGACGGCGATGAAGGGTTCCAGTTGGAGCATCAGCCAATATGACGTACTTCCCGATCGCGTTGTGCTGTATCTCTGGGCGCAGCCTGGTGGTGTTAGGTTTGATTTCCAGTTTCGCCCGCGCTTCGGATTAAATGCACAGACCGCGCCGGCTGTTGTCTACGACTACTACAATCCCGAATCGCGAGCGACACTGCCGCCGGCGCGATTCATAGTGAAGTAGTAATCCACAGATACGCAGATTGGCTTTGCCTCAAAAGTCAGCGTGCGCACTTGGAGGAGGTCAGTACCGTAACGCGGTAGCGTCGGGTCAGTCTCGCGCATACGAAGTCTTACAGGTTTTGATGTCTCTCGGCTCGACCCGACGCTACCGCGTTACGGTACTGACTGTGTCCAATATGTATTTCGGACTCTTGAGGCAAAGCTATGGCAGATTAGAAGCCACGGCGGATCAGGTACGACATTTTGATGAAGACCGTGCGGCTGTTGCGACGGAAGCCGGGCACGATCTGGGCGGTGAACGGGTGGCGGCTGTCGTAGTTCAAATCGTCGTTGTAGCCTGCGTAGAAAGCCGTCCCCGGACTCGGCGTCCAGCCAAACAACGCCTGCGATCGTAAGCGCGAATTGAGCGTGTTGTAGTCCAGAATCAAACGGGCGAAGCTGGCTTTCGAAAACTGGTACGTGCCGCGCGTTGTGAGGATGTTGACGTCGTAGGCGACGCGACCAGTGTCGTAGCGTTTCAAACGTTGGTGGTTGATACTGAAGGATGCGCTGAGCGTGTTCGTCGGTTGATAAGTGAGACCGCCACTGAACTGAAGCAATCCGCCACGGCCGGGATCTAGAGGCGCGTCCTGGCCTAACAGCAGCGCCGCCGGACTGACTCGCGGATACTTGTCGCCATTGCCAAAATCTAAATCAAAATGCCCCCAGCGATGAGTCACCTGAGCGTTAAACTGGATCTTCTTACTCGGGTTGGATCCCATGTAGAACGACAGGTGCTGCTTGTTTGAAGACCGCTCGTTGCTTTCACCGTAGAAGGTACATTTGTCGACAACCGCAAATGGATTACAAGGTTTGGCTTCCCGTGTCGCCCCGAATTCATGATCGAATAGCCGCTCGTAGGCCGGTTCCCACCAAACGCCCACATAGCTATTGTGCCGCAACTGCAATTCGGCCCGGGTCTCAGTCTCCCAGATATACATGCGGCCCTGCCAGTCGTAATCGATGTGACTGAAATTATGAACGTGATACGAGATGATCTTCTTCTTCGGATTCGGATCCGAGTTGTAACGAATTTGCCCGAAATTGAAATTTGAATTCGTGCGCTCCACGAAACCGACATCGGCGCGGTAGTCCTGTGTAAAGCCTTCCCCGTAAATCTCCCAACCCCAATTGCGACCGGAAACGTTGTAATCGACCGAGTAGCCGAAACCGTTGCCCGTGCGATATCTCGTGACACCATCATCGGGATCGAAGAAGAAGTTGCGAGATGTTGTGCCGAGTAATTGGAAGCTGGCGGTCGTCTGCTTGTCGAGACGAAAACGGCCATCAGCGCTGACAACTTCATTGTGCTTGTCGATGAAGCTGTAACTCGTCGCCAGCATGCCGATGGAGTTTTCCTTGCCGATGTCGCGTTTGAGCCGAAGCACTCCGATGAAAGCGTTCTTATCTACAAACCGCTCCGCGTTGCAGACTTCATCTTTTTTAACGGTGCGAAGCTCGATACACGCATTCAAGGCGCCGCGATCGTCGGCATTGAGGTTTCCTGGGCCATTATCGCTCGCCACCATCAAGCCAAAAGTGTTTCGACCCATCTTACCCGTAGTCTTGACCGCCACGTCCGGATCGACGATAGCGCGTGTGTGGACCGCGGTGATCGGCGTCTGAAAAATGTCGATGCCTTCAAGAAAGAACGGGCGCTTCTCAGGAAAGAAGATCGGGAATCGCTGGTTGGCCGTCACTACAATCTGATCCGCTTCAACCTGGGCAAAGTCAGGATTGATGGCGAGGTCGACTGTGATACCGGAACTCGGGATGAACTTTGCAGTCAAGCCCGGATCGAGAGTGACCGGTTCGTTCACAATGCGGCCGGAATCGATAGCGGGAGCCAGCGGAGCAAATGAAGGCACGAACCTGCTATTCTGTGACACGGTCAAACTCGGAATCAACTCGATCGTGCGCTCCACCGAAATATCTTCGAGTCCGGTAAGGTGTCCTTCCTGGCTCAGTTGGCTGTCGATGCTGCGCGAGAATGGCATCCATGAATCGAGCTCGTTCTCAAAGCGCTTGATGCGACGAAAGAAGTGCGCGCCCCACAGCCTGCCCTTCCCTGCTTCGAAACGAAGTGACTTGAACGGGATCGCGATCTCGACGTTAAAGCCGGTCTCGTGAATGATGCCCTTGGATTCCATCAGGAGATCGACACTGAAGTCTTCGCCACGTCCCTCAGTAATGATGCCGTCGGCCTGGATCCCGAGTGGATTGAAAAAAATTTCGAAGGCTTTCCGTTTGTCGTTGAAGGTGTCGAGCATGAACCCGACGTAGTCGTCATTGAAAATGTTGTCGCGCTTGGCGACGGTCGCGCGCACTTTGTCAGGCTCGTCAGTGGCTTTGAAGGCAAGGTACAGAAACTTCGAATCGAAGCCGATGAGGACTTCAGTCGGTTTGGAAGGTGGAACGTTGTCGCCCGGCTGAATCTGGTAGAAGTCCTTCAGCACGGCTGCCTTCTGCCAGGCTTCTTCGTCGAGCTTGCCGTCAATAACCGGCGGCTTATCAAACCTGGCGATAGTGATGGGTTGAGACTTTTCGGGAGGAATTGGGGCGGTTTGAGCGTTCACGCAAAGGGCAAGGCAAAAAATCAGCAGTATTCCGCGAGGAAGGTTCATGTCAATCCTGAAAAATCGTGTAAATCCTGTCTAGAAGCTGCGGCGGAAAAGATAAGACATCTTCACGAAGAACGTTCTTCCATTACGTCGAAAACCCGGTTCAAGTTGCCCGCTAAACGGATTGAAGCCGTTTCGATTCAGATCGTCGTTATACCCGGCATAGAACGCTGTCCCTGGATTCGGAGTCCAACCCAGCAGAAATTGTCCTTTGACGTTGGAGGCTAGCGTGTCGTAATCAATACGCCCTCTGGCAAAAACGAATCGGGTGAACTGGTAGGTTGTCCGGAGCGAAACGATGTTCTCATCGAACGCGAGCCGTCCGGTATCATAGCGTGTGAGGCGTTCTTTTGTATAACTTAATCTTGCGTTGATAGCGCTGGTGGGTTGATAAGTTATGCCGCCATCGAAGTGCCAGAAGTCGCCCGGTCCGGGATCCTGAGGTGAACGACAAACAGAGGGCAACGGATCGGTATTACAAAGACCAGCCTCGTGCGCCTCTCTCGCCGCCAGGGCCGGTGGACTCACGCGAGGAAACTTCGGCCCGGCGCCAAAGTCGAAATCGAGCGCGCCCCAAACGCGATTCACGAAGAAGTTGAAATTGTATTTCTTGCTCGGCGACGAGCCGCCAAAGAAGTAGAGACCCTTCGTCGACGTCGAACGCTCGTTGTCCTCGCCGGCAAACGTGCAAGTGTTTTCCACGACGCAATTGGTGCCGGGCTGTCGCTTTGCTCCAAACTCACTTTCGAAAACGCGGTCGTACCCTTTGTCGACTCCGAGGCCGAAGTAAGTCTGTTTACTGAATTGAAGTTGCAGCTGGGTCTCATCGTTGAAGTTTTGCGAGCGCCCCTGCCAGTCAAAGTTGGCATTGAGGTCTGTGTAGACTCGCCACGAGATCAGCTTCGCTTTTGGTTTTGGTTCGGAATTGTAGCGGATGAACCAGTTGGGATTGTTGGTGTTTGGGCGTCGATTGAATCCGACGTCGGCGATGTAGTAACGCGTGCGGCCGCTCATCGAAAACTCGTGACCGAAGTGGCGACCGCTTTGATTGTAGTCAGCAGCATAGGTAAAACCGTTCTGCCTGCGGTCGCGCCGGTTTCCCTCTTCCGGAAAGAAGAAAAGATCACGGCTGTGAGTTCCGAGCACTTGCCAGCTAAACGTCGTTTGTTTGTCGATGCGGAAGCGGCCATCGAAACCGCCGAGCTCGTTGTAGCGATCGACAAACCGGTAGTACGTCGTCAGAAAACCTATGAACGAATCTGATTTCCCGACGTCGCGCTTCAATCGCACGATGCCGACTGCCGCATTCTTGTCGACAAATCGCTGAATGCCGGGGAAGACGTTTGGGTTCGTGCGATCCTCTTCACTGAAGTTGCCTGGTCCATTGTCAGACGCCAGCAGCACACCAAACGTGTTGCGGTTAACTTTTCCGGTTAGCTTGACGGCGTAATCGGGATCGATGATCGCGCGTGGGTGCACGGCAGAGATCTGCGTATTGAAGATGTCGATGCCTTCGAGAAAGAACGGCCGCTTCTCTTCGAAGAAGATGGGAAAGCGCTGATTGGCCGTCACGACCAACTGGTCCGATTCAACCTGCGCAAAATCCGGATTCAGAGTGAAGTCGAGCGTCACGGTCGGCGTCAGCGTGTATTTGCCTGTCAGCCCCGGGTCGAGCTCGATGGGTTCATTTACAAATCGCCCGGGGTCGGGAGTTCCCTGTGCGGCGTTGAAGGGGAGCGCACTTTTTCGCTTGCCGGTTTGGGAGACTGTCAAACTCGGAATCAGTTCCAATGTTCGTTCTGTCGAAAGACCTTCGAACCCGGTGAGATGTCCCGCCTGCGCGAGCCAACTATTCTTGTCGCGGTCCATCGGGATCCACATGTCGAGCGAGTTGTTCAGCCGCTTGGTGCGTCGCCAGAAGTGCACTCCCCACAATTTGTCTTTGCCGGCAACGTAGCGCAGAGATTTGAAAGGGATGGCGACTTCGATCGTGTACCCATCGTTTGTGACCATTCCTTTCGACTCCATGACCAGATCGAGGCTGAAGTCTTCGCCTTGTCCTTCAGTCCAAATACCATCGGCCTGCACGCCGAGTGGATTGAAGTCAAACTCGTAAGCTCGTCGCTGATCGTTGAAGGTGTCGAAGAGAATGCCGACGTAGTCGTCGTCCCAAATCTGATCGCGCTTCGGAATGTTTGCGCGCACCTTGCTGGGATCGTCGAAGCAATGAAACGCGATGTAAAGAAAGCGCGCATCGTAGCCGAGTCTCACTTCGGTGCGGTTCGGCGGCACCAGATTGTCGCCCGGCTGCACTTGGTAGAAATCTTTGAGTACAACAGCCGTCTGCCAAACTTCATCGTCAAGCTTGCCGTCGATTATGGGTGGCTGGGCGAAGAGAGTCGGTTTTACTGGAGCTGACTTTTCCGGCGGCAGGGTGAGAGCGGCTTTCCTGGTTTTGACTGGTGTTTGAGAAGGACTCTGGCCGCTGGCCGTGACACAACACAGACCACTCAGAGCAATGCAGAGTAAAGCGGCCTTCATGAAGACGTTCCCAAATTGTGCGCCTCTTTGGAGTGCGGCGGCTTGCCGCCGCTTTGGCCTCGATAACGCTGGATCGGAACAAAGCGGCGGCAAGCCGCCGCACTCCAAAGAGACGCACAATTCGTGCGGATTTAATTACGGGGACGCAGCAGAATTTTTCCCTCGCCGGTCTTAAGTACGAACACCTTCCCGCCGTTGCCTATGCGCCAACGTTTAAGCCGTGGAGACGGAGTTATGTCTTCGGCGACGATGAAACCTTCGTTGCTGATCTCATCCGGGGCGTTGGTTTCGATTGTGAAGCTGGAGCCGGCAGGCACAGAAAGCGTAATCTGGCCGTCGCCGGTCCTCGCCGAAAGCGCGTTGAAGTTGCCGTCCAGCGCGATCTCACCGTCGCCGGTGCGCGCATCGACCTGACCGTCAAACTTGGTAACTTGAATGCGGCCGTCGCCAGTATTCACGTCGAGCTGGCCGCCGCCGTTCGCAACGTGGATTGAGCCGTCGCCGGAACGAAGCGTAATCTGACCGGAAACTCCTTCCAGGTTGAGCGCGCCGTCTCCGGAGGAAACATGAAGCGTTGATTGCCGGGGCACGTAAACGTCCAGATCTACACTGCCGCTTTCTTCTTCATCGTTCTTTGCATTTACCGTGATCGATTGTCCCTGTTGCTGAGCGTCAATTGAGATCTGTTTGAGACTCTCTTCCTGGCTTGCGTGCTTGGTCGCAGTGTAGGTCACCTCTGACTTGTCCCACCCATGGACCGTGACGCGGCCATCGAATGTGGTGATGCTGACGCGCGGTGCTCCGCTGACGGTGAACGTTCGTGTCTCCTGAGCCGTGAACCGGCCGGAACCTTCGCCCTGGCCGGCGCCCATACCGGCACCTCTGGAGCGGTTAACGCGGGTGCGAGCCTGCTCGCGCTGAAGGT
>Ga0157375_10002082_pt1 | contig 17306 bp, 18 predicted proteins | sample M35metaG_FD_115311 | JGI IMG/M metagenome (GOLD analysis project Ga0157375, IMG submission 115311) | Miscanthus rhizosphere microbial communities from Kellogg Biological Station, Michigan, USA - M3-5 metaG | ecosystem: Host-associated > Plants > Roots > Rhizosphere > Soil | place: USA: Michigan... | reverse complement strand
GCGGCCAAGCTAGCAACAAGGAACGCCAACCAATGGAATCGGCGCGGAACAGCCGTAGCACGGCGATTTAGCGATATCTCTTTTGCCAATGGTGCAAGCATCTCTGCAGATGCTTATCTGCCTGGCATTTGATTTCGATTTAACGAGATCAAACTAAATTGAATCTTTTGCCCCCGAGGGTTTGCATGTGGATCCATGGCCTGCGAGATAACTTGCTTCGCCCGCCAAACTGGCCTATGGCGCAAGTGCATATCGAAACTGACGACGGAACATCCTGCTGGACCGCCTTTCGTCCGCCATGTGTGACAAGCTGCCTCCCATCCGCCGATTTTTTCTTCAGCAGTGCGAGAATGGCGGCCGGTCAGATGGGGTCGCCGCCTATCGGATTTCCCTTCGCACCCCGCTTGTCATTTTAGCAATTTGGTAACCCTAGCAGGGCAGCCTCGATGCAAGGGTGCACACCGTATCTGAGATTGTCACCATGGCCACGAAAACGCGATACGTCATCTGGGCTCACCGCGAAGCGGAAAGCCTATTTGGGCCGGCGTCCAATCCCGTGATCCGTAATGGCGCGCTGCTCTTTTTTACCGATCGACTTCGGGCGCGTTGTGAATGCGACAGCTTGAACTCGCGTTCCGGTAACCCTTACATCCGCTACTCAATCAAGCAGGCCAGAGATGGCGGCCGCAGCAGGCCGAACATCGGCGTCAGCGGGATGAGCGCCTAGGAGACAACGCAGTTGATTCTGGCAACGCCTTGGTAAAGAAGCGGCCCGCCGGGCAAATCGGAGCACGTCGGATGCGTTCTCGGCGAACGTCGCCGGCAACTGGGCTGCTCGATAAGACTATTCGCGGGCCGGGCACCGCGTTTTTGGGCTAGCGGGTTATCGGGATTTCGAGCCTGCCTTATGAGAATGTTTAACCCCTTCGGGGAAACTCTCGAAGCATGGATCGGTCGATACAGCTCGTTGAAAAAATAATCCGCGCCAAAACGGCCTTGCATCTCACGCTGGTCGCATTCCGAAACGACGGGAAGGTCGATATCGGTGGAGGGCGCATTGTTGATCTCCTCGCAGAGGTAGATGCTGGGCTCTCCAGATACGAGCGGATGCTCGTTCTTTTTAAGAACGAGGTCGCAGCGGAAGTCATGGAAGCCGACGCGAACTGAGACTGTGCGACCACGCGGCGAAGCAGACATAGCTCGGAACGCGGGCACGCGGTGGCATTCAGTTCCAATGGACCGCCCCCTTCAAGCTCATCGTTGGAGGCAGATTCTCTAAAATTAGCAGCAATTTTTCGGCTGTACCCGCGAAGGCCCCTTAATCCGAGCGTGCCAAGCTCGCAGCGGCGTCGAAACTAGAAGATGGGCCGCTACGGTGTCGAATTCCCCTGCCAAACTCAGCAAGCGTTCCGAGCTCGCCGAGACGCTCTGGCGTTTCAGAGGCGCCTTCGTTGGCGTGGCGGCATTCAGCGCATTGATCAATTTGCTGATGCTCACGGGTCCGCTGTTCATGTTGCAAGTCTACGACCGCGTGCTGCCGAGCCGCAGCGTGCCGACGCTTGTAGCTCTCATGCTCCTCATGGCCGCCCTCTACGCCTTCCAGGCGACGCTCGAGGGAACCCGCGCGCGGTTGCTGGTTAGGCTTGGCTACTATCTCGACGAAGCCATGTCGCAGCGGCTTTACAACGCCGTGGTGCGTTTGCCGCTGCGGGTAAAATCGCGAGGTGACGGATCGGAGCACCTGCAAGATATCGATCACATCCGGGGATTTTTTTCCAGCGGGGGGCCATCCGCATTCGCCGATTTGCCTTGGGTGCCTGTTTATCTCGCCGTCTGTTTTCTGTTCCACCCGTTGATCGGCGTCGCCGCGCTAATCGGCGGCACGGCTCTCGCGCTCATAACCATTTGCGCGGAGCTGTTCACCCGCGCTCCAAGTAAGGCGGCGGCTCTGCATCAAGCCAAACGCAATTCTCTGCTTGAGGCGAGCCGTCGAAATGCCGAGGTTGTGCGGGCCATGGGAATGGCGCCGGGACTAGGTGAGCGCTGGGCCCTCTCCAATGCGGCGCACCTCCACGCCCACCGGCGCGCCTCCGACGTATCCGGCGGATTGGGGTCTCTCTCGCGCGCCCTTCGCATGGTTTTACAGTCCCTGGTCCTTGGTCTCGGCGCGTATCTGGTTATCTATCAGGAAGCGACTGCCGGCGTGATCATCGCGAGTTCAATCTTGGTCTCGCGAACGCTTGCCCCAGTCGAAATCGCTGTGGCGAACTGGAAACCCTTCGTGGCTGCGCGTCAAAGCTGGACGAGGCTGTGCGGACTTCTCGAAAGCGTCCCCGCTGAGCAGACGCCGGCAACGCTGCCTGCCCCCCATCACGAGTTGCGCGTCGAAAACGTCGCGGCGGTGCCGCCGGGTGAGAGCCGCGTGGTTCTCAATAAGGTGGCCTTCGCGTTAATGACGGGCGATGGGCTCGGCGTCATCGGCCCTAGCGCCTCCGGGAAATCTTCGCTCGCACGTCTCTTGGTGGGCGTCTGGGAGCCCGCGAGGGGAAAGGTCAGGTTGGACGGTGCCACGTTAGATCAGTGGTCGGCAGATACCTTGGGAAGGCACGTAGGCTATCTGCCGCAAGACGTCGAGTTGTTCGCAGGCACGGTCGCAGAAAACATCGGTCGGTTCACTCGAGAGATCGATTTCGAGAAGGTGCTCGCCGCGGCGAAGGCGGCGGGCGCCCATGATCTCGTCGTCTCCTTGGCGCAAGGATACGAAACCCAGATTGGTGAGGCGGGGTCGGCTCTTTCAGCCGGCCAACGCCAGCGTGTGGCGCTGGCGCGCGCATTATACGGGGATCCCTTTCTGGTCGTTTTGGATGAGCCGAACTCGAACCTCGACGAGGAGGGCGAGCGCGCACTTACGCATGCCATCCTCGGCGCGAGGCACCGCGGAGCGATCGTCATTGTCATAGCGCATCGCCCCAGTGCTCTGACGGCGGTCGACCAGGTTCTCGTGCTTTCCGAGGGGCAGCAGATGCGCTTCGGAAAAAAGGATGACGTCTTGCGGGCGGTGCTCAGGCCAGTTGCGGCGGAATAGGCGACTGTGATGAAAACCTCATCTCGCTTCGAAGTGCGGAAATCCATCATACGGCACCTCGTGTTTGGTGGCCTCGCGTTGCTGCTGGTCGCCGGCGGCTTTGCGGTTTGGGGCACGATGGCGCAGCTTTCCGGCGCGGTAATTGCCAGCGGGACGCTGGTGGTGGCCTCAAACGTGAAGAAGGTGCAGCACCCAACGGGCGGCGTGATCGGCGAACTCCGCGTAAAGGAAGGCGACCACGTCGAAGCTGGCGAGGTTGTTGTTAGGCTCGATGAGACGCAAACGCGGGCGAATCTTGCTGTTCTGATCAACGCCATAGATGAACTCCTGGCGCGGGAGGCGCGGCTTGACGCGGAGCGAACCGGAGTCGACGAAATTTCGTTTCCGGACCAACTGTTGGTGCAGCGCTCGGATTCGGTGGTCGAGAAGGTGCTGACGGGAGAGCAGAAGCACTTCGAGCTTCGTCGCGACGCGCGAAATGGGCAGAAGCAGCAGCTTCACGAACGCGCCCAGCAACTGCATGAGCAGATTGGTGGGCTCGACACCCAAATTGCAGCCAAAGATTCCGAAATCGAACTCGTCATCAAAGAGCTGGACGGCATCCGTCAGCTTTGGGAGAAGCAGCTTGTCCCCATCAGCAAAATGACGGCCCTCGAGCGGGAAGCCGCCAGGCTGGGTGGGGAGAAGGGCCAGCTGGTGGCGGCCGTTGCGGAAGCCAAAGGCAAGATCGCCGAGGTGCAGCAGCAAATCATCCAGATTGACCAGGATATGCGCAGCCAGGGGGCGCAGGAGTTGGCGGAGGTTCGCGGCAAACTCTCGGAACTCGCCGAACGAAAAATCGCGGCGGAAGATTTATTGAGGCGGATCGATATCCGGGCACCCCAGACGGGTACGGTGCACGAGCTGGCCGTGCACACCATCGGCGGCACGATTGCACCGGGCGAAGACATCATGCTCATCGTGCCGGACAACGACATCCTGGCGGTGGAAGCCAAGGTCAACCCGACCGACATCGCTCAGCTGCATCTGGCGCAGCCGGCGGAGCTGCGCTTCACCGCCTTCAACAGCAGGGTGACGCCCGAACTCAGGGGCCACCTAATCCGCATGGCGCCGGACGTCACAGAAGACCAGCACGGCGGAGCCAGCTTCTATGTGGTCCGCATCGGCATCGACGCTGGAGAAATCAAGAAGCTGAATGGCTTGAAGTTCGTGCCGGGCATGCCGGTTGAGGTCTTCGTTCAGACCGAGCCGCGCAGCATGATCTCTTACCTGCTGAAGCCGCTTCGAGATCAAGCCGCGCGCGCCTTCCGCGAGGGGTAGAGGCGTCGGGCCGCTCTTTTATCATCTCCAATCGCATAATACAATTCTAGGTTGTAACAGAACCAGGGACTTAACGAAACTAAGCCAAATGCTGCGCCGCAGCGAGGGCCGGAAGTTCTAAATGATTCGGTAGGTTATTCGGTTCGCGTCACGACGCAGCCAGGCAGCAGAACCGGGATCTTGCCGCCCAAGATGTCGAGAAGGACGCGCACCCGATCGTTGTCGTCGAGGCGCTCGAGGGTTCCGATGAGGTCGGCGAATGGGCCGGCTGTCACCCTGACGCTTTGGCCCTCTTTTAACGGCGGACCACCGCGCACGACGCCGTCTGGCGAGGCGGCCTCGGCCAGCTGCTCCACCAATCCACGGGGGACGGGTTCGGGCTCGCCACCGCGCATCAGGAGGCGGTCGACGCCGAGGGTGCCGTTGACGCTGCGCCAGCGGTCGCGACTAAGATCGAGAGCGACGAAGATGTAGCGAGGAAAAAGCGGCGCCCGGACCGTGTCAAATTTGCGGGCGTGGCGGCGGCTCTTGAGTATGCGCGGCACAAATACGCGAAAGTCTTGATTATCGAGCTGCCGCGCCGCCTGGGTCTCGCGATGCGGCTGAGTGCGCGCCACGTACCACCGCTCCGGCTCGTGCAGCTCCAAACGTCTTGACGTCTCGGCGGAGCCTTCGACCAACCGCATGAATACTCGACCATAACTCAAGGTCTGCTGCTCGGAATTCGGTGGAGTGCCGGGGGCCGGGCTAATCGTTCCGGCCCCCGCTGCGCATCCCCGGGCTCGCAAACGAACGCTACCCTACGCTATCACGCACCCGCTTTAGCTTCCAGGGTGCCGACACGGGCAACGCTATGCACTGAGGGAATAGGTGTAGCGGTGGCTGCTAGGGGCCCTTTTGGGCGGCGCGGTGTGGCTCGTCGTCGGAGTTGCCCTGCTCATATGAACGGGGTTGGCAAGGCGTCGAGGCGAAGGTGTTTGAATCGAGCCCTAAAGCTGTTCGCGGGTACTGCGACTAAACGCGGACGCAATTGGTTGGCTGGATGCGGCTGCGGCAACGTCGCCAACGGTCATCGCGCAGCTACGGCCTTTGCGCGCGGCGGCCGGAGGTTGGACCGCCCCCGGCCGCTACGACTTGACACGGCGACCCGTGATGGAGGTCCTCGCGCCCAATCCTTTGTTGGCACGACCGCGCGATTGGTCGCACGCCCCCCTCCTGATGAGAAACCAGGCAGCAGAAAGGACGGATCCCATTCGCAGCGGGACACAAAAAGCGGTGGTTGGTGCGCCCGGCACGGCTCGAACGTGCAACCCCCAGATTCGAAGTCTGGTGCTCTATCCGTTGAGCTACGGGCGCTTCCGCCGCCTCGCATCGAAGCCGCGGCTGGGCCGACTATCCATCGCTTGCCGGCGCCGCTCAAGCCAAAGCAGCGCAGATCCCAGCCGTTTCGGAAAAGCCGCTTTACCTCATTCGAGAGATTGATAGATTGATCGGCATAGGACCAACGCACCGGACGCCCGGCAGGCAGATGAAGCGCCGGCGGTTCCGGGGGTTAAGGGTTGAACACCGTGAATGGGCCGAGCGGCGATGCGCGCTCGGCTGCCGTGGTTTCGCGAGACCGCAAGGCTGAGCGAAACGAGACCGGCGACTGCGGGGGAGGTGGCCCAGCGCAAGTCGCAGCCCGGGCGCGTGCAGACGCGCCGGCCCATGGCCTCCCGGCGGCAGCCGAGAGCAAAAACGACACGGGCGCGTCGCGGGCGCAGGCGCCATCTATCTATGCCGCGCTCGATCTTGGCACCAATAACTGCCGGCTGCTGATCGCCAAGCCCTCGCGCCGCGGCTTTCTCGTCATCGATGCATTCTCCCGCATCATCCGTCTCGGCGAAGGCGTGCTGAGCTCGGGCCGGCTGTCGCCGACGTCCATGAACCGCACGCTGGACGCGCTCAAGGTCTGCGCCGAAAAAATGAAGCGGCGCGGGGTGACGCGGTCGCGGCTGATCGCCACGGAAGCGTGCCGTATCGCCGCCAATAGCGGCGAGTTCATCGACGCGGTCGAGCGCCAGACCGGACTGAGGATCGAGATCGTGACGCAGGAGACCGAGGCGAAGCTCGCCGTCTCCGGCTGCGCCTCGCTGATCGACCGCAATTGCGACTGGGCGCTGGTGTTTGACATTGGCGGTGGCAGCTCGGAGCTGATCTGGCTCGACCTGGCGCGGTTGGGACGGCCGTGGCGACGCACGCTGCACGACCGGATCGATGTGCAGGCCTGCATCGGCGCCTGGACCTCGCTGCCGATCGGCGTGGTCAATCTCGCCGAGCGGCATGGCGGGCGCGACGTCACGCTGGAAAACTACGAGGCCATGGTCGCCGACGTGATGGCGGCCGCAGCGCCGTTCGAGGCACAGCACCGCTTCGGCGAGAGAATCGCGAGCAGGCGCGCGCATTTCCTCGGCACCTCCGGCACGGTGACCACCATCTCCGGCATCCACCTGAAGCTTCCGGTCTACGAGCGCTCGCGCGTCGATGGTTGCTGGCTGTCGGCGCGCGACGTGCGCAATGTGTCCGGCGAGCTGATCGGCATGACATATGCCGAGCGGGTCGCGCAGCCTTGCATCGGGCAGGAGCGCGCCGATCTGGTGTTGGCGGGCTGCGCCATCCTCGAGGCGCTGCTCCGGATCTGGCCGTGTCAGCGCTTGCGCGTGGCCGACCGCGGTTTGCGCGAAGGCATCCTTGCCACGCTGATGGCCGAGGACGGTTACGAGAAGCGTGGCCAGAGGCAGAGGAACGGCAAGCGCTAAGCCCCTAGATTTGCGAGACCGGAGCGGGCTCGTCCTGTACGCCGACGGCATGGGCACGGGCCGAGAGGCTGGCGCCGGCCCCCTTCGGCAGCATGGCGAAGATCAGCGAGGATGTTGCCGCGATGGCGGCAACCAGCACGAAGGCGAGCGGAAAATCGCCCGCCACAACGTCTTCGCTGCCACGGCCCATGCGCTGGGCCTCGAGCACCAGCGCGCCGATGGCGACGCCGGCGGAGAGGGAAAGCTGCTGCGCCACGCTTGCGAAGCTGGTCGCCCGGCTCATCGCCTTGGAATCGATATCGGCATAAGCGATCGAGTTGATGCTGGTGAATTCGAGCGACTTCAAGAAGCCGCCGACCAGGAGAACGGCGAGAATCAACCAATGCGGCGTGCCGGTGGTGAACAGCGCGATCGCCGCGAGGAACAGGCTGCTCACCACGGCATTGGTCACCAGCACGCGCTTGAAGCCGAAGCGGCGGAGGATCGGCGCGGCGGTGGTCTTCATGGCGACGGCGCCTACGGCGGATGCAAAGGTGAGCAGCCCCGATTGCATCGGGTTCAGCCCGAAGCCGAGCTGCAACATCAGCGGCAACAGGAACGGAAGCGCGCCGACGCCGATGCGATAGAGGAAGCCGCCGACCACGCTGGCGAAGAAGGTGTCGACCCTGAGCAGGTCGAGATCGAGCAGCGGCGCCGGCGCCGTGCGCGCGTGCCGCACATAGAGCATGCAGCCGACGATGCCCGCGGCGAACAAGCCGGCGATGACCGCGGGCGGGAAAAATCCCTGGCCGATGGTGGTGAAGCCGAAAGCAAGCCCCGCCAGCCCGATGCCTGACAGGATAAAGCCCTTCACATCGAGCGGCGGCAGGCCTTCCTCGCGAATGTTGGCCACATACTGCGTGGCCAGGGTTATGCCGACCAGCCCGACCGGAATATTGATCCAGAAAATCCAGCGCCAGGAAATATAGGTGGTGATGAAGCCGCCGAGCGGCGGGCCGATCACCGGGCCCATCAGCGCGGGGATGGTGAGCCAGGCCAGCGCCGAGATCAGCTCCGCCTTCGGCACCGTGCGCAAGATGACGAGCCGCCCGACTGGCACCATCATGGCGCCGCCCATGCCCTGGATGACGCGGAACAGGACGAAATCGCCGAGTCCTTGCGCGAAACCGCACAGCGCCGAGCCGAGCGTGAACACGACGATGGCCGCGCGAAATACGGTGCGCGCGCCGAAGCGGTCGGCCATCCAGCCGCTCAAGGGAATGAACACCGCGAGCGACAAGAGGTAAGAAGTCAGCGCCAGCTTGAGGGCAATCGGGTCTTGGTGCAGATCGGCGGCGATGGCCGGCAGCGACGTCGCGATCACCGTCGAGTCCATCGTCTCCATGAATAGGGCGATGGCGACGATGAGGGTGACGAAATAGCGTGGCATGTGGCAGGTGTTAGAGGGGGCTTAAATGACGCAGATGGGGCGAAGCGACCCGGAGCGTCAAGGGCGTGGGGCTGAAAAGGCGCATTACCATATGGTAAAGTCGGCAAAAGGCAGCGGCGGTCAGGGCCAGAGCGGCAGCCGCAAGCTCACCGTCAGGGTGCGCACCGCCAAGGGACGCAAGATCGCCTCGACCCGCTGGTTGCAGCGCCAGCTTAACGACCCTTATGTCGAGGAGGCCAAGCGTCAGGGCTATCGCAGCCGCGCCGCCTTCAAGCTCGCCGAGATCGACGACAAATATCATCTGCTGAAGCCGGGCCTAACTGTGGTCGATCTCGGCGCCGCGCCAGGCGGCTGGAGCCAGATCGCCGCGCAGCGTGTTGGGCTGACCGCCGGCAAGGGGAAGGTCGTCGCGCTGGACTTGGTCGCGATGGAGCCGGTCCAGGGCGTGATCCAGCTCACTGTGGACATGACCGATGGCGACAGCCCCGAACGCATCCGCGAGTCTTTGGACGGCAAGCCGGCCGATGTCGTCCTATCCGACATGCATGCGCCGGCCATGGGGCATAAATCCACCGACCATTTGCGCATTATGAGTTTGGTCGAGGCGGCGCTCGATCTCGCCGAGGAGATCCTGGCGCCGGGCGGCGCGTTTCTCTGCAAGGTTCTGCAGGGGGGCGCCGACAAGGAGCTGGTGGCGCGGCTCAACCGCTCCTTCGCCAAGGTGCGGCATGTCAAGCCGAAGGCCTCCCGCGCCGACTCCGCCGAGATGTATGTGCTCGCAACGGGCTTCCGCGGCGCGGCCGAGACATGAGATGTTCACGCAACTGTGCAGCTTGCTTGTGCTGCATCGGCCAAAGCCCGCTGCTAAGCTTTGCTGAAATTCCGTCCTTTCCAGGAGCAGGGTCATGAATCTCGAAGTGGTGAAGGACTATTACGGCAAGGTCCTGAAAAGCTCGAAGGATCTGAAGACCTCCGCCTGTTGCGACGGGGGCGGCGTGCCGGTTCATCTCGAAGCCCTGCTCGCCAACGTGCATGAGGAGGTGAGGGCCAAATATTACGGTTGCGGCATCGCCATCCCTGCGGCGCTGTCGGGCTGCCGGGTGCTCGATCTCGGCTCGGGCTCAGGGCGCGACGCTTATCTCATCGCGCAGCTGGTGGGACCTTCAGGAGACGTGACCGGCGTCGACATGACCGACGAGCAGCTGGCCACGGCGCAGTCGCACATCGACTGGCACACACGGCAATTCGCTTATCAGCGTGCCAATGTCAGATTCCTCAAGGGTTATCTCGAGAAGCTCGACGAGCTCGGCCTCGAGCCGGCAAGCTTCGACGTGGTGGTTTCGAACTGCGTGATCAATCTCTGCGTCGACAAGCTCGCCGTGTTGCGCGGCGCCTACGATCTTTTGAAGCCGGGCGGAGAGCTTTATTTCGCCGACGTTTATTGCGATCGGCGCCTGTCCGACGATGTGCGGGCCGACCCGCTGCTCTATGGCGAGTGTCTCGGCGGCGCGCTGTATTGGAACGATTTTCTCCCGATGGCGAAACAGGCCGGCTTCCTCGATCCGCGGCTGGTGACGAGCCGGCCGATCGAAGTCGAGAACGAGCCGATGCGAGCGAAGCTCGGCCAGGCCAAGTTCTTCTCGGCGACCTACCGGCTGTTCAAGCTCGATGGGCTGGAGCCGGCCTGCGAGGATTACGGCCAGGCGGTGATCTATAAGGGGACTATCCCCGAGCAGTCGCAAGCGTTCGCGCTCGACGGGCATCATCTGATCGAGCGCGGCAAGGTGTTCACCGTCTGCGGCAACACCTGGCGCATGCTGGCGGACACCCGGTTTCAGCCGCATTTCGATTTCATCGGCGATTTCGCCACGCATTACGGCATCTTTCCCGGTTGCGGCACGTCGATCGCGTTCGCCACGAGCGCCGCGGCGCCGGCCAAAGCGAGCAGCGGGTGTTGTTGACGGCGACGGTGGCGCAGGGGGGACAATGCAATTCGATCTGACGCGGCGGCTCGCGGCGGAAGCACTCGGCACGCTGATTCTGGTTATGGCCGTGGTCGGCTCCGGCATCATGGCCGAGAAGCTCGCCGGCGGTAATCAGGCGCTCGCGCTGCTCTGCAACACCATCGCCACCGGCGCGGTGCTGTTCGTCATCATCACCATCTTCGCGCCCGTCTCCGGCGCGCATGTCAATCCCGCGGTGAGCCTGGTCATGCTCTATCGCGGCGCGCTCGATCTGCCCACGGCCGTCGCCTATGTCGTCGTGCACATCGTCGGCGGCTGCGTCGGCGCGGTGCTGGCGCATCTGATGTTCGGGCTCGATCTCATCCAGCTCGGGTCGACGGCGCGAACGGGCTTGGGGCAATGGGCGGGAGAGTTCATCGCCACCTTCGGGCTGATCGCGACCATCCTCGGCTGTATCCGCTTCAAGCCCGAGGCGGTGGCGACCGCTGTCGGCCTCTACATTACCTCGGCCTATTGGTTCACCGCCTCGACCTCGTTCGCCAATCCCGCCGTGACCATCGCGCGCAGCCTGAGCAACACGTTTGCCGGCATTGCCCCAGCGGACGCGCCGGGCTTCATCGTCGCCGAGTTGTTCGGCGCGTTTGCTGGAGCGGTGGTGTTCGGCTGGCTGTTCGCCGCGCCTTTGCCGGTCAAGACGGCAAAGTAACCGGCGGCGCGGACGGGACCGCACGCAGCCGCGCATTTTCGGCTTCGAGCTCGGCAATGCGCCGTTCGAAGCGCTCGACCATCGCGGCCACATCCTCGGCGAAGAACATCTGCGGGATATGCTGCGGGCAGTTCGAGTCCCAGGCCTCGACGGTGAAGACGATGGCTTGTTCGGCGCGCGCCTTGTAGCCGTCGGGGAACAGCGCGGCGGTGAGGGCGGGATCGTTCGCGACCGCGCGCGCCGTGCCCCAGATCTTCACCCGCATGCGGTTGGCGTAGTCCATCAAGAACAGCGTGGCCTTGGCATTGTCGGCGAGGTTGCCGGTCGAAATGTATTGGCGGTTGCCGCTGAAATCGGCGAAGCCGAGCGTCTTCTCGTCGAGCACTCGCAAGAAGCCGGCAGGACCGCCGCGATGCTGAATATAGGGCTGGCCATCGGCATTGACCGTGGCGAGATAGAATGAGCGCTGCTTGGCGATGAACGCGGCGAGCGATGCATCAATGCTCGTGGCGAAGCCGCCTTTACCTTCCATCTTGGCGTAGCCCGCGCGCGAGCCGCGGCGCTGCTGCACCGCCTTGACCGAGGGCGAGAAGGCGATGTCGGAGGAGGGGGTCATCGAGTTTCCTGGTGGTTGGCCGGCTTCGGCACGGGAGTCCGAAGCCGACGATTGCATGCAGTCATGGCTAGAGCGCCGCGACCGGGTTAGCGACGATTCTGCGCCAATTGGTCTCGGCCTTGGCCAGGTTGCCCGAAATGTCCTTCGACCATTCCGCCTGAACGCCGTTGAGGTTGAGGTAGAGCTTGCCGTCGACGATCTTCCAGTAGCGCGGATCGCCGTCGAACTTCTTGCCGAGCGCCACGCCATAAGCGCAGAAGCCGCCATAGGCCGGCGCGTATCCGCCGGGGTCGGCTTTGAACGCGTCGAGATGCGCTTGTTTCACGAAGCGGTAGGTGCCGCCGGCATGCGCCACGGCATATTTGTCCGAGCCAATCTCGGCCTTTGCGTCGGTGAAGAAAGAGACCACGTCGTAGCCGTGGGCGGCCAGCCCTGGGCCGGCGAGGGTTGCGCCCTTCGACAAGTTGAGCTCGTCGGCGGCGCGTGCCGCGAGGGGGGCGGCGTGTGCCGCGAGGGGGGCGACGGCGCCGAGCAGGGTTGGGATCAATGCCTTCCACATGGGGTTCTCCTTCGGGTTTGCGTGCGGGTGGCCGTCATTGGCCGCCGCTGCCCCCAAAATGACCCCTTCTTCTTGTCGGTAGTATCCGCTGAAGTTGGGATTTATCCTTCCGTTTTTCGGGAGTATGGTCCGCCCATGGACCAGCTCGCCGCCATCAAGGCGTTCGTTGCTGTGGCCGATGCCGGCAGCCTCTCTGCCGCCGGCCGCCGTATCTCAATGCCACTGACCACGGTTAGCCGGCACTTGGCCGCGCTCGAGGAGCTGGTTGGAGTGCGGCTGATCACCCGCACGACGCGCGAGCTCGCGCTCACGGAGACCGGCCGCCATTATCTGGAATCCTGCCGCCGCATCCTCGCCGAGCTCGATGCGGCGCGCTTACGTGTCACCGGAGCGCAAGATGAGCCGCAAGGCGAGCTCGCCATCACCGCGCCGGTCGCCTTCGGCCGGCTGCATGTATTGCCCATCGTGACGGCCTTCCTGAAAAGCTCTCAGCGCGTCACGGCCCGCATGTTGCTGATCGATCGGGTGGTCGATCTCATCGAGGAGGGGATCGATGTCTCAGTGCGGATCGGGACGCTACCGGACTCATCCCTGCGGGCCACGCGGGTCGGCGACATCAGGCTGATGACCTGCGCAAGCCCCGCCTATCTTGCCGAGCGCGGCGTGCCCTCGACGCCGCGCGAGCTTGCCGAGCATGATTGCGTCGGCGTCACCGCATTGTCGCCGCCCGACCGCTTGATCTATCCCGGCGCCAAGGCGCCGCAGCGGATCGCCGTCACGCCGCGGCTGATCGTCAATACGGCAGAGGCGGCGATCGACGCGGCCAAGGACGGTCTCGGCGTCGTACGCGTCCTCTCCTATCAGGCGCGGGCTAGCCTCGCCGAGGGATCGCTGCGACGCATCCTCGAGGTGTTCGAGCCGGAGCCGATACCGGTCAATCTCATTCATCGGGAGGATCGATTGCCGCAGGCGAAAGTGCAGAGCTTCACCACCTTCGCCGCGCCGCGCCTGCGTCAGGCGTTGGCGGAAAGGGTCCCGCCAAAGGGCGGGACCAGCTCCAAGCCTTACAAGCCTTAATAGACGCACTCGTTGTAACGCTGCCACCAATAGGCGCTGCCGGTGGCACGGGCTTGCCGCGCGAGCCAACCGCAGTCGCCTCCGTAATAGCCGTAATCGGCATAGTCGCCGCCGTAGAAGAAAGCGTCGCCGGGGAAGAAGCGGGCGTGGCGGCCGTGGTCATGATCGAAATGGTTGTGGCCATTGTCGAAATGGTTGTTGGCGCCGTAACGCACGCCGCCTCGCGGACCGCCGACGGCGCCAATATGCTCGCCGCCGTTGAAATGCGGTCCGGCATCGACGCCGATACGGCCGCCGCTGGCGATATGACCGCCGCCGAGGCCGCCGACACCGCCGCCACCCACGTGCCCGCCGGTGAAGCCGCCGCCGCCCATATGGCCGCCGCCGCCGCCGCCGCCGAAGCCGCCGCCACCCTTAACGAGGGTCAAGCCGCTCGCAGGCTGAAGCGCATCAGAGAGTTTGGCCGACGCGGCGATGGCCGCGGTTGAAACCAAGAGGCCGGCCGCTAGGGCCGTCATGGCCATGACATTGTTCATGGCAATCTCCTTCACGTTAGATAGGGGCTCCCGTCGGACCTGCCCAGCTAAGCGCCGAGGTCGCTCCGCCGTTCCGGGGTGCGGCGGATTTGACGCAGCGCGGGCTCGCAAGCCAAGCGCAAGGCGCGAAGCTTCCCAAAATGCGTTGAAACTGCTAAAGGAGGCCGCCAACCGGTGGCCCCGTATCGCACCCGCGACGATCTGGGCCGCCACCTATGAAAGGTTGGCCGATGCCCGACGGGCAGACCCCTGATAACAAGCAATTTTCCGAAAGCGCGATTGCGCTGACCTTCGACGATGTGCTGATACGCCCGGCTGCCTCGAACGTGCTGCCGAACGAGGTCGACGTCTCTTCGCGCGTGACCCGCTCAATCTCGCTGCATATTCCCGTGATGTCCTCGGCCATGGATACGGTGACCGAGGCCAAGCTCGCCATTGCCATGGCACAAGCCGGCGGGATCGGCGTGATCCACCGCAATCTCGAGCCGGAGGCGCAAGCCGCCCAGGTGGCGCAGGTGAAGAAATTCGAGTCCGGCATGGTGGTGAACCCTGTGACTATTCATCCGGATGCCAGCCTCGCCGATGCGCTCAAGCTGATGGCCGACTATCAGATCTCCGGCATTCCCGTGGTCGAGCCCGGATTGAACGGCGGCCTGGCGGGCCGGTTGGTCGGAATCCTCACCAATCGCGATGTGCGCTTCGCCACCAATCCGAACCAGCGCGTCGCCGAGCTGATGACCAAGGACAAGCTCATCACCGTTACGGAGACGGTCGCGCTGGAGGAGGCGAAGCGGCTGCTGCACACGCACCGCATCGAGAAGCTGGTGGTCGTCGATGGTGACTATCGCTGCGTCGGGCTGATCACCGTCAAGGACATCGAGAAGGCGCGCCTGCATCCGCACGCCTGCAAGGACGAGCAGGGGCGGTTGCGCGTCGCCGCGGCGACCAGCGTAGGCGATTCAGGTCTCGAGCGGGCCGGGCTGCTGATGGATGCGGGCGCCGATTTGATCGTGGTCGACACCGCGCACGGCCATTCGCAGCTCGTGCTCGATCAGGTCCGCCGCATCAAACTGCAATCGAACGCCGTGCAGGTGGTGGCCGGCAACGTGGCGACGGGCGACGGCACCAAGGCGCTGATCGACGCGGGCGCCGACGCCGTCAAGGTGGGCATCGGCCCTGGCTCGATCTGCACCACGCGCATCGTCGCCGGCGTCGGGGTGCCGCAATTCACCGCGTTGCTCGAGGCCGTCGAGGTGGCGCGGAAGAACAATATCCCGGTGATCTCCGACGGTGGCATCAGATATTCGGGCGATCTCGCCAAGGCGCTCGCCGCCGGTGCCGATTGCGTGATGCTCGGCTCGCTGCTCGCCGGCACCGACGAGAGTCCGGGCGAGGTGTTCCTGTATCAAGGCCGGTCCTACAAGGCCTATCGCGGCATGGGCTCGATTGGCGCCATGGCGCGCGGCTCGGCCGATCGCTATTTCCAGCAGGAGATCAAGGACGCGCTGAAGCTCGTGCCGGAAGGTATCGAAGGCCAAGTGCCCTATAAGGGACCTGCCGGCAGCGTGTTGCACCAGTTGATCGGCGGCCTGCGCGCCTCGATGGGGTATACCGGCGCCCGGACCCTTTCCGAGTTCCACGAGCGCGCCGAGTTCATCCGAATCTCGACGGCGAGCTTCCGCGAGAGCCACGTCCACGACGTGACCATCACCCGCGAATCGCCCAACTACCCGCGCGAGGGTTAGCCGTCAGAAAGCTAGTGGACGCCGAGCTTCTTGATATCGTCGAACACGCCGGGCTCGAGCTGCTTGGCGAGCGCTAGATCGGCGGCGCCGTCGGTGGGCTTGCCTTTGCGGCTCTTCACCACGCCACGGCCGACCAGGGCCGAAGGGTCGTTCTGGTGCAGCTCGAGCGCCTTGTCGAAATCGGCCTGCGCCTTGTCCAGGTCGTTCTTCAGCACGAACACCCAGCCGCGGTCGATATAGCCCTTGGGGCCTTCGGGCTCGATCTTGATCACCTGGTCGTAGTCGGCGACAGAAAGATCGTACTCCTTCCGCATGCGATAGAGATCGCCGCGCTTGGAGAAGCCGCTAGACTGGGAGGGGTCGAGCTTCACCTTCTCGTTGAACTCGACAAGCGCCCGGTCGAGATCGCCCTTGTCCCGGTAGACGATGCCGCGCAGCAGGAAATAGTCACCGTGGCCCGCGTTGAGCTTGATCGCCTCGTCGAGATCGGCGATGGCCTTGTCGTAATCCTTCTTGGCCTCGAAGGCCGCGGCGCGCATGAAATACGGGTCGGGCTTGGTCGCGTCGATCTTCACCGCTTCGTCCATCTCGGCGATGGCCGAGTCGAGATCGCGGACGGCCGAGAAGGCCATGGCGCGGACGCTGTGCGCGGTGATCAGCTTGTCCTTGTCGGTCGAGCCGGAAGCGATATAGGCGGCGCAGGAATCGAGCACCTCCTTGATCGAGCCGTCGCCGGTGAAGCAGGGGCTGGTCTCTTCCGCCCGAGCCTGGCTGGCGAGGCCGGCGAAGAGCAGCGTGCCGGCAAGCGCGGCGCCGCAAAGTCTACGGGAAGCGCGAAAGCGCATGGAAAACCTCCTTGGGAAAACGGGTATCGGTCCTGTTTGGGGCTAGCTTTAGAGGGGCGGTTAGGCCGCAGTCAATTGAACTTCCGTCCATGATTACCGGGCATGACGCCGGGCAATGTTGGCAATCAATCGGCCCGTTTGACCCGGTATCTCGCTTCGTAACGGTGGCCATCGCCCGCTTTCCGCGGCTCTTGGCCGGGCTTGTCGTCGATCGAGTCGACGCGCTGCCATGGCCCGAAATCGGGCGACGCCGGAGGATTGGCCGGCAGCTTAAGCATGAAAAGACGATCGGGTTCGCCCTTGATGTGCAGCGCGAGGATGCGGCTCCAGGTGCGGAAATAGAGGTCGACGACGCCTTGCAGCACCGGCCTGCCGTCATCGGTGGCGGTGCCGGTGAGCGTAGAGAACATCTGGTTCTTGTCGGTGTCGAGGTCGACGCTGACGCCCTCGAGCTTATCCGGCAGCACCGTTCCGGCCGGCAAGCGACTCGAACAGCAATTGCGGCGGGGGGCCGTTACGCACCAGCACGTCGTCGGTCAGCGCGTAGAAGCCGATCACGGCGCCGTAGATCGCGGCGACGAGAGCTACGGCCGTGAGAATGGCGCCGGCGAAGGCTGCGAAGCTGC
>Ga0157375_10002079_pt1 | contig 17318 bp, 17 predicted proteins | sample M35metaG_FD_115311 | JGI IMG/M metagenome (GOLD analysis project Ga0157375, IMG submission 115311) | Miscanthus rhizosphere microbial communities from Kellogg Biological Station, Michigan, USA - M3-5 metaG | ecosystem: Host-associated > Plants > Roots > Rhizosphere > Soil | place: USA: Michigan... | reverse complement strand
TTACGGTCCGAACGACCCGGTCGGCCCGGGCACGCATTACCCGGATCACGCGGCCAATCCCTACCACGCCGCGTTCGCCGTGCTCGCCGCGCTCACGCACCGGCGCAAGACCGGCCGTGGCATGAAGATCGATCTGTCACAGGTCGAGTCGACGGCCAACTTCGTCGGACCGGCACTCGTCGAGACGAGCGCGACCGGAGAAGAGATCCCGCAGGTCGGCAATCGCAGCCGCACGGACGCGCCTCACAACATCTTCGCGGCAAGGGGCGACGATGACTGGGTCGCGATCAGCGTCGCCGGCGATGCGCACTGGCAGGCGCTCGCGCGCGCGATGAATCGCGCCGATCTGCTCGACGATGCGGCGCTTGCGAGCGCATCCGGGCGCCTCGCCGCACTGGAGCGCGTCGAGGCCGCGGTCGCGCAGTGGACGCGCGAGCGCGACGCAGCCGAAACGGTCGCCGCGTTGCGCGCCCTCGGGGTTCCGGCGGCGGTCGTCGCGCGGTCAAGTGAACTCGTGCAGCACGACCCGCAACTCGCGGCGCGGGGCTACTGGCAGCACGTGCAGCATCCGGAAGTGGGCCCGGTCCTGCTCAGTTCGCCGCCTTTCACGATCGACGGCGAGCGCGTCGAGCTCGACCGTCCGCCGCTTTTCGGCGAGCACACGCAGCAGGTGCTGCACGATCTGCTCGGCATGTCGGCGCAGGATGTGGCCGGTCTCGAAGCGAGCGGGGTGCTGTCATGAGCGCGGGCGCCGGCAGTTTCGTGAATCCCGGGCGCTCCGCGTCGCGGCGCCTCTCGCGCGCGGCGGCGATCGTGGGCGTCGGCCATACCGACTGGGTCGGCGACTGGACGCGCGTGCGCAACGGCGAGAAACCGAGCGACAGCTACGGCTACGGCGCGATCGCGTTTCGCGCGGCGCTTGCGGACGCGGGCCTCACGCGAGCAGACATCGACGGCGTGATCGCGGGGCCGACCACGGCCTACGAGCGCATGTCAGAAGTGCTCGGCATCAATCCGCGCTGGGGCGATCAGGCCGACGCGGTGCTGTCGGTCGCGCAGGCCGTCACGGCGATCGAAACCGGGCTCGCGGAAACGGTCGCGCTCGTCTACGGCAACGACCAGCGTTCCGCGCAGATCCAGTACGGCGGCCCGCAGGCGATGGGCGGCGACGCGTTTCTCTCCTACGTCTATCACGCGCCGTGGGGGCTCACGTCGCAGGGCGCGCTCTACGCGCTCACGTTCCAGGCGTGGAAGCACGCGCGCGGCTTCGACGAAATCGATCTCGGGCACATCGCGGTGGCGCAGCGGGCGTGGGCGTCGATGAATCCGAACGCCGTGATGAAAAAGCGCATCACGCTCGACGACTACCGCGAGGCACGCTATATCTGCGAGCCGCTGCGCCTCTTCGACTACTGCATGATCAACGACGGCGGCGTCGCGCTCATCGTCACCACGGCCGAGCGCGCGAAGCGGCTCGCGAAGCCGCCGGTCTATGTGCAGGGCCTCGGGCGCCGCGACCTGAACGTGGGCGCGACGAGCCTCGAGCCGCGGCTGACTGAGTTCTATCTGCCCGCGCAGCAGGATTGCGCGCGCCAGGCGTACGACATGGCGGGTTTCGGCCCGTCCGACATGGACCTGTTCCAGGTCTACGACAGCTTTTCCGTGCACGTGCCGCTCGCGCTCGAAGGCTACGGCTACTGCGAAGTCGGCGGCGCCGGGCGCTTCCTGCGCGAAGAGGGCATCGGCCCGGGGGGCCGGCTGCCGACCAACACGAGCGGCGGCCATCTGTCCGAGACGTACATGCAGGGCTGGGCGCACCAGATCGAATGCGTGCGCCAGCTGCGCGGCGAATGCGGCGAGCGTCAGGTGCCCGAGTGCCGGCATGCGCATTACACGTCCGACGTAGCGGGCAAGGCCGTATCCATCATCTACAGCCGATAGGAGTTCGTTCATGACCAGCGTATCCGACGCGGCGCGCACGCCCGCGCCTGTCATGGGTCTTTTCGACGGTCCCATGTGGTCGAGCATCCGCGAGGGCGCGATGCAGTTGCAGCGCTGCCAGGACTGCGGCGCGATGCAGTATCCGCCGGCGCCCGTCTGCACGCATTGCCTGTCGCTCGCACTAAAGTGGCAGCCGATTTCCGGCCAAGGCACAATCCTCTCCTGGGTGGTGTTTCACCGGACTTACCTCGACGCCTATCCGGCACCTTACAATGTCGTGGCCGTGCGCCTTGCGGAGGGGCCCGTGATGATCTCGAATCTGGAGGGCGCGCCGCCCGCGCAGAGCTGGCTGGGAGCCCCGGTTCGCATGGTCTACACCATGATGCGGGATGCAGCGGTGCTGCCGAGATTCACGCTCGACGACGTGAGCGCGGGCAAATCGCCCTAGAAAAACGATGGAATATCTATGACCTTTTTTACGAAGCTGGATCAGGTGGCGGAACGCCTGCGCGAGCGCATCATCGCAGGGGAATACAAGCACGGCGACAAGCTCAAGCAGGCGGAAATCGCGGCGGAACTGGGCGTTTCGATCACGCCGGTGCGTGAGGCCCTGAAGGTGCTCGAGATGGAAGGCTTCATCGTGAGCGTGCCGCACAAGGGCCTTTCCGTGCCGCACATCGCCGCCGAGCGCGCGCAGGAGATCTTCGAGCTGCGCGTGCTGCTCGAGCGCCGCCTGACCCAGATGGCAGTGGAACGCATGACGAAGGAGCAGATCGCGGAGTTGCGCGGCATGCACAAGGAGTTCTCCGCGCTCGTGAAGAAGCGCGAGATCTATGCGGTGCGCGCCGCCAACGTCCGGTTCCACTTCCGCGTGTACGAAATGGCCGACTGCCCGCAGACGCTGCAGTTCGTGCGGGTGTTGTGGGCGAAGTACCCGTTCAATTTTCACGACGACCAGGTGATCCGCTTCAAGCAGCTCCTTCAGGAACACGCCGAGTTCATGCGCAAGCTCGAAGCCGGCGACAAGGAAGGTGCGGTCGCGGCGATGGTCGATCACATTCAGACAGGCTGGAGCCGGGTGTCGAAGAACATCTGAGGCACGGCGCGCGAGCGCTCCCGGTCCGCCAAACATGGGGAGCGCCAATGAGCAAGTGTTTCATTCCGGTCGACTATCACCGCTTTCGCCGCTACATGACGCACGCGGTGCTGGAGGAACTCCATACGGGCCTGCGCTGGGCGGAAGGACCCGTCTGGTTCGCCGACGCGCAGATGCTGCTCTATACCGACGTGCCTGGCGACAGGATCTACCGCTGGGTCGAAGGGCAGGGGGCATCGGTGTTCCGGCACGGCTCGAATCACGCGAACGGCATGACGCGCGACCGCCAGGGGCGCCTCGTCGTGTGCGAGAGCGGCGGCCGGCGCGTGACGCGCACCGAACTCGACGGCCGCATCACCGTGCTGGCCGAGCGTTTCGAAGGAAAGCGCCTGAATTCGCCGAACGACGTGGTCGTGAAGTCCGACGGCACGGTCTGGTTCAGCGATCCCGACTACGGCATTCTCAGCGACTACACGGGCACGCGCGCCGACAGCGAGATCGGCGCATGCAACGTGTTCCGCTACGATCCCGCCGACGGCTCGCTCGGGGTCGCCTGCGAAGGGCTCGCCAAGCCGAACGGCCTTGCGTTCTCGCCGGACGAGCGCACGCTCTACGTCGCCGACAGCGGCCGCACGCATGATCCGGACGGCCCGCATCAGATCGTCGCATTCGATGTTGCCGCCGACGGCCGCACCGGCCACCGCCGCCCGTTCGCGCAGATCCCGACGGGCGTGCCGGACGGTTTTCGCGTGGACGTGGATGGCAATATCTGGACCAGCACCGTCGACGACGGCGTGCTGTGCTTCGCACCGGACGGCGCGCTGATCGGCCGCATTCACGTGCCCGAGCCGGTCGCGAACCTGACCTTCGGCGGGCCGAAACTCAACCGGCTCTTCATCGCGGCCGGACAGAAGCTCTATTCCATTTTCACGGGAACGCGCGGCCTGCCGCTCGTCTGAATCATGCGCACATCCATTGAAGAAGCGTCATCGAGCGCGAGCCCGCGCGTGCTCATCGTGACGGGCGCCTCGCGCGGCATCGGCGCGGCCGTCGCCAAGGAAGCCGCGCGGCGCGGCTATCGCGTATGCGTCAACTATGTTTCGGGCGAAGCGCTCGCGAACGGCGTCGTGGCCGACATCCGCGCCGGGGGCGGCGATGCGTTCGCGCATCGCGCCGATACGTCCGACGAAGCCGCGGTCCGCGGGATGTTCGACGAAACCACGCGCCGCTACGGCACGGTCACGGATCTCGTGAACAATGCGGGCGTGAACGGCGGCACGAGCAGGTTCGCCGATCTCGAACTGGCGGTGCTGCAACGCACGCTCGCGGTGAACGTCGTCGGCTATTTCCTTTGCTGCCAGGAGGCGGTGCGCCGCATGTCGACCGCGCGCGGCGGACACGGCGGGCGGATCGTAAACGTGTCGTCGGTGGCCGCGGTCAACGGGTCGGCCGGCGAGCGCGTCCATTACGCGACGTCGAAGGGCGCGGTTTCGTCGATGACGATCGGGCTCGCCAAGGAAGTCGCGCGCGAGGGCATCCGCGTGAACGCGGTGTCGCCGGGGCTGACCTTCACGGAGATGAACGAGCCGGGGCGCATCGACGGGCTCGCGCATGTCGTGCCGATCGGGCGCGGCGCGCAGCCGGAGGAGATCGCCAGCGGCATTCTCTGGATGCTCTCTGACGAAGCGGGCTACGTGCTGTCGGCCAATCTCGTGATTTCCGGCGGACGGTAGCGGCAGAGCGCTATTTTTTCTGCGGGGCGGCCGTCGTGCCGTAGTGCTTTTTGAAGCCGCGATGGCCGCTCTCGATGTGCGCCTGCAACTGCTTCGCGACGACGCGGGCGTCGCGCTCGGTGAGCGCATCGAGAAGCGCGCCGTGCTCGCCCACCACATCGGCGGTACGATTGGGCATCACGGAGAGCAGGTCGAACGGATACTTCGCCCACAGCACGCGGACGAAGTGCAGCGTTTGCACCTGATCCGCCATTTCGTAGAGTCGAAAATGAAACCGGTAATTCGCGCTGCGCATTCGGGGCCAGTCCTGCTTCCTGAAGGCGTCGCACATCGTCTCGTTGATCGCGACGAGTTCCGCCAGCCCCTCGGGCGTCATGCGGCGCGAGGCTTCGCGCGCGAGCTTCGGCTCGAACAGCAGGCGCAGTTCGTAGAGTTCGTCGACTTCGTCGATCTGAAAGGGCGCGACGACCGCGCCCCGGTGCGACGTGCCGAGCACGTAGCCCTCCGCTTCGAGCAGCTTCAGCGCCTCGCGAACGGGTGTGATGGAAAGATGCAGGCTCTCGGCAATCTCGGCCTGCTTGAGCTTCTGGCCGCGCTTGAGCTCGCCGGACATGATCTGCTCGCGCAGGAGGTCGGCGACCTGGCTTTCCTTGGTTTTGAAGACGACGTTCACGTGATGGCTCCGCGGCGGGGTGGATGCGCCCCGCTCGCCAGGCGCGCGCAGGGTTGCACGATGCATTGAATTTTCAGCATTCTATTTTAGTTCCAGGCTGGGCCGGGCGCGTAAAGCGCACGGGTCAGCCGCGCTTGTGGCGCGTGATGCGCCGGGCGTCAATCCATTCGATCCGGAATGTCTCATGCCACTTACACCCGTTGCCGACCGCGAACTGCTGCATACACGCACCATCGAAGCCAGAGGCTATTCGAGAGCGGGCGGTCTTTACGATCTCGAGGCGCATCTTCTCGACGTGAAGACGCACGACAAGGTCAGCCCCGCCGGCACCCGCCATGCGGGCGAGCCGATTCACGAGATGTGGCTGCGCATCACCATCGACGAGAGCCTGACCATCGTCGGTGCAGAAGCGTGCTTCGATGCCGTTCCCTACGTAGGGCAGTGCGAGCGCATCGCCCCTGACTATGGGCGGCTCGTCGGCCTTGCGATCGCGCCGGGTCTCACGTCGAAGGTGAAGGAACTGCTCGGCGGCACACAGGGCTGCACGCACGTGACCGAACTGATCGGCGTTCTCGCCACGCTCGCGTTCCAGACCATCGGCAATCGCCGCGCCCGCGAGGCGCAGGCGACCGTGCGGCCATTTCAGCTGAACCGCTGCCACGCACTCGCGACGACGGGCGAGGTCGTCAGGAAATATTATCCGCGCTGGTTCGAGCCGCGCGATTGATCGTTCTTTCCTCGCGGGGCGATCCGGTTCGACGGTCGGGATAAACCCTCGATCGGGCGGCTTCTTCGTTGTTGGCAAATAAAATATAAATTATATTCTATCCAGTCCTGTTCGGGACCGGGCGCGAGCGGATGCGCCCGTACGACCTTCAACAACTGGAGACCACCGTGAGATGGAAAGCCCGGTACTGGGTGTACCTGATGCTGTTTCTGCTTGCGACGATCAACTATCTCGACCGTGTGGCGCTTTCGGTCGCTGCCGTTCAGATTTCCGCTGACCTGTCGATCACCAAGGTGCAGCTCGGCTATCTGTTCTCATCGTTCCTGTGGGGTTACACGCTCTGCCTGATCCCCGTGGGGCTTCTGATCGACCGGTTCGGCACGCGCTATGTCACGGCGATCAGCATGGCGGTGTGGTCGGCAGCCACGGCGCTCACGGGCGCCGCCACGAGCGTGGGCGCGGTGATCGCGGCGCGCGTCGTGATGGGCATCGGCGAGTCGAGCTGCTATCCGTCCGCGGGGCGTATCGTGCGCGAATGGGTGCCGAGCCGCGAACGCGCAACGGCCATGACGATCTTCAATTCCGGCGCGTACTTCGGCCCGGCGCTCGGCGCAATCGTGCTCTCGTGGCTCGTCGCCGAGGCGGGCTGGCGCGTGTCGTTCGCCGTCTGCGGGGCCGTCGGCTTCGTCTGGATGGCCGTCTGGCTCAGGTATTTCCGGCAGCCCGAGCACACCACGTGGCTTCCCGCCGATGAGCGGCGAACGATCGAGAAGGAGCGCGAGACCACCGCGCAGGCCCGCGCCGATACACCGTCGATCGGCCTCGGCGGGCTCATGCGCTCGCGCACGATGATCGGCCTCATGATCACGCAAGGGTGCAACGCCTACACGCAATATCTTTTCCTGACGTGGCTGCCGAACTACCTGCAGACGGAGCGCGGCATGACGCTGCTCAAGAGCGGCACGGTCATGGCGATGCCTTATCTCGGCTCGATGTTCGTGTCGATTGCGCTCGGCATGCTGAGCGATCGCCTGTTGACCGAGAAGACCATCGAGAGCGGACGCAGGCGAACGCTCGTCGGCGCCGTGATGTTCGGCGGGGCGGTGATCCTGTTCGTGCCGTGGGTGTCGAGCGTATGGATCATTCTCGGGCTGGTCACGATCGCGCTCGGCAGTGTCGCGACGGGCAACGCCCTCAATATCGCGCTGCTCGGCGACCTGCTGCATTCGAAGGCGGACGTCGGGCGCGCGATGGGGCTGCTGCTGATCGGCGGGAACGTCTTCGGCTTTCTGGCGCCGATCGTGACCGGCTATGTCGTGCAGGCGACCGGGCATTTCGACGCCGCGTTTGCCGCCGCGGGCGCGCTGCTCATCATGGGCGCGCTGTCGTCGTGGTGCCTCACGCGCAGGCCGATCCGCGCACGCGCCGCGCCGGACATGCGCATCGAGGTTCCGCCGCACCACGCAGGAAGCTGACATGAGCACATCGTTTTCAGACAGCCAGAAGAACGCGCCCGCAGCCCCGCATGTGACGATCCGGCCCGAATGGCTGGCCCTGCATGCGGAGGAAGCCATCGATCCGGCGCGGCCCATCATCGACGCGCATCATCATCTGTGGGAGTTCCCCGATAAGCGCTATCGCAGCGACGATCTGCTCGCGGATCTGCGCTCCGGGCACGACATTCGCGCGACGGTCTTCATTGAATGCCAGACGCATTACAGCCGCGAGCGGCCGCCCGGGTTCGCGCCGCTCGGAGAAGTGGAGTTCGTGCTGGACGAGATTCGTGCGGCGGGCGAGGCGGGCGCGAGGACGCGCGTTGGCGCGGCGATCGTGGCCAACGCCGACCTGCTGCTCGGCGACGCGGTCGAGCCCGTGCTCGCCGCACTGATCGAAGCCGGCGAGTCACGCGTGAAAGGCATCCGCAATATCGGCGTGTGGCACGCGGACCCGTCGGTGAAGGCATCGGCCGCGACGCCGCCGCCGCATCTGCTGCTCGATCCGCGCTTCAGGCAGGGGCTGAGCCATCTCGCGCCGCTCGGCCTTTCCTTCGATGCGTGGGTCGTGCACACGCAGATCGACGAACTGTGTTCGCTCGCCGCCGCCTTCCCCGATACGCGAATCGCGCTGAATCACGTTGGCGGGCCGCTCGCGATCGGCCCCTATCGCGGGCATCGGGACGAAGTGTTCACTCAGTGGCGCGCGGCGATCGCACAGCTTGCGCGTCATCCGAACGTTTCGATCAAGCTCGGCGGCTTCGGCATGGCGCTCTTCGGCTTCGATTTTCATGCGATGCCGCGTCCGCCAGCGTCTTCGTTGCTTGCGCAGAACATTCGACCGTATGTGGAGACGTGCGTCGAACTGTTCGGCGCGGATCGGTGCATGTTCGAGAGCAACTTCCCCGTCGACAAGGGCAACTTCAGCTACGGGGTGCTGTGGAATGCGTTCAAGCGCGTGACGAGCGGATGCACGGATGCCGAGAAGTCCCGGCTCTTTCACGATAGCGCCGCCGGGTTCTATCGGATAGGCGTGGTGCCGGCGTAGGGGAGCGGGCCGCTCTTGGCCGGCACGGGAGCGGTACGCCCAGTCGATCAAACCCCGCTGCACCGGCGCCGCGCTCGCCGTTCACGTCATTGCGGCTCGCTGTCGTCGGTGCCGGCACTGGCGGTGAGCGCCTCATGGTCCATCGCGGCGGCCGCGAGCGTCGTCGCCAGTTCCGGGTGCGCCTCCTTGCGTTCGCTGTAGCGGTCGGTCAGGTAAGGGCTGCGGTCGCGTATCAGCAACGTGAACTTGTACAGTTCCTCCATCACGTCGACGACGCGGTCGTAGTACGCGGACGGCTTCATCCGGCCGTCGGCATCGAACTCCTGCCAGGCCTTCGCCACCGACGACTGATTGGGGATAGTGACCATGCGCATCCACCGGCCGAGGATGCGCAGCGCGTTCACCGCATTGAACGACTGCGAACCGCCGCTGACCTGCATCACTGCGAGCGTGCGCCCTTGTGTCGGACGGATGCCGCCGCTTTCGAGCGGCAGCCAGTCGATCTGATTCTTGAACACGGCCGTGAGCGTTCCGTGACGCTCGGGGCTGCACCACACGTGCCCCTCCGACCACTCGGAAAGCTTGCGCAACTCCTGGACCTTGGGATGATCGGCCGTCACGCTGTCCGCGAGCGGCAGGCCGTGCGGATCGAACACGCGGGCGTCTGCGCCGAAGCGGCGCAGAATGTGTTGAGCCTCGAGCGTGAGAAGACGGCTGTACGACGTTGCGCGCAACGAGCCGTAGAGCAGCAGAATCCGCGGCGCGTGTTGCGATATCGTGGCCGGTTCGAGCTTCTGCAAATCGGGCGTGTCGAGATGGCGTTCGCTGATGCCGGGCAGATCGACAGGGGGATTCATGCGCTGGGTCCTCCGGCGCCGCTCGCCGCTTCGTACCAGCGCTGCGAACGGTTGACGACGCCGACCACCAGCAGCATCACCGGCACTTCGATCAGCACGCCGACAACCGTGGCGAGCGCCGCGCCCGAGTGAAAACCGAAGAGGCTGATGGCCGTCGCCACCGCCAGCTCGAAGAAATTGCTTGCGCCGATCAGGCTGGACGGTCCCGCGACGCAATGCGCAACGCCCAGCCGGCGATTGAGCAGATAGGCGAGGCCCGAATTGAAAAACACCTGAATGAGGATCGGCACCGCGAGCATCGCGATGACGAGCGGTTGCCCGACGATCGCCTGCCCCTGGAATGCGAAGAGCAGCACCAGCGTGGCGAGCAGCGCGCCGATCGAATAGGGCCCGAGCCTGGATAGGGTCGTGCGCAAGTGCGCTTCGCCCTTCGCCATCAGGAGACGGCGAAGCAATTGCGCGAGGATGACCGGAATGACGATATAGAGGCTGACCGAGATGATGAGCGTGTCCCACGGCACCGTGATGGCCGACAGCCCGAGCAGCAGCGCGACGAGCGGCGCGAACGCCAGCATCATGATGGAGTCGTTCAGCGCCACTTGCGACAGCGTGAAATACGGGTCGCCCTTGCACAACTGCGACCAGACGAACACCATCGCCGTGCACGGCGCGGCAGCGAGCAGGATCAGCCCGGCGATATAGCTGTCGAGCCGGTCGGCGGGAAGCCACGGGACAAAGACGTGCCGGATGAAGATCCAGCCGAGGAGCGCCATCGAGAACGGCTTGACGAGCCAGTTCACGAACACCGTTACGCCGATGCCGCGCCACTGGCTCTTCACGTGTGTCATCGCGCGAAAGTCGATCCTGACCAGCATCGGAACGATCATCACCCAGATCAGCACGCCCACGGGAAGATTGACCTTCGCGACCTCCATGTGGCCGATTGCCTGGAAGAGCCGAGGAAGCATCTGCCCGAGCGCGATCCCCGCCACGATGCACAGCGCGACCCAGACCGTCAGATATCGCTCGAAGAATCCGATTGCAGAGCGGTTCCGGCCAATCGCCGCATCAGTGCTGCTCATTCGGATGCTCGACAGGCTGATGGCCGATCGCGGCGACGATCCAGCACATTCACGAGATTCACGCGCGGCTCCGCATGGTGATAACGGATTGCGCCGGGGCGCAGCATGCGCCCGACGTTTGCGAATGTGCTGTCGATTGCGCCATTGCTTCGTCCCGTGAGTGCCCATAGACCGGCGCGCTCTCCAGTGTCCTGAAGGTTTCCCACGCGACGCCCTGCGGGTCGACGGTCCACGCCTTGTCGGAGCGTGCATAGCAGCACGTCGTGCCGGTCTGCACCTGCACCGGCAGCCGGGCGGCGGCGAAGCGCGCGTTCATCTCGGCAAGCTCGGTATCCGTTTCGACCTGAATCCCGATATGGTCGACGCCCGGTTTCGCGCCGCGCTGCGAGATCGAGAAATTGACGGCGGGATCGGTCAGCTCCCATTTGCAGTAGTCGGCCTTGACGACCGCCGGTTCGGCGTTGCCGAACATGGCGCGATAGAACCGGATGCTGTCGTTCAGATCTTCGACGGCGACGTGGATATGCATGCGCTTCATGGTGTGTTTCCGCAGCAGGTGGGAGCATCGCTCGCGGCACAGGGCGCGCCCGCGCAGCAGTTCTCCGTGAGAAAGCCGATCAGGCCCGTCATGGCGTCGAAGTTCGCCGTATAGATGACGAAGCGCCCCGACTGGCGCGGCGTCACCAGCTCGGCATGCGAGAGATCCTTGATATGGAACGAAAGGCTCGAAGGCGAAAGCCCCAGTTGCTGGGCGATTTCACCGGCCGGCATGCCGTCCGGGCCGGCGACCACCAGCAAGCGAAAGATCGCAAGCCGGGATTCGTGAGCGAGCGCGCCCAGCGCGCGTACGACGAGGTTGGAGTCCATGCACGGAACGATACACCGAACAATTCGATATTTCAAATAAGTTTGAAATGTCGTTTTTGCGTGCCTCGCGGGCGCACTTCAATGCGCCGTCGCGAGCTTCCGGTTCAGGCGACGCATCCCGTCGAAGATCGTCTCGGCGACGTCCATCGGGAAATCGCGGGGAAGCTGGGCCGCGACCTCGTCGATGACGCCCGCGGTGCGCGCGGTCAGTTCGCCGATCATCGCCTCGACGTCCGGCACCGGAAATCCGGCGCGCTGCCCCTGGGCGATCCAGTGGCGGCGCTGAATCTCGCCCAGCAGGTAGTGAACGTTCCTGCCGCGCGCGGCCATCGCGAGTCTCACCCGTTGCGCCGCGAGCTGATTGCCACCCGTGCCGACGATGGGATGGGCCGAGAGCACGTCGTAAAGCGGCGTGGACTCGTAGCGGCTGGCGGGCAGGTGGGCGATGCTGAAGTTCTTCGCGTGACCGTCGGTTGCCGCGAGCAGCCAGAAGATCATCTGTGTCATGAAGAAGTCGCGCCGGTCCTGCGCCGCGCGCTCCGAGCCGGAGAGCACTTCCACGATCGCCTCGATACCGGGGCCGCCGTCGGACTCGTACTTCTGCAATGCCGGCGTGCCCGTCGCCTGGCACATGTCCTCCTGCGGCAGCCGCAGAATCCAGCTACCGTCGCTCGACAGCCTGCGATCGAACCGCTCGACGACGAGCACCTTCTGATCCTCGAACCGGGCAATGTCGCACCGGGCGATGCGCATGCCGTAGGCCGCGACGATTTTCGAACAGAGCCATTCGTTTTCCACGGACGTCCGCATGTCGGCCCGCATGTTGCCTACGAGACCCAGCGGCAACTTGAAGATATGCGTGGTCGGCGTGCTGCCTTCGGGCAGAAGCCACTGGTTGCCATGCCAGAGGAGGGCGGTCTTTTCCTGCGCGCCGGCAATCGACAGACGCAGATCGTCGACCGGCTCGTGCTGCCCGATCCGAGGCGCCGAGGTTGTGTCTTGCAGCAGACGCGCGATCTGACTTTCGCTCAGGGCCCGCCCCCGGATGCTCGCGAGATCGACGGGCTCCTCGCCGGGCGGCAACATCTGGATGGCGCCGACGCAGTCGCGGCCCAGCGTGGCGAGCAGCTGAAACGGCGCTGTACCGCCGGTTCTGTATCGAGCGGCGATGCGGCGCCGGATCGGCTCGCTGTCAGGAAGAAGGTTGTCGAAATAGTCTGTGACAACCTGCCCGCGCCACGGCTGGTTGCCCGGCGTAAAGGGCAGCGATAGCGATAGCGGGCGGCCCTGCGGATCGGCGATCCAGTCGTCGCGATAGACCAGGCGCTCGCCGCCGTGCGCGGTTTCCCAGTATCCGACGGGCAGGCCGTTCATCCACAAATCGAGTCGGCTCGGTTGCGAGCGGCGTGCCATGCTTACCAGTTCTCCCTTTTTCTTGCGGCCGCTGCCTTCTTGCTGCCGGGGCGGCTCGCAAGCGGGTCCTTGTCAGCGCGTCCACTACGGGGGGGCGTCGCGCCCGCCGTCTTCGCCGCGCCCTTGCCGCGCGACGACGTGTCCTTTGCCGGCGGTGACGGCACGGCGCGCGCCGCGCGACCGGCCTTGACGACCGATGCGATCTTCGCGGCGCGGGGCGGCGCGGTGTCTGCCGTAAGGGCGGGCGAAGGGGCGGCGATCCTGTCGCCGTCCACGGCCTTCGGCGGGCGGGTGCCAGTGTCGGTCAGCGTCAGATCGGCACCGAGCACGCGCAAGACCCTGAACAGGCGCTCCACGCTGATGGCGGCGGGGTTGGCCTCCAGTTGGGCGTACGTCTGCTGCGTCACGCCGAGCCGACTGGCCATCATGGCCTGCGTGAGTCCTGCGGCCTTGCGGAATCCTTGCAGGATGGGCCGCAGCTGGCCAAGTGTCTTGACGGGGTAGTCCACGGCACAGCTCCAGTGGGTCATGACGACGATACAGGTGACAGGCTGTAAATCAGGATAACAGTCTATACGCTGTTTTTTTGAATTACAACCTATCACCTGTAAAACTGGAAAACAGGCGATAGCCTGTTACCGAATGGGAGCATGTATTCATGCAAATGTCGCGCATGATGTAATAAATTTGAAACAAAACCATTGTCCTTACACATATGTAGAGAATGAATGCATGTCTTCGTAAAATATTGCTTGCCAACCTAAAGGTAGTTAAACGTTTGCCGTAAACCGGGGAAGCCACTGTGCATGCACAGGAACATCCCCGGAGAAAAAAACAATGAGAACTGGCAAGGCAGCGCTCTCGCTGCAGGCGCGCATTGCGCTGACGATGGGTTTTCTCGCCGCCCTGATGGTGGCGATCGGTGTCCTTGGCCTGCTCGGCACGAGCCGCGCGAACCGCGCCAACCGCGACACGTACGAGAACAAGCTGACCGCCGCCACGAATATCGGCAACGCGGAAATCTACATCGCGCGTACCCGCCTCGTACTGGACCGGGTCGCGCTGCATCCGGACGACCCGAAGACCGCCGAGCAGATCGCCCGCGCGACAGGGTTCTTTGCGAAGTCGGACGAGTGGTGGCAGCAGTTCGTCAAGCAGCCGCACGAGCCGAGCGAAGCGAGCCTGATAGGCGATGCGACCGCGCGCCGTCAGACCATGCGCGGCGCCGTGTCGGCCTTCATCGATGCGATCAAGGCAAACAACCGCGAGCAGGTCGACACGATCGCGATGACGCAATTGAGCGCCCTCTACAACGACATGAGCGCCGCCAACGAGAAGGTCAAGCAGGCGCTCTACACGAACGCGAAAAACAATTACGAAGCGGCCGAAGCGAGCTTTCAGATGTTCTTCACGCTGTCGATCATCATGATCGCGATCGGCGTGGTGGCCGCGGGCTTCAGCTGGCTGGCGCTGCGCCGCGCGATCATGACGCCGCTCAACCAGGCGCTCGCACATTTCGATGCGATCGCCCAAGGCGATCTGAACCGGCGCATCCAGGTGCTCTCCGAGGACGAGATGGGCACGTTGCTGCGCGGCATCGAGAAGATGCAGGCGAGCCTCGCGAAGACCGTGCGGGCCGTGCGCAGCAGCACGGAATCCATCGCCACCGCGACCGAGCAGATCGCCTCCGGCACGATGGATCTTTCGTCGCGCACCGAGGAGCAGGCGGCATCGCTCGAGCAGACCGCGGCCAGCATGAGCGAGCTGACGGCGACCGTGAAGCAGAACGCGGAGAGCGCGCGCACGGCGAGTTCGCTCGCCGACAACGCGACGGCCGTCGCCACCCGCGGCAACGAGGTGGTCGAGCGCGTGGTCGGGACCATGGGCGGTATCGATGCAAGCTCGCGAAAGATCTCGGAGATCACGGGGATCATAGAGGGCATCGCTTTCCAGACCAACATCCTCGCGCTGAATGCAGCGGTGGAAGCGGCCCGCGCCGGCGAGCAGGGGCGAGGTTTCGCCGTGGTCGCATCGGAAGTGCGCAGCCTTGCGCAACGTTCCTCATCGGCGGCGAAGGAGATCAAGGAACTGATCGCGGATTCCGTGCGCACGGTCGCGGTGGGAACCGAACTCGTCGCCGATGCGGGCAAGACGATGCAGGACGTGCTGCGCGCCGTGCGCGACGTCACCGCGATCATGAACGAAATCGCCGCAGCGGCCGAAGAGCAGCGCACCGGCATCGAGCAGGTCGACACCGCGGTCAGCCAGATGGACTCGATCACGCAGCAAAACGCGGCGCTCGTCGAGGAGGCCACCGCTGCCGCTCAGTCGCTCAGCGAACAGTCGCGCAACATGCGCGGCTTCGTCGAGGTCTTCAAGCTCGCCTGACACGCATCACTTCCTTACTCACAAACCTCTCGCAACAATGACGCTACCCAACGACCGCAGCCGCCGCAGCTTTCTCAAAGGCTCATTGGCGATTGCACCGATAGCCGTGGTCGGCATTTCCGGTGCCGTGGCGACGCCCAACGGACAGCCGGACCCCGGCACCCCTCCGCCTGACCGGCCCGCTGTCGAGAACTACACGCCCGGCTATTTCACGCCTGAAGAGTGGGCATTCGTGAACGCGGCGTGCGACGTGCTGATCCCGAAGGACAGCGTGGGCCCGGGCGCCGTCGAGCTCGGCGTGCCGCAATACATCGACCGCCAGATGCAGACGCCCTACGGCGACGCATCGCGCTGGTACATGCAGGGGCCGTTTCTCCCCGCGGAAGCGGAGTTCGGCTACCAGTCCAAACTCACGCCGAAGGAACAGTACCGGCTTGGCATCCGCGCGATCAACGGCTACTGCCGCGAGCATTTCGGCGGCAAGACCTTCGCGGAACTCACGCATGCGCAACAAACCGACTTGTTCAAGAAGATCGAATCCGGCGCGCTGAAAGTGGAGGGCTTCAGGCTGAAGACCTTCTTCGAAGGCTTTCTGCTGGTGAACGTCAACGAAGGCTACTTCTGCGATCCGTCGTACGGCGGCAACAAGGACATGGCCGCGTGGAAGATGATCGGCTATCCCGGCGTGCGCGCGGATTACCTCGAGTTCGTGGGTGAGGCCAGGCCTTATCCCTACGCACCGGTCAGCCTCTACGGAAAGCGAGGATAAGCATGGCAAGCATCAAGAAGAAGCCGGTCGACGCCGTGATCGTCGGCTTCGGCTGGACCGGCTCGATCATGGCGATCGAACTGGCCAACGCAGGTCTCAACGTGGTTGCACTGGAGCGCGGCGATGCCCGCGACACGGTGCCGAGTTTCGCGTATCCGCAGATCGTCGACGAGATCAAGTACTCGGCGCGTCAGGCGTTGCTGCAGAACCTCGCGAAGACGACCGTCACGAACCGGCATACGAAGAACGATACGGCGGTGCCTTACCGGCAGATCGGTTCGTTCAAGCCGGGTGAGGGCGTAGGCGGCGCGGGCGCGCACTGGTCGGGCGTGCAGTCGCGGGTCATGCCCGACGAGCTGCGCATGAAGAGCCACATCACCGAGCGCTACGGCGCGAAGTTCATCCCCGAGGACATGAACCTGCAGGACTGGGGCGTGACCTACGACGAACTCGAACCGAGCTTCGACCGGTTTGAGCGCGTATGCGGCACCTCGGGGAAGGCCGGCAACATAGAGGGCAAGCCGGTGGAGGGCGGCAATCCGTTCGAAGGCCGCCGCTCGAACGACTTTCCATTGCCCCCGCTCGCGGACCATCCGACGGGCAAGCTCTTCGCCAGGGCGGCGAAGAGCCTCGGCTACAAGCCCTTTGCGCTGCCGGCCGGCAACGCGTCCGGGCCGTATGAAAACGAATACGGCTGCCAACTGGGTCCCTGCAACTTCTGCGGATTTTGCAGCGACTACGGCTGCCTGAACTATTCGAAGGCGTCGCCGCAGACGGCCATCATTCCGGCACTCCTGCGCAAGCCCAATTTCGAGCTGCGCGTGAATGCGCATGTGATCAAGGTCAACACGGACGCAAGCGGCAAGCGCGCGACTGGCGTGACCTACGTCGATGCGGAAGGCAACGAGGTTGAACAGCCCGCCGAGATGGTGATTCTCGCGGCATTCCAGCTGCACAACGTGCATCTGATGCTGCTGTCGAAGATCGGCCAGCCGTTCAACGCCGACACCAACGAAGGCGTGGTCGGCCGCAACTTCTGCTACCAGCTGCTCAACAGCGTGAACATGTTCTTCGACCAGGACACGTACATCAATCCCTTCATGGGCGCGGGCGCGCTGAGCTCGGCGGCGCATGACTTCAACGGCGTCAATTTCGACCATTCGAAGCTGGATTTCGTCGGCGGAGCCACCATCGGGTCGGGCGAAAGCAATGGGCGGCCGATCAGCAACCG
>Ga0157375_10002072_pt1 | contig 17344 bp, 16 predicted proteins | sample M35metaG_FD_115311 | JGI IMG/M metagenome (GOLD analysis project Ga0157375, IMG submission 115311) | Miscanthus rhizosphere microbial communities from Kellogg Biological Station, Michigan, USA - M3-5 metaG | ecosystem: Host-associated > Plants > Roots > Rhizosphere > Soil | place: USA: Michigan... | reverse complement strand
CGGTCCGATCCGGCTGACCCCGGCCCTGATCGGACACCGAGTGACTATGTTTAGCGGATGCCGGAGCCCGACACCAGAACGGCGCGGTAAACTTGGTCATTGCGTTCGATCACAATAACGAGTCGCATCCGCACAGCGCGCTGAAATATCCCCTGCCCCGCGAGTTTCGTCAACAATCAAATTCTCCAACCTTAGCGCGACCGCGTATCGCGCCGTACAAGCGCAGGTTCAAGTCAGGAGGGTGTAGGCACGGACATCGAGATTGAGGTTCGATCACGCGCCAGCCGCATCCCGTGGGGAGACACCAAAGTGCTGCTTAAACATACGGCTAAAGTGCGATGGCGATTCAAAGCCGCATATGTATGCGATCTCCTGTATCTGCATGCGGTGTTGGCCGAATTGCTTTACGAGACTACGGGCCCTATCAAGGCGTTGCTCTAGAACGTAACGCATAACGGTCGTTCCTTCCCTTCTAAATAGTTTCGCCAGGTAATTTGCCGAGATGCGAAGCTCAGTCGCAATCTGCTCGATGTTCAGGCGGGAATCGCCAAGACGTCTCGCGATCATTGTCTTCGCACGAAGAATAATAATGTCGGATCGTCCGGACACTAAATAACCGGTCGGGCCACTTAGCAACGTCTCCATCATGTCTAGTGTCTGTTCACCAACTCTCTCCCGAAATTGCAGACTGGGAAGTTCCATCTGACCAGCGACACAGATCAACAAGTCTCTAAGAAAGGTAACGTCCGGAGATGACAGTTCAGGAACAATGATTCGACGCGAGCCGTAGGCGTACCCACGCGCCTTGAGCGCCTGTTTGGGAATTCTTAGAGCTATGAGACGAGTTGAACCGAGAAAACGCTCCTGAAACGGCCACGCGCCGTCTATGGTCAACACGCTACCCACGGGAAAAGACCTTTCCTCACCATGCTGTGAGATGATTACCGAACCGCTCGCAATGACCTTCACGAACACGTAATCTTCACCCACCGGGCATCTGCCCTGCAATAGGGAGGCCCATGTTTGATCCCTCACGCGGGCATCCAGGACACCCACCTGACCGGCATTCCACGTTTTGGACCAGGAGGTGAAATTTTCTCCAAGATCTCGCGGGCACGTCATGCCACACTGATTCTCAAACTCGTGCCTCCATCTCTCCTGCTGCTTTGACGAAGGATTTGCTGGATATTCGACGATGGCGAGCGTCAAGGAACATCTCCAAACGTTGACCGGCACCAGACTGGAGATTACTCGACCCGGAGCCAATGCGCAGGTTTCGCTGGTTCGCGCGATGCACGACGGCCCAAGCGCCTTGTTCAAGCGGATGACGCAGATGCTCGCTTCCTCCCGGTCCCGGGGGCATATGCGAGATCTTGCCATGTCATTGCACAATTGGACGACCGCAGCGTAGCCGACATCGAACAGGAAATGCATGTTCGATGAGGACCAGTCGATGACTTTCGGCCAGTAGTCGTCCGATATGCTCGCCGTGAGGTCCGGCACGAGAATCTTCCTCGGCGGGTTTCCATTGCGGGTATTCGCGTTCTTCAGTTGAAACAACTCCAACTCGTTCCTCGCTGCCTGACCAAGCGGGACCATGATCGATCGCACCCGCGCGTCGTAGAGATTGCGGGGCGACTGGATAAGCTTCTCCGATCTAGGGATATCAAGAACAATGACACTGTCGATATCGCTATGACGCCCGAAAGGATCTTCATCGTCCGAAAGCAGTAGATCGAAGTTTAGTGGCCTTAGGACTGCGCCCTCGATACATTCAACACCACCCACCGAGCAGGGCGAATAAATGGACGGAGAAGACAACGCGGCACGCAATGTCTGCGCAGTGACCATGTCTTTGCCCCAAACCTCCATCTTTCTATCTGACAGGTGATAGGCGCTGATGTAAAAATCCGGATCAATTGTTCGCAATGCGTCGAAATCGATCGCGCCTTCCGCAAAGTGCATGTGTGCGCTCAATCCTCGGCTGCCCGCTGTGAGGTCAGTAGGCGAAAGACATGCAAAAAATGACGTGCTGCGTCCGCCCATAGTCCCGTGGCGGAATTTTCGGAAAATAGGTCAAAAAGCGGCTTCGTGAAGGGTGAGGTAGACAGGGCACGACGATACATAGATGCCGCCACGCCAGGCTTCATGAATACCTCGTAGTTCGCCGGAAGCCAATTGTAGATCTGATCGTGTACACCAACATCGGGCCAACGGGTTAGTGCCTCTTTAGGATCGCCCCCCTTGGGGCATGCATCGAGCCATTCCATTAAGGCACCCACTATGAGTTCGGAATTCGGTGCCCCAGCCCCGAGCACCAGCGCTTTCCTTTCGGTCCCATTTCCTTCCGTGTTCATTCTCAGATCTTCCGCTTTTCAGTCCACATACGAGAACGAGCTACCGATTTGCAGGGCGATGCACTTGCGTAGATACGCATCCATTTCGGCGGCCGTGTACGCGGGATTGAGGGGCACGAAAATCTCGCCGGTCGTAAGGTACGCGGTCACGATAGCGGCCGCCTCCGTCCTATTGCCGAGTTGCACGGCGACGCGCTCGCCCGGCTTCAGGCCCAGCGAGAGCATTCCGTGGGCGAGACGCAATGCGTCGTCATTCATTTGCTGCGGAAAATTCATTGCCATTTGCAAACAAAAGCACGCGTTCCGGAGTGCGATGCGCCGTTGCGAAGATCCGATCGACAACGCGATCGTCGTTCGTCGGAAATCTTTCAACATAATGAACGTCTGCAAACGTCGATATCTACCCCTCCGGTTCAATGTGTCTGCGTGTACCTGAAAACATCCGGCGTGCTGGAGATATTCCGGAGTATCAAGTTTTATTCCAGCGGGCTCCGTTGCAAACATGCTCGGCGAATCGGCTAAAGCAGGAGGCCCGTCAAACTGGTACCCGGTGATGAGCGAGCACAAGTCATGCGGGTGTCGTCCTGTCAACTGATACGGCAGCGCAGAAACGTCTCAGTCACGTATAAGGCACGTTTCAGGATAGTCGATGCTAAACACTTCGATGTAGCATCGTCATCAATGGTCAGCGCACCATGTTCCGCCGATTCCCGATATCATGATTGAATGTGTCCACGCTGGGTTACTTGCCTTGCCACTTATCGCAGCCGATGTATTGACCGACTCGTACGACCACATCGTCATTGGTGGTGGATCAGCTGGCGCTCTCATTGCCGCGAGACTATCCGAGGATAGCGAGTGCCGAGTCCTGCTTATCGAGGCTGGGGATGCTTCCGTGGATCGACCTTCAATGGTCGATCCGGCTCTCCGGCTTACGAATTTCGGGACCGCGGCGGATTGGCAGTATCGTACTGTCGAACAGCCAAACGCGAACGGACGAACATTCGACTGCAATCGCGGAAAAGTACTCGGTGGATCAAGCAGTATCAACGCCGCGGTTTGGGTTTGGGGGCATCCAGCTGACTGGTGCGCCGCGCGATGAACTTCCGGCGAATGTTTCGATGACTTCTTATTCGCATTTTCCATAGCTCCATTCTCTCAAAGATTGGAGTCTCTGCAAAACCCAGTGCGGTTCGTATCGGACCGATCGGAGATTGAACGGCTACCTCTAAAATAGCGTTCGGCAAACTTTATCGGCTTTCATTGGCAACAACACGCTTCTCACGGTTGACCCGTTAGTACGGGTACGAACGCAGACGTTGTCGAAACCTAACCGGATCGACATGGGCCGTCGATCATGCGCATGGCGTCCTCGAAGACCACGAACCAGTTATTTTCGACGATCATGATCTGGCGCACGCGACAAGCTTATCGGTGGATTCGTTCTGCAGGACGTCACTGCGTTTCATGCTGCAATTGACGAACGCTCAATAATCCTAATAAGGGAGAATGGCATCGTGCCGATGCAGATACCTCACCGGCCTGATCATGGAGAATGCGATGAATGGATGGAGATTGAGCCGGATCGTCCGCAGGCGCCTCGCTCGCGCGGCGCTCGTGACCGTCGGCATTTTCACGGCCGGCGCGCTGCATGCGGCGCCGCTGCACGGCTATGGCGCGGACGCGACGCATACCTCGGTTTCGGGGCTGTCTTCGGGCGCGTTCATGGCCGCGCAGTTCGATGTCGCGTGGTCGAAGCATCTCGTGGGCGCCGGCATCGTCGCAGGCGGTCCGTTCTATTGCGCGGGCCTGTTCCCGCCTGCGAATCCCGCCAGCGCTGCGCAAACCCACTGCATGAATCCGACCGGCGATACCGGGCCGCGCGCGCAAGATGCTCTGGCGGCAGCGCGCAAGTTCGCAGGCGAGCGGCGCATCGACGATGTGAGCGGGCTTGCCTCGCAACGCATTTATGTTTTCAGCGGCACCCAGGACCATGTCGTCGCGACCCGTGTGGTCGCGCAGGTACCGCTCTTCTACAAGCTCGCCGGCGCACCCGACGATCACATCCGGTATGTCGACAACGTGGCAGCAGGCCATGGGCTCATCACGGATAACAGTGCGAATACCCGATGCACGCTATCACAGGCGCCCTTCATCAACAATTGCGGCTTCAAACAATCGCAAGACATCCTGCGCTGGATTTACGGTACGTTGAACGCGCCGACGGTTGCGCCTGGAGGCAACCTGCTGGGTTTCGATCAGCGCCCGTTCGACCCCGACAACAAGGCTTCGTTAGGTCCGACCGGTTACGTCTATGTGCCGACCGGCTGCGCCCAGGCGGGTAGCGCGTGCCGCATTCACGTCGCGTTTCACGGCTGCCTGCAGAACGCACAGAAGATCGGTGATCTCTATGCGCGCAGCACCGACTACAACGAAATTGCGGAGAGCAATCACATCATCATTCTTTATCCGCAGGTCGCAACGTCGACGAAGAATCCGCTCGGTTGTTGGGATTTCTGGGGCTACACAAGCTCCGATCCCCAGAAGCCCGACTTCTATTCAAAAAGCGCACCGCAGATTGCCGCTGTGATGCGCATGATCGAGCGCCTTTCCGATCCGGCGCACTGAACAATGACCTTACGCCGTAAGATCAACTGTATCGGATGTTGGCGGTATTTTTGCAGCTCAGAAAAGATTTGACAATGAACCGATGAGCAGCCCGATTTCGCGAGGCACAATCGTAAGCTGCCTTGCATCACGAACAACGATACGACGCATGACTGAGCAGTGTGGTGACCGCTACGAGATAGATGGGATTTCCGGCAGGGCCTGGTCCCCCTATGATGACGGCGTCATAAATTGCTGTCACGTACCGATGGCCTTCTCTCCTCTTCGCGTGCGCATGAAGCGCGAGCCGGTGCGCGGCACACTGGCCAGATATGAGGAGCGTATCGTCGAAGTCCTCGGGGAGGCGCGCGGTACAACTGCGCGCTGCCGATGGCTCTCGCCGTGACCTGGGCTCGGCTCGAGTATTGACGACGGCGCGTTCCCGCGAGGAAGTGCCGGAGCTGGTGTTCAGCCTCAATCACCTTGTGACGAGGTGTGGTTGCGAGTTGTTCGTCGTGCAGCGCGAGCAGCGTCTCGAACACCGGAATAGCGTCCTCGGCAAGAATCCATTCGTTTGACTTGTCCGCAAGTTCAATCGCTGCCTCGACCGCGTATTCTGCAGCCTTGTAGCATTCAACCGGTTGGTTACCCTAACCTGCCTGCTGAAGAAACCACGCGATATATGCGACGCGTATGGTTTATTGAAAAGATGGCCGCTTCCGTGGCCATCCCGGCTTGCAGCAAGTGCAAGATGGTAGGACAAGGACCGCTTCCGCGCGGACGCCTGGTTCATCGGCAGAAGCGTCGCCTTGGAGCGAGGTTGACGGGGATGCGATCATGCACGCACTATGCCACCGTTTGTGCGGAGAGCGAAGAGCGAGACACGCTGCCGAGACGACTATCTATTGATTGTCGTTAAGAGCGTTCATCGCATCGCGGACCTTAAACTTATGCGTGGCATATGCACGTTTTCAACGTGATGCGCTGCCCCGAGCGAGCACCGCTGGGTCGACCAGTCGATCGTACTCGTCGCCATCGAGAATACCGAGCGCGATTGCTGCTGCACGCGGCGTGACACGGTCCCGCAAAGCCGTTGCCGTGATCTGTGCAACTCGGTCATATCCCAGTATTGGATTTAGGGCCGTCACTGCGAGCAGTGCCTGGTCCACGTTCGTGGCAAGACGTTCACGGTCAACATCAATCCCGCAAACGAGTCGCCGTGAAAATACGCGGGCCGAGTCAGCCAGAACACGCAGCGACTGCAGCAGACTGTAGATCAACACCGGCTTTGCGACATTCAGTTCGAAGTTGCCGGATGCGCCCGCGAGCGTGATCGTCTGGTGATTTCCAATTACCTGAAAACACGCCTGCACAAGAACTTCCGCAATCGTCGGATTACGCTTGCCGGGCATGATCGAGGAGGTCAGTCCGTCGTCAGGAACCAGCAATTCGCCAAGCCCGCAACGGGGACCGGAGCCAAGGAAGCGTATGTCGTTCGCGATCTTCAACAGTGAGGTAGCGATTGTGTTTAGCGCTCCCGAGACCTCCACCAAAGCGTCGTGCGCCGCCATCCCTTCGAATTTGTGCGGACTAGGGGCAAACGACAACCCGGTCGCCTCCGCGAGCGTGGCACAAAAGAGGCCATCAAAACCCGGAGGCGCGTTCAATCCCGTGCCAGCCGCCGTGCCGCCCTGAGGGAGGACCAAGAGCCGCGGCAACGTATCGTCAATGCGCAGAAGCGCATTGGAGACCTGGTACTCGAACGTCGCGAACGTTTGGCCCATGGTCATTGGCACCGCGTCCATCAAGTGCGTACGGGCGATTTTTACTACCTCGGCAAACGCATGGCTACGCTCGTCGAGTGCCGACCGCAGTTCCTCTAGCGCTGGTCGCAAACGTCCCATCATTTCCGTCGCGGCCGCCACGTGCATCACTGTCGGGAAGCTGTCGTTTGACGATTGCGACGCGTTGACGTGATCGTTGGGGTGGACCGGCGTTTTGGTCCCAAGCGGCTGTCCGAGTAGTTCGTTCGCCCGGTTGGCAATTACCTCGTTCGCGTTCATATTGGTCTGCGTACCCGAGCCTGTCTGCCATATGGTGAGCGGAAAATGCTCATCCCATAGCCCGTCGCGCAGTTCAAGAGCGGCCGTCTGGATCGCCGAGGCTAGCGGCGGGGCGAGCGCACCACACGCTACGTTGGCGCGTGCCGCAGCGAACTTATGCAAACCGAACGTGCGCACTAATACCGCCGGAAAGCGCTCCTCGCCTATATCGAAGACGCCAAGTGCGCGCTGGGTCTGTGCTCCCCAGTATCGATCCGACGGAATTTCGACAGGGCCAAATGCATCCTGCTCAATTCGTGTTGCTGCTGTCATGGTGATACTCCCTAACGGACGCGATGGTGCGGGCTCATGATGCGACTTACTGCGGTCCGCCGCGATCGCGACGCGAGATCGACAAGGATTTAAAGGTGAATCGTCGCCACCGTAACGCTGGGCCAGACACGCGTCGCAGTGGTGGACAACGATTAGACGAGCGCCTCTCGGCAGATAATCATAATCGAACAGCTACTGTTTCCATTCTGTCGCCTTGACGCACAGAAATCATGGCTGTGACGGATCGCGGATTACACGGGTTACAGGCGACGAGCTTGGACGACCCTTCGATCCATCGACCAGCGATGGACTGTTCACCCCTTGCGCGCGGCCCTGAGATCACATGAATGCCTCGATCCCAAAACATTCGCATGGTCCGCCGTTCCTATCCGCAATCCTTTCGACGAGAGTTCGCGGCGAACGGAACGACGTGAACGAGGTTCAACCGGGCTATGGTTTTATGCCCATTTCCCGGCAAAGGGAGGTGGCGTCCGTCGCATGTTGCTCGGCCAAAGCTTCATTTCCGACCATCTTTTGCAGTCGAGAAAGTCCATATAGGCACTGTGCTAGCAGCGGACGCATGCCAAGCTCTCGGGCGATCATCAGCGCCGTGCGATAGTGATTGCGGCCTTCCTCAATCCTCGGTGCGGTAGCGCTGTCATCCGAGACAAGATCTCCCAACAGGATCCAGGCCCAGGCTTCATTGCCTCGCTCGCCGGAGGCTTGAGCAACATCAATCGCGTCATGTGCATGAGTGAGGGCTTCATCTTGTCGACCAGCGAGGTGGCACACTCGACCGAAATTTGACAGCACTAGGGACCGGCCAAACATGAAGTCACTCGCCGCCGCCTGGCGAACTGCCTCTTCCAGAAGGACCAGCGCCTCATCGGTCCGGCCCAGCAACGCATACGCAGCCCCCAGACAGGACGCAATCCGAGAAATGTAGATTGGAAACTCAGCGCTCCAGCACATGGCCAGTGCTGGCTCAAGTGCCTCGACAGCCATGTCGGGATTGCCTTGAATAAGGTGCATCCGTCCGACACCGTAACCAGCAAAGATCAGTTCCTCGGGCTCGTTCATCACTCGTGAGAGGTCGATCGCCTCGTGTCCAAGGACGGCAGCCTCGTCGAACCGGCCCAATTCGGCAAGACACAGCAACAACCAGATACGAGCGGTAACGCGCGTGAATTTTAGATAAGCCTCATCGGGACCGTGGCGGCTCTCGTGGAGGAGATCTAGCACCTGTCGAGCATTTTCCACCGCGCGTTCATAGTCTCCGTGGCCATACCGTGATCTTGCGAGCATCATCGTTACCCGAGCCTTCGCATCGGGGTCGCTTTGCCTCTCTGCCAACGCCAAGGCGCGCTCACCTGCTTCAACGGCAGCTACCAGATCGCCTAACGAACCGAGCGTATAAGTCAACCTTGACAAGACGCGCGATAGGCGAACCTCATCGCCCAGCGCTTCGGCAAGACGTTCCGCTCGCTCGAGATTCGCCCGGTCACGTGCCAATTCTCCCAGTGGATAAAGCGAGTGGTGAAGATCCCATCGGACGTCGATGATTTCACCGATTGTGTCGGCCGACGACGGCAGGGCTGCATAGGCAGTCAAAGCCTTCTCGAACAAGACCGACGCCTGGCGATGAGCTGCGCGTTTTGCAGAGCTGTGACCGGCACGCCGCCAAAGCTGGGCCGCCTTCTCCATCAATCCGGCGTGGGCGCAGTGTTCGGCCAGGATTTCCGGCTGTCGCTCCACTGCATCAAAAAAATGATTCTCGAGCTCCACTGCGATACGGGCATGCAGTTTCTGTCGCCTTTCCCGCAGCAGGGAGCTGTACGCCGCATCTTGCACCAGGGCGTGCTTGAAGGTGTATTCCGCATCCGGTGGCGTCCCGCCGCGGAAAACCAGCTCGGCATCGACGAGATGATCCAATGCGTCGTCAAGGCGCTCTTTGGGCATCGACGCGACCGCGCTGATCAGCTCATAGGAAAATCGCCGGCCGATTGCAGAGGCGATTTGCGCTACATCCCGCACCGGGGCCAGGCGATCGAGCCGCGCCATCAGTGAAGCGTGCAGCGTCATCGGAATCGCCAGTGGTGGCAGCGAACCGTCGACGATGTAGCGCCCGTTCTGCTCGCGCAGCAGGCCGCTCTCCAGCACTGTTTTGGTCAGTTCTTCGATAAATAGCGGTATTCCATCCGTATGGTCAATGATCCGGTCTGTAACCTCTTTTGGCAGTGCCTTCCCGAAGCTTACCCGCTCGATCATCTCCGCTCGTTGACCAGGAGGCAGACGATTGAGAGTAACGAGCGTCACTCCTGAGCGGCCGATCCACGGAGATGTGAACTCGGGACGGAAGGTGACGATCAGCAGGACAGGCAGGGTTGCCGTGCGATCGACAAGGTGATCCAGCGCTTCGAGCGTGCTGGGGTCGACCCAATGCACATCTTCGAACAATATCAGCAGCGGCTGGCGCATTGCCAGACCGCTGATCTGGGCAATCATTGTGCTAAGCGTCGTCTCCTTGCGCTTCTGCGGCGTGAGGTTAAGTGTCGGGTATCGACTTTCCGTCGAGATCGATAGCAACGCCGCCACAAGCGGAACATCGTCGCTGAGGTTGTCGGCGGCCAACGCGAGCGCCGCCTCAAGTTTGTCGAGGCGTTGTTCAGCAGTATCGTCGCGCCGCAAACCGGCCGCGCGCTCGAACTGGGAAATGAACGGATAGAACGCGCTATCTTGATGGCGGCGCGAACAGAAATACCGCAAGCGGGCGTGCGGCTCGAATTGGAGCCGCTCTTCAAGGGCGGCCGTCAGCCGCGATTTTCCGATACCCGGCTCGCCCGAAAGCAGCACAACCTGGCCCTCACCGTTCTTCGCCCGCTGCCATCGGCGAAGCAACAGTTCGATTTCTTCGTCGCGCCCGACGATTGGCGTCAACGTGGTCGAGTGTAGCGCCTCAAACCGGCTTTCGACCCCGCTGGGGCCGAGCACTTGCCAAACCCGCACTGCATCGCCGATCCCCTTCACCGTGAGCAGGCCCATGTCGCGGTAATCAAACAGCCCGCCCGTAAGCCGCTGCGTACAAGTTGAAATCACCACTGCTCCGGCCTCAGCCAAAGCCTGCAGCCGGGCAGCGAGATTGGGCGTCTCGCCGACCACGCCACGCTCCCGGGCTTCGCCTTCACCAGTGAGATCACCGACTACCACAACGCCAGTAGCAACCCCGACCCGCACTCGCAAACCTTCGCCGGTACCGGAGTCGAGTTTGGCAATGGCTCGCACGAGCGTCAGCCCGGCACGTACAGCCCGCTCGGCATCGTCTTCGTGCGCTCGGGGATAGCCAAAATAGGCCAGCACACCGTCGCCCAGGTACTTGGCAATAAACCCACCGGCCTTGGTGACTACATCCGCGCACCCTCGGTAATAGTCGGCGATGATTTTCCGCATGTCTTCCGGATCGAGCCGCGTCGAGAGGGCTGTCGAGTCGACGAGATCGCAAAACATGACGGTCAGCTGGCGCCGGTCCGCGTCATCACGTGGCACGGGCGGCGCCGCGACTGGAGATGTAGCAATGGCGCTGTCGCCAGGTTGGGCGATCGCGCGCAGCATTTTGCGGCGATGCCCAAGCAAGACGCCAAGATTCTTGAGATCCTGGTCGGTGAGATCGCGAAGGACCGAGCGATCGATACCATTCTCGGCAAAGAGCTGGGCATACTTGGACAAGCCTAGTGATGCCAACCACTCTGCAATGCTCTCCACCGAGTGTCTCCTGGAGGCAACTGCCTCATGCAACGGCGAAAGAACCACTGGCAAGAAACAAGCTCACAGGATCATCCAAGTAGGTCCCGCCGATCCTGCTAAGTATACGCTGCTATGGCAGCACTAACCTGCCAACGCTTCTCGCGGGCCGATGAGGCGATCGGTTGAGTGGAGGTGGGTCGGCCTGCCAGCCCTCCGCTGGGAATGAAGACTATTAACGCGACTAACGTAAATTCATGTGAAAAACAGTTGAGAATCAGTGATACGCGGCAGATTCGGGACCTGTTCCTACGCCAGGCCAACGCCGAGACAGCCCATGACATCGCTGCACTAGAAAACATGTTCGCGTATGCCGCGCCAGGCCAGCCAGACCCAGTTTCATTCGTGGCTCGTTCATCGCGGCTTTGATGCTCGCCGCCGGGAATGCGCCCGCGCACGCTGGGCCGATTCATCAGTTTGCCGATGCAGACAGGCAAGAGGTCAAAAACGTTTTTCTCCGACAGGCCGCCGCTGCTACGCCGCATGACATTGTCGCGTTCGGGCGCGTATTGGTATCAACCGCGCCCGATCAACCCGACCCCATCGCATTCGTGGCTCGCACCTACCAGTTTTTGGGGAAAACCGCGTTCATCGACCACTTCAAGGAAACGTTCAAGGGCGTTTGGAAGTTCAAGCCGGAGGTCGAAAGCATCAGGATCATTCCGCTTACCCTTGACGTTGCGCAGGCATACGCTCGCACGCAGATTACGCTCGGTCATTCCGACGCGTCGGCCAAGATCGCACCGTACCTCGTGTATGAAGTTGCTGTCAGAACGTCCGAAGGCTGGCGTATTGCATCGATTGTGCTGGAGCCTGCGCAATAGATCCAATGTATCTCTCGGGGAGAGCAAGCGATGAAAGCCGCTGTCTACTATCAGAACGGCGGGCCCGAGGTTTTCCATTATAAAGATGTCGTTGACCCGGGCTGCGGGCCGGATGAAGTCCTGATACGAGTGGAAGCAATCTCGGTTGAGGGCGGTGACCTTGTCAACCGTGAGCTTCGCCCACTCGCCCGCGTACCGCACGTCGCGGGCTACCAATGTGCGGGCGCAATCATTGAAGTAGGTCGCGATGTGTTGAACCGGCGCGTCGGCGACCGGGTCGTGGCTGTCCTCAGTTGGGGGCCCCATGCGCAGTATGCAACGGCTCCTGCAGCCGATACACGGATCATTCCCGAAAACCTTGCGCTGGATACGGCCGCCGCAATACCCGTGGCGTGGGGTACCGCATATGAATGCCTGTTCACTGCCGGCAGGCTCAAGCAGGCTGAGACGGTGCTGATTCACGCAGGGGCGGGTGCGCTGGGACTCGCGTCGATTCAACTCGCCAAGCGTGCCGGAGCCCGGGTGAACAACTCAAGTCTTTCGGCCTGGACGTAGGCGTCAACTACAAGAACAACGATTTTGTCGAGAAGGTGATGTCCGATACCAAAGGACGAGGAGCTGACGTCGTGGTGGACAGCATCGCGGGGAAGGACCTTACTCGCAGCATTCAGTCCCTCGCTTACGGCGGGCGTGTCATCACTGAATTCTGGGGTGCAGGCCTTGGACTCCGCGCTCCCGACGGGCGCAAACGGCTCTAGACTCGTCGGGGGTGCACGGCGAACTTTGCGTTCACCGCAGCAAAACCGTGTTGGTTGCGGCCGACAGGGGCACCATCGATCAGATCAGTCGGCCTTCTTGGCGAACTCCTCGAATTCCTTCGCGTAATCTGGGTGCCAACGCGAAAGCGGCGGCCGGTTCTCGATAATGTCCCCTGCAGCCCAGAGAATCCGTCGCTCGTCGAGCGAACGCGGCACATCGTTGTCGGGACAGAGAATGTAGAAGTCACCGGCCCGCACCCGCTCCATCATGAAATCAACGGTTTGTTCCGGCGTCCAGGCACCTTCCGGTCTCTCGGTGCGGCCTCGGGCAGTAAGATCCGTGAAAACAAAACCCGGAATCAACAAGTGAGCACTGATCCGGCAGTTCGGGATATTGCGCAGCTCGTGCTCGAGCGCCTCCGTAAATGCTTTCAGGCCAGCTTTGGAGACGTTATAGGCCGGGTCGCCGGGCGGCGTCGTGATGCCCTGCTTGGAGCCAGTGTTAATGACCAAACCGGGGCGTCCGCGGGCGATCATTGCGGGGACAAACGTCTGCGTGCCGCGGATGACGCCCCACAGGTTGACGTCAAGCACCCGTTCCCAGTTAGCGGCTGGCCCGAACAGCTTGCTGCCAGGCTGAATGCCGGCGTTGTTCACGAGTACATCGGTGCCACCGAAACGATCCTGGACTGCAGCTTCGAGCCGACGCAAATCTTCAAGGCGACTGACGTCCGTCTCGAACGCCATCACGTCAGCCGTTCCGTTGGTTGCAAGCACGGCGACCTCTTGGGCCGCGCGCGCGAGTCGGTCCGCGCCGAGGTCAGCGATGCAAACGCGAAGTCCGCGTTGCGCGAATCGCTTGGCAGCGGCGAGCCCGATACCGGAAGCACCGCCTGTGAGAACCGCGACGGAGCCAGGCGTAAAAGCGAAGTGTGTCATTGATGATCCTTAGTGGTTCGTGGCCGTTGCACCCGGTAAAAGGGTGGTGTCGCAAGCCCACTTACGTACAAACTTCCCGTCCGCCTCTGGGACATGCGCTTCGGCTTAAAGTACATCATCTGCGTTTTCTCGTCCTTTCACGGTTCCTTCACCGTTCATGGCCGGTCGCCTCGTATTGATCAACCTCAGCCGTCATGAAGTTGCTATCTTAAGCCCGCGTCAGATAGCGCACAAAGCGCAACCGCCGACCAGTCATGCTCGGCGCCAATACCTTGCGAACGTAAGGTGAGGAACCGATCATGGATGAGACTCGCAAGCGGCAGCGGAACACCAAGGGCCTCAGCAGCCGTTAGCATCAGGCAGTTGTCCTTCTGGCCGAGCGCCAGCGAGAAGCCAGGAGGCTGGGAACGCCGCGACGCGATCAGCGGACCATAGATCTTATACCGCGGGGCGTTGAAATTCGCGCTCTTGAGCAACTCGACAAAATGCAAGGGGTCGATTCCCGCTTTCCCTGCCACCGCGCATGCTTCGCCTAGGGTTTCGATGATCACCGATAGCATGAAGTTGCCGGTGAGTTTGACCAGCTTGGCCTGAGAAGGATCCTCGCCGACAATGCCAACCGACTGCCCAAGCGCCTGAAGAAGCGGCACCGCAACTTTAAGGTGCGCGTCCGCACCGGCGGCCATATGCATCCACCACGTCATTGCCCGCACCGCTTTGATCCCTGTGACCATCGGGCGCGAGCTTCGCATACGCAACATAGATTGTATTGCCGACGGCCTGAATGCCGAACGGATTTAGACCCGTAAGACCCACATACGTCAGCATCGCTATCAATGCGATACCGAGGATCCAGAAGAGAATTGCGGTGCGTCCGATCGACCCGCTCATGGGCGCCAATTCCTTTACGGCCGTGTCGAGGCCCAATCGGGAAACTATCGACGGAGACTCTACCTTCGGCACCGTTCAGCGACAACTAATCGGGATTCGGTTCTCGATGTGCAGAACCGAAGCGCAAGCCATCTGAGGCTCTGCATTCCGCCTACTCGTTGGCGGCGAATGCTCGTCAGCCCGGCTTTCAGTGCCGCAACGAGACTGGCTGTACCTCTCCAGACAGTCGGCATTGCCACCAGCAGAACGGGCAGAGCGGCCGGAGCCGCCGCCATCTCACGCTCGGATCGGGCAGCACACTCGCCTTGACTATTCGCGCGTAGAGCGAGCGAACGTCACATCCGCCCTTTGGCTCAGCTAGCCGTGGCAGAACGTTTTTTTGTAAGCGACAAGCAAACGTTTGCAAAGTAATTTTTCCCGCCAAACGTTGTCGTCGTTCAAGAAGCGGAAAATTGTGCGATGCACAACAGAGGTCATTCATTTGTACGTCGAATATTCGTCTGCGGGATGAATGAACCAGAAGGCGGGGAAAGCGGTCGACGGCCATCAAGGGGATGGACCGAACACTCGAACAAGAAATCAAAAATCAAAAGACCACGATGACTATGACACTAATTAGTAAAACGAACGACAGGCCACTTGTTATGGTGACGGGGGGCGCGGGATTCCTGGGCAGTCACGTGTGCGACCGCCTCGTACGGGAAGGCAAGCACGTTGTCTGTGTCGACAACTTCATCACGGGCCGGCGCGCGAATGTTGCACATTTGAGATCATCGCCCTACTTTACGATGATCGAAGCCGACATCTCCGTCGCGCTTCCGCAGATCGATGTTTCGGAGATCTGGAATCTCGCATGCCCGGCATCGCCACCGACCTATCAGGTCGATCCGGTCCATACGATGCTCACCAATGTGATGGGCATGAAGAACTGCCTCGATCTCGCCTACGATACCGGCGCGCGCGTCTTTCAGGCATCGACCAGCGAAGTGTATGGCGACCCCGAAGTGCATCCGCAGACGGAGTCGTATCGCGGCAAGGTGAACCCCATCGGTCCGCGCGCATGTTATGACGAAGGCAAGCGCGCCGCGGAAACGCTGTGCTTCGACTATCGCCGCATGTACGGCACCGATGTGCGCGTCGCGCGCATCTTCAACACCTACGGTCCGCGCATGGACCCGCAGGACGGACGCGTCGTCTCGAACTTCGTTGTGCAGGCGCTGCGCGGCGATCCGCTCGAAATCTATGGCGACGGTTCGCAGACGCGTTCCTTCTGTTTCGTCGACGACCTCGTCGAAGGATTCTTCCGCATCATGCGCGCGCCTGAGGCACCGCAAGGTCCGGTCAATCTCGGCAACCCCGGCGAATTCACCATGCGCGAGCTTGCGGAACTGGTGATCGGCATTACGGGCACGTCGTCGACGCTCACAAACAAGCCGCTTCCGATCGACGATCCGAAGCAGCGCCGTCCCGATATCGGCATCGCGCAATCGCTGCTCGGCTGGAAGCCTCAGATTCCGCTGCGCGAAGGACTCTCGTCGACGATCGCCTATTTCAGCGCCGAGCTCTGGCTCACGCCGCTCGCGGAGGAATGCTGATCATGAAAGCACTCGTTACCGGCGGCGCCGGGTACATCGGAAGCCATACATGCAAGATGCTGGCGCGTGCGGGTCATACGCCCATCGTTTTCGACAATCTATCGACGGGTCACGCGGACGCGGTCAAGTGGGGCCCGCTGTGCGTCGGCGATCTGCTCGATGCCGGTGCGCTCGACGCCGCATTCGAGACGCATCAGCCCGACATCGTGATTCACTTCGCCGCTCTCGCCTATGTGCGCGTGCCGATGCAGCACCCGGCGAGCTATTACCGCGTGAATGTCGGTGGCACGCAATCGCTGCTCGACGCGATGCGCCGTCACGATGTATCGCGCATCGTGCTGTCGTCGAGTTGCGCGACCTACGGCATTCCCGCCGTGTTGCCCATCACCGAGGACACGCCGCAACAACCGGTGAACCCGTATGGCTTCACGAAGCTCATCACGGAACGCATGGCCGCCGACTATGAACGCGCATACGGCGTGCGCTGGATCGCACTGCGCTACTTCAACGCGGCGGGCGCCGATCCCGAAGGCGAGCTCGGCGAGCGTCACGATCCGGAAACGCACGCGATTCCGCTCGCGATCGGCGCCGCGCTCGGCACGGCTCCCGCCTTCAAGGTGATGGGCACCGACTACCCGACGCCCGATGGCTCCGCCGTGCGCGACTACGTGCACGTCAACGATCTCGCGGATGCCCATCTGCGCGCGATGGCTCACCTGCTCAAAGGCGGCGACAGCGGCGCATTCAACCTTGCGACGGGACGCGGCACATCGGTGCTCGAATTGCTCGACGCGGTGCACGCCGCAACCGGCAAGCCCGTGAACGCGATGCACGCGCCGCGCCGTGCGGGCGACCCGCCCGCGCTCTGGGCGCAGGCGGACAAAGCGCAGCGCGTGCTCGGATGGAAGCCGCAGTACACGGACATCGGACCGATGGTCGAAACAGCGGAGAAATGGTTCATCGAAACAGATAGCCCGGTCGCCGCCTGAACGCGCGACGCACAACGGGCAGAAGAAGACCAACACAGACCAGAAGCAATCGATCAATCGAATCGGGGAGCAACAAAATGAGCGTACGTATTGCAATCGTGGGGACCGGCTACGTCGGACTTGTGAGTGGCGCGTGCCTGGCCGAACTGGGACATGACGTGATCTGCATCGACAACGATCCGTCCAAGATCGATGCATTGAACGACGGCCG
>Ga0157375_10002071_pt1 | contig 17344 bp, 15 predicted proteins | sample M35metaG_FD_115311 | JGI IMG/M metagenome (GOLD analysis project Ga0157375, IMG submission 115311) | Miscanthus rhizosphere microbial communities from Kellogg Biological Station, Michigan, USA - M3-5 metaG | ecosystem: Host-associated > Plants > Roots > Rhizosphere > Soil | place: USA: Michigan... | reverse complement strand
CTCTCGATTTGCAGGTGCGCGAGCGGGTGCGCGTCGCCGATGAGCTTCGCCACGCTTTGGACGAGGGCGAGCTCGAGCTCTACTATCAGCCTCAGGTCGAGCTCTCCTCCGGACGCATCATCGGTCTTGAGGCGCTGATCAGGTGGAATCACAAGACGCGGGGCTTGCTGATGCCGGGCTCCTTCATCGCCATTGCCGAGCAGACCGGAGCCATCTTGCCGCTGGGACGATGGATTTTCGATTCGGCCTGCCAACAGCTCAAGCTCTGGCAAGCCGAGGGGATTGCGCCGGCGGTGCTTTCGGTCAACGTCTCAGGCGTGCAGCTCAAGAACGCCGCCGAGCTTGAGCGCGAGGTGGAGGAAAGTCTCAGCCACTGGAACATTGATCCGGGCTATATCGAGCTCGAGCTGACCGAATCCGTGCTGATGGAGGCGACGCAACGGCACTCCAACACGTTGCAGAATCTCCGCCGGCTTGGCACCAAGATTGCCATCGACGATTTCGGCACCGGCTACTCCTCACTCAAATATCTCACCCAATACCCGGTCAACCGGTTGAAGCTCGCGCAGGAATTCGTCCTGCAGGTCACCGTCGATTATCGCAACGCCGCCGTGGTCAGGGCTGCCATCAGGCTTGCCAACGAGCTTGGGCAAGAGGTCATTGCCGAGGGCGTGGAGACCGACGCACAGGTGCGCTTCCTGCTCGGCGCCGGCTGCGAGCAAGCGCAAGGCTATTATTTCAGCCAGCCGGTGACGGCGCAAAAGGCCACCGAGTTGTTGCGGGCGGGACGGATCCAGCCTGAGACAGGGGCGCGGATCGCCTCCTCAGCCGCCTAAACCGGATCTCACGGATCGGAGTTGCGCAGCGCGTCGAGTCTGCGGCGGTCCCGCTTCGTCGGGCGCGGACCCTGGCGTCCGTCACTGTCCGCAGCGGGCGGAGTCAAATCCTCGTAAAGCGTGCGAGCAAGGCTCGCCGGTCCCCGCCGCTCGACGGCCGCCAGCACTCGCACTACTGCCACCCTGCCAACAAATGCCGCTGTCACCACATCGCCTGACTGCACCAACCGGCTCGATTTCAGCACGCGGTCACCATTGATGCGGATCTTGCCGGCTTCGATCAGCCGTGCGGCGCCGGTGCGTGTCTTGGCGAGCCTCGCACACCAGAGCCACTTGTCGAGCCGCTGACCCGGCATCGCCGACGCCTAGCTTCCTTCCGGCTGGCGAGTGGTGAGGCGGCTGCGCAGCGCCTCGAGCGCGGCGAAGGGCGAATGTTCGACAGCGCGCTTGCGCTCCCGCTCGCGGCTTGCCTCGGTCTCGCGTTTGGCATGCGCCTGCGGCCTTTGTCGTTCGCGCCGCGGCGCCTTCCCACGCTCCTCGCGCCGCGGCTTATGCTCGCGCCGCGTCTGTTGGCGCGCCTCGGGGGTATCCCGCCGCTTGCCTGGCCGCCATATCTCGTCGAAGCTTTCGGCCGGCGCCGCGGCGGTGGCGGCCTCGTGGGCCGCCTCAGCCTCGCTTGGGGTGGGAGAAATCACCTCGACGCCGGCAACAGGCGCGAGCTTGCGCCGCTCGCGCCTGAAGCCGAGCGCTTTCAAGATCGAGCAGAATTCTTCGCCGGAGCAGCCGACCACCGACATCAGCTCGGGCACTACACGGAAGCCGCCGTCTCCCGTTGCGCCGGTCGGCGGGGCGACGCCGCCTTCGGCAGCTCTATAGGCGATACGCGCGCGAATGAGGTCTGACAGCCGCTCCAGCATGTCGATGCGCACCGCGCGGGTGCCCGCGACATGGAACCCGGCCGCGCGCCAATAAGGCTCGGGGATATTGCCCGCCTCGACCGAGGTCAGCCCCTGTTGCGGACGCGCGGGCAGCGCATCCTCCTCGAAGCCGTGCCCGCGACCGGAATAGAGCGCCCACAGCATCAGCGCGAGATCGGCCGCCGCGGGCTTGAGCAGCGCTGGGATGTAGACGTTGAACGCGCCAAATCTCGCGCCGTATTTGCGAAGCTGCGCGCGCGCGGCCTGGTCGAGCGCTTTGATCTCGGCGGACGCCGCCTCACGGCGCAGCACGCCGAGATTTTCCGTCAATTGATAGGCAAGCCCGCGGGCGAGGCCCGACAGGTCGGAGGCCTCGCTCAACACCATGAGCGGCGCGATCTTGCCGCGCAGCTCCGCGTCGAGCCACGCTTCCAGCCGCTTCAGCACCCGCTCGCGGTCCGAGGTCGCGAGATGCTCATCGGCAAAAAGCGAGATTCTCGGCTTGAGCGCCGTCTCGCCTTTCTCCAGCCGGGCAATCTCCGACCCTGACCAGACGATGCGCCCATTGGCCGTGAGGGCGATGGCTTCGTCCGGCGCTCCGGCAAGCGTATCGGCGCGATGCGCAAGTTCGCCGGTCAGAACCCGAGCCGCCGCATGGCGAGTGGCGCGGCCGTGGATGCCGTCGCTCGATGCATCGGGGGTGAAGCGGAAGCCGTCCAGCCGCCCGACATAATGGTTCTCCACCAGAATCTTGCCGTCGGCGCCGATCTCCGCCGCGATCTCCGCCTTGTCGCGCAAGCGGCGCATCAGCACGCTGGTCCGGCGGTCGACGAAGCGGCGTGTTAGCCGCTCATGCAGCGCGTCGGACAGGCTGTCCTCGATTGCCCGCGTGCGGCCCTGCCAATGTTCCGGATCGTCGAGCCAGTCGGCGTGATGCGAGACGAAGGTCCAGGTGCGGATCTGCGCCAGCCGGTTCGACAGCGTGTCGAGATCGCCGTCGCTGCGGTCGGCGAGCGCCACCTGGTTGGCGAACCAATCGGAGGGAATCTTGCCGGTGTCGCTCATGACGAAGCGGTAGAGGGTGGCGACCAGCTCGGCGTGGCTCGCCGCCGAGATCTTCCGGTAGTCCGGGATCTGGCACATTTCCCACAGTAGAGCGACCGCGGCCGGCCCTCCCGCCACCTCGCGCACGGCCGGGTCCTGGCTCACATTTTCCAGCGCGATCACGTCGTCGACCATGCGCGAGCGGGCAAGCCGCCGGTGCTCGGGCGGCTCGCGCAAGCTATCCTTCAACCGTTCGACCGAGCTGAAATCGAGCTTGCGATTGCGCCATTGCAGCACGCCGACCTGATCGAAGGAATGGTTCTCCAGCCGGTCGATCAGCTCTGGCTCGAATGGCTGCGCCTGGCCGGTAACGCCGAACGTGCCGTCGTTCATGTGGCGGCCGGCGCGCCCCGCGATCTGGCCAAGCTCGGCGGGCGTCAGATTGCGGTGGCTCTGCCCGTCGAATTTGCGGATGCCGGCGAAGGCGACATGATCGAGGTCGAGATTGAGGCCCATGCCGATGGCGTCGGTCGCCACCAGGAAATCGACGTCGCCGTTCTGGTAGAGCGCGACCTGGGCGTTGCGCGTGCGCGGGCTCAGCGCGCCGAGCACCACCGCGGCGCCGCCTCGCTGCCGGCGCACCAATTCGGCGATGGCGTAGACGTCGTTGGCGGAGAAGCCGACAATGGCCGAGCGGCGTGGCAGCCGCGTGATCTTCTTGTCGCCGGCATAGCTCAGCTGCGACAGGCGTGGCCGCGACACGAGATTGGTGCCCGGCAGGATCTCGCGGATGGCGTCGCGCATCGTCGCCGCGCCGAGCAGCAGCGTTTCGTTGAGGCCACGTGCGTGGAACAGGCGGTCGGTAAACACGTGGCCCCGCTCGCCGTCGGCGGCAAGCTGCACTTCGTCGACAGCCACGAAATCCGCTTCCAGGTCGAGCGGCATCGCCTCGACCGTGCAGACATAGAAGCGCGGCGAAGGCGGCTTGATCTTCTCTTCGCCGGTGATCAGCGCGACCTTGGCGGCGCCGACCCTGGCGACGATCTTGTCGAACACCTCGCGCGCGAGCAGCCTGAGCGGCAGGCCGATAATGCCGACGTCATGCGCGAGCATGCGCTCGATGGCGAGATGGGTCTTGCCGGTATTGGTCGGCCCAAGCACGGCGGTCACGCCGCGTCCGCGCTGGAGATTTGTGGAATGCGGGGAAAACGACCGACTCATCTTGACGTCCTAAGCTTCCATCGACGCAAAAAACTCGGAACGAGGGGGGAACGAATCTCGTCCGAATCGCTGACTCCGCCCATTCGGATTTCGTTCTGTCGCGAAATGGGACGGTTTCTCGCTGGACCGAGCTCCGGAATGAGGGAGCTGGTCGGGACCAGGCCATCACCACTAAATCTGGCCTTTGCTGATCGCGTTCCTTCAAGCGGCGAGGAAATGATAGGGAACGGAGCACGCACGAATCAGGGGAGGGTTAATCTTCGGCATCTGTTCCCTACTACATCTTGGGATTTAGGCGTTGCCGTTAATACTTCAACTCGGCGAGGACAGAACTCACGGCTCCGCGCTGGCGCGTCGCGCACCGGCGACCTGGATCGAGGTCACCAGGGCTGAGCCATAGCCGATCGGCGTCGGCAGAACAATCCGGTAAGGCACGTACATGTTGGTGTTCCGCACCGGGATCAGCCAGACCTCGATCTCGTTCGTCTGCGCCATCAGCTTGATGCCGGGATTGTCGGGCTGGTAACCGGCGATGGGGATGAACTTGACCGCGCAAATCACTGCCGGCCCGGCGTAGCCGCCTGGAGTCGCCCGCTGCACGCTGACCGCGCGCTTCGGCGTGATCACCAGATCGAAGCGCTGCATGCCGTCGAACACCGGCAAGGTCTGATTGCAGACATTGAGGTCGCCGTTCGGATTCTGCGAATGCGCGCTCAAGAACGCCCCGCTCATCGGATCGAGCACGCCTTCGAGCTGCTCTGGGGTCACCGGTATAGTGCGGGGATTCGGCCGGTTGCCTGGGGACATCGACACGCTGGAGACGCCGCGATCGTCGAAGGTCATGCGCAGTTGCGCGGTCTTCGCGCCGCCGTCCGAGTAGTTCAGCGCGTACATGGCTGGCGCCGGTCCTTCGCTGGTCACCCGGCCCTTGCTTGCCGTCACCCCCTGCCATTCATAGACGAGGCCCTGCAAGATGGTGAACCGGCCTTCCCCGCGCATTTGGTACTCGTCGCCGCGGAAGGTCGTGGTCAGCTTGAAGTCGCCGAGATTGAAGTTGCCGAGATCGACTCGGTAAATGGCGGTAATTCTGGAGGCGGCCGCCAGGCCATTTTCGGCATAGGCCGAATCTATCGGGATATGATCGCCAAGGCCGTAGGTGAGAACGGCAACCGCAGCAAGGCTAAAGCAATGGCGCGCGCGGTGCATTTGCTCCGACCCCCTGGCAAGTCTCGCCCCGCCTGCTAGACCCCGGCGAAATGTCGGGTTATTTGCAGGTTTCGTCAATTCCAGCTTGCAGCAAGTTTGTGGCGGTGCCTTGACCCGAAAAGCCCATACCCGTATATGTCGGCGGCCGGTAGCAACGCTTTTCCGGACGTCTTGAAGAGCGCATCCGGCTTCCACGCGATTTTAGGAGAAGGATTTAGCCATGGCCCGTCGTTGCGAGCTCACCGGCAAAGCCGTGCTCTCCGGCAACAATGTGAGCCATGCCAAGCGCCGCACCAAGCGCCGCTTCCTGCCCAATCTCTGCAATGTGACGCTGGAGAGCGAGGCGCTGAAGAAGCGCGTGCGCATGACCATCAGCGCCAATGCGCTGCGCTCGGTCGAGCATCGCGGCGGGCTTGACGCTTATCTGATGAAGGCGGGCGAGGAGGAGCTGTCCTTGAAGGCGCGCCGCCTCAAGCGCGACATCGCCAAGAAGCAGGGCGCTGAGGCCGAAGCCGCCTCCTAGCCCTGCGGGCCGGCCGTCACCGGCTTTGTCTCAGGCAGTGCGAACTGCATGATCAGCGTGCGCTGGATCACGCTGAAATTGTCGTCCGACATCAGCGTCAGCACGGTCTCGCCCGATGGCGCGCGGGTTGCGGCGATCGCCTCCATGTTGTCGATGTTCAGACTGTCGTTCGCCTCGAGCAGGACCTCGCCCATGATCGGCGCGCCGCGCTTCAGCTCGCTCGCGGCAATGCGGCGGATGCGCATTTGGATGCCTTCGCTGTAGTTGAACTTTCGCTCCAGCACGACGATGCCGCCGTCGGGCAGCGCCGCCGCGTCCGTTATGTCGAAGCCGGCAAGCCGCTTCAGCACGATTTCTCCAGGCATAGGCCCCCCGATCAGCCAGCCGCGCAGATTGCCGTTCTTGTCGGTGAGATGCTCGGCGAAGATCACCAGCGTGCCCTTGAGCGCACCGGTTCGGATCATGGTGATCGCCTCGAGTCCGCTATTGGCGGTCATGCCCTTGCTGGTGGGCGGCAGGGGGATCGTCCCGGTCGGCGGTCCGAACTTGATGGCGGTGAAGGGATAGCGGGCGATCCTGTGCTTGCGCTCGAACGACACATAGGCGGTGCCTTGAGTGGTGTCCCCGTCGATCAAGGTCATGCCCTCGGAATCGCGCAGGACGTCGTCGCGCAGCGGTTTGCCGTCGGTGCCGAGCAGGGGACCGAGCGACACATCGCTCAAGCCTTTCAGCTTGCGCCCGTCATAATTGAGCGTCGCTCGCATCCAAGTGCCCGCGTCGGAAATGGCCAGCAGCGAATGTCCGGTCGGGTCTATCGCCATGGCGGAGTACCCGCCGAAATAGATGGATTTGGCGAAGAGATTGAGTCCGGCCCTGAAGATGAGCTTGCCGAATTCCTTGCGGCTTGGATTGTCGCGATCGAAATCGATGGGGATAGCGGTGACCGTGGTCGCGGTCGGGCCGGACAGCACAGTCTGCGGCTTGTCGGCCAACGCCGGCGCCACGCTCAGCATCGCCGCCACGGCAACGCTCAACACCGCCGGATAACGCCGTGGGCCGCGGAGCCGCACGCTAATGCAGCTTCCGGCGCTTCAGCCGCGCCGCGCTCGGCACCGTGCGAAGCAACTGCCGCCTGGCAAGGTCCTCATCGAACAGCTCGGCAAGCTTCTCGGTCATGACGCCGGCAAGCTCCTCCGCATCGGTCACCGTGACGGCGCGCCGGTAATAGCGCGTCACGTCATGGCCGATGCCGATGGCCAGCAGCTCGACAGAGGAGCGGGTTTCGATCTCTTCGATCACTTGACGCAGATGACGCTCCAAATATGACCCTGAATTGACCGAAAGCGTCGAATCGTCGACCGGCGCGCCGTCGGAGATCATCATCAGGATGCGCCGCTGCTCCGGCCGCGCCAGCAGACGCGCATGCGCCCAGGCCAGCGCCTCGCCGTCGATATTCTCCTTCAACAGGCCCTCGCGCATCATCAACCCGAGATTGCGCCGCGACCGCCGCCACGGCGCATCGGCCGATTTGTAGATGATGTGGCGAAGATCGTTGAGGCGCCCTGGCAGCGCCGGCTTCAGCGCGTTGAGCCACGCCTCGCGCGCGTGGCCGCCTTTCCAGGCGCGCGTGGTGAAGCCGAGGATCTCCACCTTGACCCCGCAGCGCTCGAGCGTGCGGGCGAGAATATCGGCGCAGCAGGCGGCGACCATGATTGGGCGTCCGCGCATCGAGCCGGAGTTGTCGAGCAGCAGCGTGACCACGGTATCGCGGAACTGCGTCTCGCGCTCCTGCTTGAAGGTGAGGGGATGCATCGGGTCGACGATGACGCGGGCGAGCCGCGCGGCGTCGAGCGTGCCTTCCTCGAGGTCGAAATCCCAGCCGCGGTTCTGTTGGGCGAGCAGCCGCCGCTGTAGTCGGTTGGCGAGCCGCGCCACCGCGCCGTGCAGCGTCTGCAGCTGCTTGTCGAGGAAGGCGCGCAAGCGATCGAGCTCGTCAGTGTCGCACAGCTCCTCGGCGTTGACGATCTCGTCATAGGCGCGGGTGAACACCTTGTAGCCGAACGCTTCGGGGTTATCGAGCACCGAGAGGTTGGGCCGCCATGGCTCGGAGCGGCGCGGCAGCTCCGAGCTGTCGGCGTCGCGGTCGAGACGGTCGTTCGTGCCGTCCTCGCTGTCGTCGAGGGACTCCTCGCTCATCGCCTCCTGGTCGGCGCGGGAGTCGGCCGCTGCATCGGCGCGCGCCTCGCCATCGGCGTTCTCCACCGCGCCTTCGGCCGCGTCGTCGTCGCTCTCGGTCTCATTCGGCGACTTTTCGTCGTCCTCGCGCTGGTCGAGCTGGTCGGCAAGGTTGAGCGCCGCGAGCAGGTCCCGCGTCAGCCTGCCGAACGCCTCCTGGTCGAACAGAAGCTGCGGCATGCGGTCGAGCACGGTTTTGGCGCGGCCCTCGATCCACGGACGCCAAAGATTGACCACGGCGCGCGCCTTGGCCGGCGCCACCTGTCCGGTCAACACCTCGCGCACCAAGAGCCCGAGCGCGTCCGGGAGCGGCGCCTCGGAGCGTTCAGTCGCTTCAGCGAAGCGGCTGCGCTCATAGCGCTGCTCCATGCGCGCGGCGAGGTTGGCGGCAACGCCTTGCATGCTTTTTGCCCCGATGGCTTCGACTCGTGCTTGCTCGATCGCCTCGAACACGGCGCGTGCCTCGCCGCCCGAGGGCGCCAGAGCCTCATGTAGAATCGGATCGTGGCAGGCGATCGACAGCGCCGCCGCGTCGGCATGGCCGCGGATCACGGCGATCTCGGTCTTGGTCGGCACCCGCGACGGCTCGGGCAGCCGCGCCGTCTTGCCGGCAAGCCCGGGCGGCTCGTTCGAGAACACCACCTCGACGGCGCTGTCGGCGGCGATCGAGCGGGTGGTGAGCGTCACCGCGCGCTTGAAGGGATCGAGCGGCGCGTCTTTACGCCGTGTCAGCGTCATCGCTCAGCTCAATGCAACATTGGCCGTGGACTGCGGCAGATCCTCGCCGAAGCAGCGCTGATAGAACTCCGCGATCAGCCCGCGCTCGAGCTCGTCGCATTTGTTGAGGAAGGAGAGCGCGAAGGCAGTGCCGACATCGCCGAAGATCTCGGCGTTCTCCGCCCAGGTAATCACCGTGCGCGGGCTCATCACCGTGGAGAGGTCCCCATTCATAAAGGCGTTCCGCGTCAGCTCGGCGACGCGCACCATGTTGGACACGACCTTGCGCCCGGCATCGGTGTTCCAGGCCTTGGCCTTGGCCAGCACAATGGCCACCTCGTCGTCATGCGGCAGATAATTCAGCGTGACGACGATCGACCAGCGGTCCATCTGGCCCTGATTGATCTGCTGGGTGCCGTGATAGAGCCCGCTCGTGTCGCCAAGCCCGATCGTGTTGGTGGTGGCGAACAGGCGAAAAGCGGGATGCGGCCGGATCACCCTGGACTGATCGAGCAGCGTGAGCTTGCCGGAAACCTCGAGCACGCGCTGGATCACGAACATCACGTCGGGACGTCCGGCGTCGTATTCGTCGAAGCAGAGCGCGGTGTTCGACTGGAGCGCATAAGGCAGGATGCCCTCGCGGAACTCGGTCACCTGCATGCCGTCGCGGATGACGATGGCGTCCTTGCCGACCAGATCGATGCGGCTCACATGGCTGTCGAGATTGATGCGCATGCAGGGCCAGTTGAGCCGCGCCGCCACCTGCTCGATATGCGTCGATTTGCCCGTGCCGTGATAGCCCTGGATCATCACCCGGCGGTTGTGCTTGAAGCCGGCGAGGATAGCCAGCGTCACCTCCGGATTGAACAAATAGTCGGGGTCGACGTCGGGCACATGCACGTCGGGCTGCGAATATGCCGGAACTTCGAGATTGGTGTCGATGCCGAACAGCTGGCGAACGGAAACCGACATATCCGGCAGACCGGCGCCGTTGCGGGCAGTTTCAAGTGTCATGGTCGATGAGAGCCTGTGTTGTCGCGTTGGGTATGGCTTGGGCGGAGGCAAAGCCTCGATGTTTGGGGAAGGGGGGCTGCCCAGCGACTTCACGCAAGCCCGGCCTGCCTCAGATAATTATAGGCTTGGATCACTTCGCGCAACTTGTCCTCTGAGCGGCGGTCCCCTTTGTTGTGGTCGGGGTGAAGCCGCTTAACCAACTCCTTGAAGCGCGCCTTGATGTCGGCCTTGGTGGCGTTGTCATCGAGATTGAGCTGGCGCAGGCATTTACGCTCGGCACGCTTGATTATCCGCTCGGGCACGCCGACTGCTGCCTTCTCGGCGGCACGTTCGGCGAACAGGTTGAGCGGATCGACGGTGGAGAAGCGATGGGCGAAGCCGCCTAGGCCCGCTCCGTTGCGCGGCTTGCGCTGGCGCGCCCAGGCGTTCGCGCCGATAAACCAGGTTGGGCGGTGGCCGATCGTGTCGTCCTTTTGATGCTTGATGACGTCCTCGTCCGGCAGGCCGGCGAAATAATTGTAGCCCTTGTTATATTCGCGCACATGGTCGAGGCAGAAGCGATGATACTGGCCTTCCTGCCCGCGGCCCTTCGGCGCCGGGTAGAGTCCGGGCTCCACGCAGCCCGACCGGTCGCAGGCCGGGCACGAGTCCCGCAGCAGACGGTCCGCGTCAGGCTTGACACGCAAGCGGTCGAACAGTTTCGAGTCGAGCTTCATGGAATCGGCATTATGAGAAGTAGCGCTTGTCACAACAAGAATGGCCCTCACGCCATCGATTAGGTTAAGATGCGCGGTTTAGGTGGAGGCGGCGCGATGCGCGTTGAAGAGCAAATCACAAAAAAGTTGCGACAAGCCTTCGCGCCGGTCGCACTCGAAGTGGTCAACGATTCCCATCGACATGCCGGCCACGCCGGCTCGCCCCAAACTGGCGAAAGCCATTTCAGCATTAAAGTGGTGTCGGAGAGCTTCGCCGGCAAGTCGCGGGTGGAGCGTCACCGCATGGTCAATGAAGTCTTGTCCGAGGAGCTTGCGGGCAAGGTCCACGCGCTTGCCATCAGCGCGCTCGCGCCAGAGGAGCGCTCCCGGCCGCTATGAGGCCTTGCTTGAGGCCTTCTTTCGCTTGCGCGCCGGTTTGAGCGGCGTCACCCGCAAGCTGGTAAGCCGGTTCCGCTGCCGCCTCAGCACCTCGAAGCGGAAATCGTGGAAGGTGAAGGACTGCCCCGTGTCGGGGATGGTCTGCGCCTCGTGAATCACCAGGCCGGCGATGGTGGTCGCTTCCTCGTCGGGGATGTCCCAGTCCATCAGTCGATTCACGTCGCGGATCGGCACGGTGCCGTCGACGATCAGCGATCCGTCGGGTTGCGGCTTGGCCAGCGCCGCCGCGATGTCGGTCTCGTCGGTGATGTCGCCGACGATCTCCTCGATGATGTCCTCAAGCGTGACGAGGCCCATCACCTCCCCATACTCGTCGACGACGATAGCGAAATGCGCCTTCCGTTTGAGGAAGGCATTGAGCTGATCCTTCAGCGTCGTGGTGTCCGGAACGAACCAGGGCGGCGCGGCGAGCGCGACCGCGTCCAGTTTGCCGAGATCGCCTTTAGAATCGCGCAACGCCCGCAGCAGAGTCTTGGCATGCAGGACGCCGATGATCTCCTCGCGCTCGCCGCGCCAAAGCGGCAACCGGGTATGCGAGCTTTTCAGGGCGAGGTCGACGATCTCCTCGGTGGGAAGCTCCGCGTCGATCGCATCCATCTTGGTCCGGTGCACCATGATGTCCGACACGGTCAGCTCGCGCAGATCGAGCACGCCACCCAGCATGTCGCGGGTGAGCTTCACCACCCCGCCTTCTTTATGATGCAGCTCGATGGCGCCCCTGATTTCCTCATGCGCGGAGAGCACCTCGGCGTCGTCGCTGATCGAAACGCCGAACAGACGCAAAGTGTGGCGGACGATCCACTGCATCGTTGCGGTTACGGGGGCCAGCACCGCCACGACGAAACGCACGACCGGCGCGACGGTAAGCGCCATGCGGTCGGCGTTCAGGATCGCGTAGGTCTTGGGCAGCACCTCGGCGAACAGCACCACGATCACCGTCATGACGATGGTCGCGTAGACCACGCCCTCTTCGCCGAATAGGGTCAGGAACAGGCTGGTGGCCAGCGCGGATGCGGCGACATTGGCCAGCGTGTTGCCGAGCAGGATGGCGCCGATGAATCGCTCGCGGATGGTGAGCAGGTAGTTCACCACGCGCGCGCGGCGGCTGCCTCCCTCCTCGAGCGCATGCATCTTGGCGGCGGAGGCTGCGGTCAGGGCTGTCTCGGAGCCGGAGAAGAAGGCCGAGGCGAGCAGGAGACCCAGGATTGCGCCAAGCGTAATACCCAAGCCTAGAGTCATCGTCTGCCACACTCCTGAATGAGAAACTGCGTGAGAGACGGAACCGAGACGTCACGCTCGACGAAGGCCTGGCCGATGCCGCGCGCCAGCACGAGCGCGAGCCTGCCGGCCTTCACCTTCTTGTCCTGGGCCATCAGGCGCAACAGCTCTTCAGGCTTGGGCGTCCCGCCCGGAATTGAGGAGATCTTGACCGGCAGCCCGACGGCTTCGAGATGCCGCGCGACGCGGGCGGCGTCGCCTGCCGGGCAAAGCCCGAGCTCGACCGAGAAGGTGAAGGCAAGGCGCATGCCGATGGCGATCGCCTCGCCGTGCAAGAGCCGATCCGAATAGCCGGCGAAGGCTTCGAGCGCATGGCCGAAAGTATGCCCAAGATTGAGCAGGGCGCGCGTGCCGCTCTCCTCGCGCTCGTCGGCCGCCACGATCAGGGCCTTGGCGCGCACGCTGGTCTCGACCGCATGACGGCGCTTGTCGCCAGAACTGGCAAACACCTCGGGCCAATTCTGCTCGAGCCAAGTGAATAACGGTGCATCGCCGATCAGGCCGTATTTCGCCACTTCGGCATAGCCCGCGCGGAACTCGCGTTGGCTCAAGGTCGAGAGCGTGGCGATGTCGGCGAGCACCAGGCTCGGTTGATGGAAGGTGCCGATCAGATTCTTGCCTTGCCGCGTGTCGATGCCGGTTTTGCCGCCGACCGAGGAATCCACCTGGGCCAACAGCGAGGTGGGCATCTGCACGACGCGGACGCCGCGCCGCAGGATGCTGGCGGCAAAGCCCGCCAGGTCGCCGATCACGCCGCCGCCGAGCGCGATGACGCAATCGCCCCGCTCCACGCCGAGTTCGAGCAGGCTTTCGCAGAGCGGCGACAGCACGGGGAAACTCTTGCTGACCTCGCCGGGGCTTACCACCGCCTCGCCGAGAAACAGGCCCTCCCGATCGAGGCTCGCCTTCAGCGCCCTGAGATAGAGCGCCGCGACGTTGCGGTCGCTGACCACCGCGCAGCGCGCGCCGGGAACCGCGGCAGCGATGCGCCGGCCGGCAGAGGCGATCAGCCCGTCGCCGATGACGATCGGGTAGCTCCGTCCCGGCAGCTTCACTTCGATGATTGTCTCGCTTTGGCCTCCAGCCAAGGCGGTCGCGCCGTCGCGCATCATTTCACCTTCTTGCGGCCCTCGCTGTCCGCATTCGCCCTGTATCCGAGCTTGTCGGCGAGCGCGTCGATCACCGCGCCGACGATCACGTCGTGCGGCACGTCGCGGCTCTCCACCGTCACGTCGGCTTCGGCATAGATGGGATAGCGCTCTTCCATAAGCTTTTTCATCACTTCTTCCGGGTCGCCGGCGGCAAGCAAAGGCCGGTTGTCACGCCGTCCGACCCGTTTCATCAGCACTTTGATGTCAGCCTTAAGCCAAACCGACAGCCCGTGCGCCTTGATATTGGCCCGCGTGTCCGGGTTCATATAGGCGCCGCCGCCGGTCGCCAGCACCTGCGGGCCGTTTTCCAACAGCCGCGCGATGACCTTGCGCTCGCCCTGGCGGAAATAGGCCTCGCCGTGTTCGGCGAAGATCTCACTGATGCTCGCACCTGCCGCCTCTTCGATCTCGCTGTCGGCGTCGATGAAGGGAAGGTCGAGCCGGTTCGCCAGCCGCCGGCCGACGGCGGTCTTGCCCGCGCCCATCAGCCCGATCAGCACGACGCTCCGCGGTCCGAGGGCTTTGCGGATCGCCAAAAGTCGCTCCTGCCGGTCGTCTTTCTTATGATCGCTCAGCCCTAGACTCATCGTTGGATCGGCCTGTCGCGATTGTCATGCTCCAGACGCGACTCGCGAAGGAACGAATTTCCCATGCTGGCCGCGCGCTGTCGAATCGTCCATGATGGTAAATCAGGGCACGCGCTCCCACGTTTTTGGGTCATAATGACGCCCTGTTCGCGGCTAAAAGACCGCTAGAAACACGAGCGCTCGATGCCGACACTGTTTCGTTTCCTGATGATTGTGGGGGTGATCGCTGGTGTGGTCACTGGAAGCCTCTATGTTCTGGCCGAATACTTCCAGCCGGAACCCAAGGAAATTTCCAAGGCGCTGCGCAACGTCAAGGGGCGCGTCGAGGAGACGGCGGCCTCTACGCCAAGCGGCGATACTGGCGCGCTTGCTCCTGCCGCTATGCCTGATCCTGGGCCTGACCCTGACGAACTCGGGGCCAACAAGGGCGCAGGGCGTTGAGCGGAGCGCGCTTCCTCCCCTTCCTGGCACCGCTACTCCCGACGACCAGAGGCCTCTGAGGCCTGAAGCTGACGCTCCGGCTTCGCCAAGCCTGATCCCCCCGGCGAGCGGCATGGATGCTTCCGCCAGCGCGCTGCCTTACGACCTCTGGCGAGGGGTGGATGCAGCGGCGCTCGAGCGCCTGCTTGATGCGACGCCGCTGCCTTCGCCGTCGCCGACATTGGCCGCGTTGATCGCCCGCGCGCTCGCGGCCGACGATGGGGGCAACGGGAATCTCGCGCTGCGCGCCGCCGCCTTGCAACGCGCCGGCAGGGTCAAGGAGACCATTTCCCTGCTGGGGAAATCTCCAGGCGCCAGCGGGCCCGGGCTCGAGGCTCGCTATGCGATGGCGCTGTTTGCTGCCGGTCGCGAGGCCGAGGCATGCGCCGTCGATCTCGGCGACCGCCCCGGAGCCGAGGCGCGCCTGATGAGCGCGTATTGTTCCGCGACCGGGGCCGATGCGCCGGGACGCCACGCCTCGGCCGCTGCCCCGCCGCCCCGGTCGTCAACGCGCAAACCGGTGGTCGATGTCGCGGACTATGTCTCTCTCAAGCTCGCTGGTCCTGACGGTGAGGCCGCGCTCAAGCCCGACCTGGCGGCCAAGGCCTCACCGGAGCTTTTGTTCCGCCTCGCCCGGGACGCGGGCGCGGCGCCCGAGTTGCGACTGGCCGCCGCCGAGCGGGCGGCGTCGCTCAACGTCATTGCCGGCGATGAGCTGGCGCGAGCCTATCGCGAAGCCGCGGCCAAGTTGCCGGAGGGCGCGAAGTCTGGGCCAGCGTTGAGGGCGCGGCTATTCGCCTCCTTCGACAATGCTCCCTCGGCGAACATTCGCGCCGAATCCATTGGGGCTCTGCTCGCCTCCGCTCGCGATCAGGGGATCGAGGTGCCGGTCGCGCAGGCTCTGGCGCAGGCGGCGGCGGGTCTGGTCGAGGACCCGCAAGCCGATTTCTTCGCCGAGACCGGCGTCAGGATCGCCGCGCTCGCCGGCGACGAGGAGAGCGCCTGGGCGTGGATCGACACCGGCGGGGAGCGCATGCGCAGCTGGCAGCTCCTGCTCGCGGCGAGCGATCCGCAAGGGCCGCGGGCGGAAGCCGCGCTCGCGGCCGGCATCGACATCGCGCTGAAAGGCGGCTTGCCGCCGCCCTTGCTACATCGCCTCGTCACCGTGCTCGACGCGCTCGACTACGAGGTGCCGATGCCGCTATGGGATGAAGCGAGCAAGACGCCGCAGCCGGATGACGGCGATTTGCCGCCGACCGGCGCGCTGACCGGCTTGAAGCAAGCAGCCGATGCCGGCGATGTCGGCCGCACCGTGCTGCTCGCGGCGACGGTGTTGGGGGCGAACGGCGCCAAAGGCGCGCATCTGATCGCCCTTGGCGATGCCTTGCGCGCGCTGAAGCGGGTCGGGCTCGACGCCGAGGCGCGCCGTCTCGGCTTCGAGGCGCTCTATGCGCGTTGGCCCACACGCGGAAAGGCCTGAACCTTGGGCGCCAAGGGATCAACGCGCGGCAGCGATACATCCGAGCTTAGGCTGTTTCTCGACATGCTCAGCGCCGAGCGTGGCGCCGCCGCCCATACCATCGAGGCCTATACGCGCGACCTCTCGGAGTTCCTTGCCTACCTCGCCGTCAAGGGCAAGCACGCGACCGACGCCACGGTCGAGCAGTTGCGCGGCTTTCTCGCTGGGCTCGCCCGCAAGGGTCTCGCGCCAACCTCGCGCGCGCGCAAGCTTTCCGCCATCCGGCAATTCTTCCGCTTCCTGCTCGCGGAAGGCATGCGCGACGACGATCCGTGCTCGGCAATCGACAGCCCGCGGCTCGGCCGGCCGTTGCCGAAGATCCTGTCCTTCGCCGAGGTCGAGAGCTTGCTCGACACCGCCAAGCAGGCGAGCGAGACGGCCGGCGAGGGTAGCCCGCGTCGCCGCGCGCTCCGCCTCTACGCCGCGCTCGAGACGCTTTATGCCACCGGCTTGCGCGTCTCGGAGCTGATCTCGCTCCCACGCAGCGTGCTCACCGCCGACGACCGGGTGCTCACCGTCAAGGGCAAGGGCGGCCGCGAACGGCTGGTGCCGCTGAACGACACGGCGCGCGAAGCGCTGCGAGTGCATCTCTCCGCGGTGCGCGAGGCTGAAGCCGAGGGGAGGGGCGCGTCGCCGTGGCTGTTCCCGTCGTCGGGCGGCGAGCATTTGACCCGCCAGCGCTTCGGTCAGGAGTTGAAGGCGCTCGCGCTGGCCGCCGGCATCGAGCCGGCCCGCGTCTCGCCGCACGTGCTCCGCCACGCCTTCGCCAGCCATTTGTTGGAGCGCGGCGCGGATCTCCGCACCGTGCAGCAACTGCTCGGCCATGCCGACATTTCCACCACGCAGATCTACACCCATGTCATAGAGGAGCGCTTAAGGCGCCTGGTCGAGGAGCATCATCCCCTCGCTCAGGTCCATTTAACCAAGCGGGGCTAGACTGGGTTTGGCGGGGCGCCGGGTTGACAGAGCTGGCCTGCAAAGGCACTTACAACCACATTCCCGTTGCCTTATTTGTCTTCTCGAATCTGCCGGGGACCATTTCCCCAAGGGCAAGCCCAAGCCGGATGCGCACCTATCTCGATTTCGAAAAGCCGATCGCCGAGCTGGAGAGCAAGGTCGCCGAGCTGAAAACGCTCGCCGCCGAGCAGCGCTCGGTCTCGATCGAAGAGGAGCTCGCCAAGCTCGAGAGCAAGGCGCGCGACGCCCTGGTGGAGACCTATTCCGAGCTGACGCCGTGGCAGAAGACGCAAGTCGCCCGCCATCCCGAGCGCCCGCATTTCCGGCATTATGTCTACGGCCTGGTCGAGGACTTCACCCCTCTCGCCGGCGACCGTTTTTTCGGCGAGGACCATGCCATCATCGGCGGCATCGGCCGCCTCGCCGGCCGCTCGGTGATGCTGATCGGCCACGAGAAGGGCTCCGACACCGAAGGCCGCATCAAGCACAATTTCGGCATGGCGCG
>Ga0157375_10002066_pt1 | contig 17351 bp, 14 predicted proteins | sample M35metaG_FD_115311 | JGI IMG/M metagenome (GOLD analysis project Ga0157375, IMG submission 115311) | Miscanthus rhizosphere microbial communities from Kellogg Biological Station, Michigan, USA - M3-5 metaG | ecosystem: Host-associated > Plants > Roots > Rhizosphere > Soil | place: USA: Michigan... | reverse complement strand
GGATTTACTCTTTCGGTGCTTCTTCCGATTCGGCCGGGAACTCCACGTCCGTCCGCGAGCCGACGCGCGAGCGCGACCGTTTGCCGGGATAGCCGCTGGCGCGTCCGGACGACTCCTTGTTCAGCCCGTGCCCTTCCGTGCCGCCGTCCCAAAAACCTTTGTCGTTCACATGCTCGCGCGGATTGTCGGACATGGCGGAGGATTCTATCGAAAAGAGGCTGGGCATGTGCACGAGGCGGCGTAGCCGTCGGAAGAACCGTAGCCCCCAGCTTTGAGCTGGGGGTTTTCAGATTGCGCCGACTTGGTGAGCCCGTTTTAACGGGCGAAAGAAAGCTTTCTCTCGCCCGCCAAGGCGGGCTCACAAATGAAACGCCATCTGCTTCCCACGCTTGAAAGCGTGGGCTACGGTTCTTACGCCGGCTTCGCCGACGAGACCAACGGACGGCCGACCTTCTGCCCGCATAGGCGCCGCGCGTCATCCCGGCTGCGCGACCGGCACTTCCACCACTACCGGGGCAGGCTCTGGCTCGGGGAGCGGCTTCGATTCGCGGCCGGAACGTTCGGTCGTCTTCTGGTCGGCGGCGTTGCGGTCGAGGAGGGCGATTTTCAGTACCTCTTCGACGTGCTCGACGAAGTAGAACTGCATGTCGCGTTTGATCGGCTCCGGGACGTCGATCAGATCGCGCTCGTTCAGCTTCGGCATGATGATCGTGGTGATCTTCGCCGCGCGCGCGGCCAGCACCTTCTCCTTCACGCCGCCGATCGGCAGCACGTCGCCGCGCAGCGTCACCTCGCCGGTCATGGCCACGTTTCTCTTCACCGGGCGGCCGGTGATCATCGAGATGATCGCCGTGGTCATCGTGATGCCGGCGGACGGACCGTCTTTCGGGATCGCGCCGGCCGGAACGTGGATGTGGATGTCGTGCGTTTCGAAATAGTCGGGCGGGATGTTCTGCTCGTCCGCATGCGCGCGCGCGTACGTGAGCGCTGCCTGGGCGGACTCCTTCATCACGTCGCCGAGCTGGCCGGTGAGAACGAGTTTTCCTTTGCCTTTCACGGCCAGCGCCTCGATGAAGAGGATGTCGCCGCCAACCGCGGTCCACGCCAGTCCCGTGGCCACGCCGACCTGATCGCGTTCCAGCAACTCCTCGGCGAAGTGCTTCATGGGGCCGAGATACTTTTCGACCGAGGCGTCGGTGATGCGATAGCTCTCCTGCTGATTGCCGCCCGCCACCTGCACCGCGATCTTGCGGCAGATCGTGCCGATCTCGCGCTCCAGATTGCGGAGGCCCGCTTCCTTCGTATAGCCGGTGATGACGCGCATGATCCCCGAGTCCGTCCAGACCACGTTCGTCTCCTTGATCCCGTTCTCCTCCATCTGTTTCGGGATCAGGTGCTGCTTGGCGATCGACAGCTTCTCCTCGTCCGTGTAGCCGGAGAGGCGGATCACTTCCATGCGGTCGAGGAAGGCCGGCTGGATCGTGTCGAGCACGTTCGCGGTCACGATGAACATGACGTTCGAGAGGTCGTACGGCACGCCGAGGTAGTGATCGCGGAACGAGAAATTCTGCTCGGGATCGAGCACTTCGAGCAATGCGGACGACGGATCGCCGCGATAGTCGGCGCCGATCTTGTCGACCTCGTCGAGCATGAAGACCGGATTCGACGTCGCCGCCTGGTTGATGCCCTGGATGATGCGGCCTGGGAGCGCGCCCACGTAAGTGCGGCGATGCCCGCGGATTTCCGCTTCGTCGCGCACGCCGCCGAGGGAGATGCGGACGAACTTGCGGTCGAGGGCGCGAGCAATGGAGCGCCCGAGGGAGGTTTTGCCAACGCCGGGAGGTCCGACGAAGCAGAGGATCGGGCCCTTCATCTTCTGGCCACGCAGCTTGCGGACCGCCAGGTATTCGAGGATGCGTTCCTTGATCTTTTCGAGGTCGTAGTGATCTTCGTCGAGGATCTTGCGGGCGCGTTCGAGGTCGTGGTTGTCGGCCGACATCACGCCCCACGGCAGGCCGGTCATCCAGTCGAGGTAGGTGCGGATGATCGAGGTCTCCGCGGAATCGGGATGAGAGCGTTCGAGCCGCTTGATCTGCTTCTCGACCTCTTCCTTCGCCTCGGCCGGGATCTGCTTCTCGTCGATCTTTTTGCGATAGTTCTCGACGTCTTCGGCGACGTCTTCCCCTTCGCCGAGCTCCGATTGGATCGCTTTCAACTGCTGGCGCAAAAAGTACTCGCGTTGCGACTTGTTCATCTCGCCCTGCGCGGCTGACGAAATCTCCTGCTGCATCGTGAGCAGGTTGATCTCGCGCGAGAGCAGATCGTTGACGCGCTTGAGCCGCTCGACCGGATCCATCGTCTCGAGAATCTGCTGCGCTTCTTCGAGCTTGAGGTCGAGATTGGACGCTGCCAGATCGGTAAGCCGCGCCGGATCGTCGAGATTCGCGGCGATGACCATGACCTCGGGGCTGATGTTCTTGCCGAGTCCGACGGCGCGATCGAGGTTTTGTTTGACGGCGCGGATGAGCGCCTCCGTCTCCAGCCCCTTTTCTTTGGAGGTCGTCTCTTCGATGCGGGTGATCTTCGCTTTGAAGAAGGGCGCGGTCTGGATGAAGTAGTCGATGCGCGCGCGGCTGAGGCCCTGGACCAGGATGCGGATGCGGCCGTCCGGCAGCTTCAGCATGCGCATGATGATGGCCACGGTCCCGACGCGATAGAGATCGTCCTCGGCGGGATCCTCGTTCTGGAAATCCTTCTGCGCGGTCAGCATGATCACGCGGTTTTCGGCCAGCGCCTGGTCGACGGCGTTGATCGATTTCTCGCGCGAGACCGACAGCGGAACGATGATGAAGGGAAAGATGACCAGGTCCTTGAGCGGCAGAACCGGCAGGACGTCGGGGATTTTGATTGCTTCTTCTTTCGCGGTCTCGTTCGCGTCAGTCATCTCGTCCTCTCGCAATTTTCGGGGAACCCATCAGTCGGGCTGTGCAATGAGTGTTCCTTCTGTTATCGCAACTGGTGCAACTCCTTCACGAATGCATCCACATCCTCGAATCGGCGATACACGGAAGCGAATCGGACGTAGGCGACGGGATCGAGCTCGCGCAGCCGCTCGATGACCATCCGCCCGATCGCTTTGCTGGAGATTTCGCGCTCCGCGCCATCCTGCATGGCCTGTTCGATGAAATCGGCCAGCCGCTCCAGCTTCTCCTGCGGCACCGGACGCTTGCGGCAGGCCACCTGCAGACCGCGCATCAATTTGGAGCGGTCATACGGCTCGCGGCGCTCGTCGCGCTTGACCACCTGATACGGAACCTGCTCGATGCGCTCGTAACTGGTGAAGCGGCGCTCGCACTTCGTACACTCGCGCCGGCGGCGGATGACGTCCGCCTCACGGCTCTCTCGCGAATCGACTACGCGGTCTTCCGTGGTGCCGCAGAAGGGGCAGCGCATTCGGAAGGCCGTATATCACGACTGTGAAGTGGTGTCGCCCGCCACATCGTCAGCCGCGTGCGTGAGGTCGCGCCAGCGCAAACCCTCGCGCGCGAAGAGCGCCGTGCCGGTCAGCACGACCGGCAACGCGCCGACCAGATGCAGGATCAACGCGATGGCGACGGAGCTGTCGATGTCGAATCCGTAAAACGACGTCAGCGCCCACTGACAGAGTTTGTGAAAGCCGCCCACACCGCCCGGCGTGGGGATGGCTACACCGATCGTAGTGACGCCGCTGATGAAGAACGTCGAGTCGTACGGTAATGGCCGGTGCATGGCCACGAATACGAGCCAGTACTGCGCGGTGAGGCAGAACCAGACGCCGGCGGTGGCGAAGATGACGGTGAGAAAGTCGCGCGGCCGCTCGGTGATGTCGAGCGTTTTCGCGAAGGCGTCGAAGAACTTCATCCACGGTTCGCGGAAGCGCTTCGGCAGGATGCGCCCGATGCGCTCGTGCAGACGACGCACCGTTCCGCTGAAAAAGTAGAGGCCGATGAGAAAAACGATCAGCGCGGCCAGCACGATCGTGCATCCGATCGCGCCGCCGTGAACGACGCCGGTGCCGTTCGGAAACGCGTTCCAGCGCACGATGCAGAAGAAGAGAAAGATGCCGAGGATGCTGAAGAGGTCGAGCACGCGCTCGGTGAGGACCGTGCCGAGAGCCGTGGCGAAGCGGACGTTCGTGCGCCGCGCCAGCAGCGCCGGCCGCGCCACGTCGCCCGCGCGGATCGGAAGCACGGTCGACAGCATGTAGCCGGTCGTATTCGCGAAGTAGGTCGGATAAAACGGCGGCGGCTCCGGCGACGCCAGCAGCACGCGCCAGCGGATGGTGCGGAAGATCAGCGCCATCCAGTTGACCAGAAACGCCGACGCCAGCCAGTACGGATTGGTCGACGTCATGATGCGCCAGACGTCGTGAAGGTCGCTCTTCCAGAGAAAAAGCCCGAGGAAGAAAATCGTGAGCAGCGCGATGGAGGTGACCTGGAGAATGCGGCGCAAAGTTCGGGAAGTTGTACCACGGGCAGTAGATCAGTCGATTCGTGGCTCAGTGGATCAGGAAAGCTGCGCTGCTGCTCACCCAGATCGCTGACCGCCGCCCCTTCATCACCGATCCGATAGCGAATTACCGCTGATCTACCGATCCACTTCTATGCTCCGGTGAAGACATGAGCCATGGACATTTAAATGAGAACGTTCAGACTGAATGGCATGAGCCATGGACAGTTTCACGTGTCCATGGCTAGCATATTTTGATCGCCGATCACTGCTTGCAAGAGCCATGGACACGCGAATACCTGCGATGGACACGTGATTACTTACCATGGACACTTGAAGGTATCAACAAGGCACGTGAATCTTAGCCATGGACACGTTTGACTGCCCATGGCTAAGATTCGAATGCCACAGAGCCAGCTTTATCTTAGCCATGGACACGCGCATCGCTTGCTCCTCGCCATTCATCGCCGTATCCTCTTCGATCATGCCGCGCCGCGCGAGAACCAGTAGAAACGCCGCACAGTTCGGCGCCATCATCCGCCGCCTGCGCGATCAGCGGGGATGGACGCTCATCGACTTCGGCCGCAAGGCGAATATGAATCCCACCTACCTCGGCTTCGTCGAGCGCGGAGAGAACTCGCCCACCCTCGATACGGTCATTCTCCTCGCCAAAGTTCTGGGCACCGAGGCCTCCGACATTCTGCGCGAGATGGAACAGCAGAAGCAGTAGATTAGTGGATTAGTAGATTAGTAGAGCACTCTGATCGCTAACCTAACTTTGCCCTCCTAATCCACTAATCTACTAATCCACTGATGCTCAACGTAGCCACTCTGATCGCTGACCTAACTTTGCCCTCCTAATCCACTAATCCACTAATCTACTAATCCACTGATGCTTAAGGTCTACACCAATCCCGTCTTCTACCAGCACGACACCGGCGCGGGCCATCCCGAGTCGGCGCGGAGGATCGATGCTGCGCTTGCGGGCGTGGAGCGCGCAGGACTCGCGGCGCGCGTGAGCCGCGACACCGGCGATCATCCTGATACCGATCGCATCATCGCCAAAGTTCACTCCGCCGATTACGAGCGCGCGCTGGAACAGGCGGCGCTGGCGGGGTTGCGCGATTTCGTGTCGGGCGACAATCCGATGTCGTCGCAGACGTTCGCGGCGGCGCGGACGGCGGTCGGCGCGGCGCTCACGGCCGCAGACGAGATGATGAAAGCGGACGACAACCGCGCCTTCGTTGTGGCGCGGCCGCCGGGTCATCACGCCGAACGCCTCCAGCCGATGGGCTTCTGTTTCTTCAACACGATCGCCTGCGTGGCCGAGTGGATGCGCGAGCAGCAGGGCATCGAGCGTGTGTTCGTCTTCGACTTCGACGTCCATCACGGCAACGGAACGCAGGCGCTGTTCTGGGATCGCGACGACGTTTTCTACGCGTCGATGCACCGCTTTCCGTTCTATCCCGGCACGGGCGCGACGAATGAAATCGGCGAAGGCAACGGCCGCGGCTACACGTTGAATATCCCATTCGCAGAAGGACTCGGCGATGCCGCGTACCTGCACGGCGTCGAAGACGTGATCGTCCGCGCCATCGACGACTATCAGCCGCAGGCGATCCTGCTGTCGTCTGGATTCGATGCGCATCGCCGCGATCCCCTCGGCGGCATGCGCGTGACCGAGCAGGCGTACGGCGAGATCACGCGGCGCATCGTCGAGGCGGCCTCGCGCCACAGCGGCGGCCGCGTCCTCTCGCTGCTCGAAGGCGGCTACGACATGGAAGGCCTCGCCGCCAGCGTCGCCGAGCATGTGAACGCACTAGCGTAAACTCTCCCGCGGAGGTTTCCGATGACTGTTGCGCCGCCGCCCCCACCGCCGCCAAATTTCGGAACGCCGCCGCAAGGCAGTTACACGCTCCCGCCCGGCGCGCCTCCGCCTCCGCCGGTGAAGTCGAGCGGCTGCTGGAAAGCGCTCGCCATCGGCTGCGGCATCATCGTCGTCCTCGGCGCCGCCGCGGTCATCGCGGTCGTGGTCCTCGTCTTCAGCGTCATCAAGCGCAGCGATGTTTATCGCGAGGCCTACACGCGCGCCTCGAACGATCCCCGCGTCATCGCAGCCCTCGGCACGCCGATCGAAAAAGGGTGGTGGGTCATGGGCAAGGTGAACCTCGATAACAACACCGGCGAAGCCAACATCGACTTCCCCATCTCCGGCCCGAAAGGCAGCGCGCGCGTACACGCCGCCGCCTCGCACGAGAACGACACCTGGACCTATTCATCGCTGGTAGTGAGGCCAGCCGCAGGCGGAGAGATTGACGTCTTGGTGCATTGACGCTCAGTAGATCAGTAGATCGGTGATCAGTCGATCAGGTCAGGTCAGTCATCAGTAGGTCGGTGACCAGTCGATCAGGTTGTTTTGTCCTGATCCACTGATCTACTAATCCACTGATCTACTTCGACGACTCGATCAAAATCACATCCGCAATATCGCGGTACTTCCCTGCGAAGTGATGGCCGCCCGGTTCGGCGACGATCTTGAAGGCTTTGCGGTCGAGGACGTGGCAGAGGGAGTCTTTCTCTTTCGCGCCGAAGATGCACAGCACGTTCATTCCACGCAGTTTCTCGACCTCGGGTTTCACGGCGTACTGCGGCTCTTTGTGCGTGTAGGCGGTCAAACTCCACGCCGGCGCGTATTTGAAATCGATCATCGGCTCCAGTCCGAGGAGGGCGATGAGCTGCGTCGATTCGCGCAGGTCGCGCGGCAGGCGGCTGGCCATGAACGGCAGGACGTCCGCGCCGCGCGAGTAGCCGATCAATAGAACTTTCGATTTGTGCCACTGGATCTTGTAGTAGCGGATGACGCGTTCCAACGCGCAAGCCGATTCGTCGGGCGAACGCCGCTTGCGGTAATAGTCGGACGCAACGAAACCGACGATCGGGATGCCGGCGGCGCGCAGGCGGTCGGTGATCTTCTGATCGATGCGCCGCCAGCCGCCATCGCCGGTGATCATGACGGCGAAGCGGTCGCTCGGAACTTTCGCGCTGAGGGTGACCACCGGGAGGCCGCTGATGTCGGCGCGCGCGGAACAGCGCTCCTCCAGTACGGCGGCGTGCACGCGGATAGCCGCGAATAGTCCGACGATCAGAAACAGCCGTTTCACTGGATGTGCTCGACGATCAGGCGGCCGAGGTTCGCGTAGCCGCCGTCGAAGTGATGGGCGCCTTTGAGAACGACCACGTTCACGCCCGGCTGCGATTTCAGCGCGGGACAGAGCGCGTCGCGATCGCTTTCGCCGTAGATGCAGAGGATGTGCGTCGGTGCGAGCTTCTCGACCTCGGGTTTCACGGCGACGCCGGCGCTCGCGTCGCGCAGCCAGTCGGCGACGTGAAACTCGAACTCGACTTTCGGACTCGGGCCGAGGAGCACGATCGAACGTATCTTGGCGCGCGTTTCGGCGGGAAGGCGGCTGATCATTGCCGGCAACACGTCGGCGCCGCGCGAGTAGCCGGCCAGGATGACGCGCGACTTGTGCCACTGGCCGAGGTAGCGGGCGATGATCGAATCGAGATCGCGCGAGGCGGTTTCGGGAGTTCGCTTCGTCCAGAAATACTGCAGCGCGTTGAGGCCGACGACCGGCATGCCGTCATCCGCGAGTACTTTCGAAATCTCGCGGTCGATGGATGCCCATCCGCCGTCGCCGGAGACGAAAACGACCAGCGTGTCAGACGTGCCACGCGTGGCGGGCACTTCGACGAGCGGCAGCTTCGGCGTCGCGGCTGTGACGGCGAGAAATATCGCGAAAAACGTGCTCTTCATTCGGACCGGTTGGAAGAACAGCGTCGGAAATCTGCCATTCCGTTGAACACGGGAGAGGTTGAACCACAAAGACACAAAGGACACGAAGAGAACCTCTTTGTGTTCTTTGTGCCTTTGTGGTGAAAAGCTATCGCGTCGCCATCCGCACTTTCGGGTAGAGGCTGATGAATCCAACTAACGCCAGCACCCACGGCGCGATGTAGAGGCGCCAGTCGCCGTGCAGCATCGCCGCGATCAGGCCGCAGATGCAGCCCGCCTCGAGCATGGCCCAGCGCGCGATCAGCATTTTTCGCGAGCGCACGATCATCGACGCGAGAAACGTCCCCGCGGCGACGCTGTACAACGCGATCGTGACCGGATCCCGCAGCTCATCGCCGACCAATTTGCCCGGCACGATCGCATGCGTCGTGGCCCAGGCCACCACGGCGTAGATCAGCGTACTCATGAGGATGGCGACGTAGATGATCTGCAGGTTTCGGTCGTAGCGGTTCATGGCAGGTTCGCTCCTCGCATACAGGCAGGAGATTCTGCATGCGAAACGCCATCGTTACCACTCTCGTCCTTCTCATCACCGCCGCCGCCAGCGGCCAACTCGTCGCCACCCGTCCGTCGGCCGGACAGTTTCTGATTCCGGCCGCCGGCGCGCAGCCGGGCAACGGCGGCACATTCTTCCGCAGCGACATCACGATCATCAACTACCGCACCGCGGACCAGCGCATCCGAATGCAGTGGCTGCCGCAGAATGTGAGCGGCGCCGGCGGTGCGGCCGTCGAAACGACCATCGCCGCGTCGTCGGGGATCGCCAGCGAAGATTTCGTGACGACCGTGCTGCAACGGTCGGGACTCGGTGCGATCCTCGTCACCGCCATCGACTCCAACGGCATTTTCGATTCGCGCGCGCAACTCGTGGCCACGTCGCGCATCTGGAGTCCGCAGCCCGGGACGAGCGGAACGACGTCGCAGTCGTTGCCGACGATGTCCACCAACGACATCAGCAGCACGACCGTCGCCATCCTTGGCGCGCGCCGCGACGCGCGCTTCCGCACGAACGTCGGCATCGTCAACATGAGCAGCGACGCACAGTCGTTCCAAGTCGTTGTCTTCGGCACGTTCGGCACCGAGTTTCGACAGGTCGACGTACAACCGCTGTCGATGGTGCTCTTCGGCGTCACCGGCCCGGACAGCACGACGCCACTGCAGATTCAGGTGCAGAACACGACCTCGGTGGCGCGCTCGGCGGCTTGGGTGGCGTACGCATCCTCAGTCGACAACGTCACCGGCGACGCATGGACGACCCTCGGCTCGAATCTGCCGGTGCCGATTCCGTGAGGGCAGTGGATTAGTAGATTAGGGCTTAGTGGATCAGTAGGTCAGTGGATCAGTAGATCAGAGGGCTTCGACGCTGAGGGGCGCGATGATCGGTGGATCAGATGGAGTTTCGAAATTTTCTGCCCTGATCTACTGATCCACTGATCACTGATCTACTAGCCCACTAATCTACTAATCACTAATCCACTGCTCCCCATGCGCCGCCTGCTCGCGTTTTCCACGCTTTGCCTGCTGTCCACGTCCGCGCTCGCGATCGAGCCGCCGCGCGAGAAGGAGCGATGGACGACGCTGGCGATCGACGAGCTGACGGTCTACAGCAGTGCCGACGACTACACGACGCGCGGCGTGGCATCCGATCTGGTGCGGCTGCGCGGCGCACTCGGCGCCGTGACGCAACTGAAGGTGCGTTCGCCGCTTCCGACGCGCGTCTACATCTTCGGCGACCGTCGAACGTTCGAGCAGTACTCGCAGGCGGCCATAGGCAGATCGGACAACCTCTCCGGCGTCTTCCTGTCGGATCGCGACGGCAATCACGTCCTTATCGCCGGCAGTTCCAAGGGCGTCGATCGCGTGGTCTTCCACGAGCTGACGCACTACTTCCTCCGCAACACGGTTTCGTCGCACGTGCCGCTCTGGTTCAACGAAGGGCTGGCGGAGTTTTACTCGACGTTCAGCGCCCGCAAAGAGACGGTCGACGTCGGCATGCCGATCGCCGAGCACCTCGCCTGGCTTCACAACGAAAAGCTCATTCCCCTCAAGGATCTCTTCGCCATCAATCACGATTCGAAGGAGTACAACGAGGGCAAGCGGCAGGGCGTTTTCTACGCGGAGTCGTGGGCGCTGGTGCATTACCTGATGATCGGCAATCCGGCGCGCCGCGATCAGCTCGGAACATACGTCGGCCTGATCGCGAGCGGGAAGTCGATCGACGATGCCTTCCAGGCCGCGTTTCACAGTTCATACGCCGAGCTCGAAGGTGAGCTGCGCCGATACGTCCGCGCGTATACGATGAATTACGTCCAATACACGACGGCCGACATGAAGGCGGTCGAGATTCCCGCGCCGCAACCGCTGCCGCGCGAAACGCAACTGGTGGCGCTCGCCGATCTGCTCATGCACACGAACACGCCGCATTTCGCCGAGGCGGAGGCATTCCTCAACGTTGCATTGAAAGCGAATCCGTCGAGCGCCGCGGCGTACGCAGAACTCGGCGTGGCGAAGTCGTGGCAGCGTCAGAATGCCGAGGCGGAAGTGAATTTCGACAAAGCCGTGCAGCTCGGAAGCCGCGATGCGCAGCCGTATATCCTTTACGGCGAATCGATTCTGCGCCGCGTCGATGCGAGCCTCCGCCACAACGTCGGCGCGCCGTCCGCGGAAGTTCTCAAAGCGCGCGCGCTTTTTCACAAGGCGACGGAGTTGAATCCCTCCTCCGCCCCCGCCTTTTCTGGCCTCGGCGCGACGTACACGATGTCGCCGACCGACGATCCGCGGCCCGGCATCGAGGCCCTTGAGCGAAGCATCGCCCTCGCTCCCGCCGAAGTCGACGCCATCTTCAACCTGATCCTGCTCGACGCCCGCGCCGGACGCGTCGCCGAGGCAACGAAATCTCTCGACGTGCTGGCGCGCCTCGCCGATCCGGAGATGGTGCGGCAGGCGCGCGAGAATCTCTACATCGCCGATCTCAATCACGCCAGCGAGCTCCTTCGCGCGGGAAAGCGCGCCGAGGGGACCGAGATCATGAAGCGCGTCGCGGAGGAAACGACGAACGAGCAATTGAAGTCGCAGATCGAGGAGCAGCTAGCGTCGGTCAAGCATGTCGACGCGGCCAATCAGCAGATCTCCGACTTTCAACTCGCCGTCAACAAAGCGAGCGACGGCAAGTTCCAGGAGGCGCTTGCGATGATCGACGCGCTGCTTCCGACGATTACCGAGCCGGAGCTGCTGTCCGCGGCGAAAGAGTTTCGCGCGAAGGTGGTGGAGTACATGGCGGGGACTTCGCCAAAGAAGAAGAGGTAGTGCGCCGTGGCCTTTGTCATCCTGAGGCTGCCGGAGGCACGGAGCCGCAGGCGTAGATGCCGGAGGACGCCCGAAGGATCTCAAGATGCGCAACTCCGGCTGAAACCCGCTGGGATTCAACGCAGCTTGGGAAGCTTGAGATCCTTCGCCGTCCTCCGGCGTTCCGCGCTTCGCGCTCCAACGCCGGAGCCTGCCCTGAGCGCAGCCGAAGGGGCAGCCTTAGGATGACAAAACGCAGTTCTCCTGGCGCCACCGGAGATCCTGACAGACTCGCTGGCGCGAGCCGTCAGGATTGGGGGCTTTGCGGGGCACCTACTCGTTGAACCTAAACTTTGAAACTTCCGACTCAAACTCCTGACCGCTGTTCACCAGGCTCTGCACCGTCGTATTGAACTCGCGTGCGATCGCGTCATTCGCCTGGGCGATGTCGAGCATCGTTTTCGAGGCGTCGGCGATGCGGTCGGTCTCGCGGAGCTGGCGGTCGAGGGAGTCGCGCATCGCTCGCGCATCCTCGGCGATCTTCTCCAGCGCCGTGGTGATTCCGCGGCCGGCCAGCGACTGCTCGTCCGTCGCGTTGCGCACCTGCGCGGCGATCTCGCGTACACGCTCCGCTTCCTGCGCCAGGAGCTGCGTGCCACGGGCCTGCTCGCGCGAGGCGCGGTTGATCTCGGCGATGTGATCGGACATGCGCGAGGCCACCTCGTGCAGATGGCGGCTGGCGTCGGCCTGATCTTCGAGCGAGCGCGAAATCTTCGTGGCCATCTCGTACGAATGGCCGGCGCTGCCGACGATCTTCGCCAGCGATGCCGAAGCATCGTCGGCGAGGCGGACGTTGTCCTCGACGCGCTTCACGCCTTCCTGCATCTTCGCGGCGGCCTGCTTCGATCCGCTCTGCACCGCTTTCACGATCGCGCTGATCTCTTTCGTCGAACCGCGCGTGCGCTCGGCCAGCTGGCGGATCTCGTCGGCTACAACCGTGAATCCGCGTCCGTGCTCGCCGGCCTGCGCGGCGATGATGGCGGCGTTGAGCGCGAGCAGGTTCGTGCGATTGGTGATCTCTTCGATGACGTTGACGATCTGGCTGATCTGCCCAACGCTGCGCTGCAGGTCGTCGAGCGTTTCGGCAGTGCTGTTGGTAACGTCGCGCGAGATGTTGATCCCATCCACCGTTTTCGCCACCGCCCCGCCGCCCGCCTCAGCATCCTCGGCCACGCGGCGCGACAGGTCGGCGGTCGACTGCGCGCTGGCCCGCAGCTCGGCGATCGTCGAATCCATCTGCGACACGAACGACAACACCTCTTCGCCGATGCCTGCCAGCACGTCGGTGCGCTTCGACATCTCGCCCATCGACGCGTTCATCTCGGTCGTCGACGACGACGTTTTCTCAACCGACTGGGAGAGGTAGTCCATGCTGCGCGCCACTTCTTCCGATGATGCCTGCAGCTCCAGCGCGCGGCTCGACGCGTCCTGCGTCAGCTCCGTGACCGTGTCCGCCGCGCCGAGGACGCCGCCGATTCCGCCGCGGACGTTTTCGACCGCGAGCGAGGAGCTCTCGGTCAGCGTCGATTGATCGCGGGCGCGGAGCAGCAACGATTCGGTGCCGCCGGTGATGACCCGCACGCCGTCGGTGATCGTGGCGCCGCTGCCGCCGACGCGTCCGAGGAGACGCCGCAGATTGTTGCGCGTCTCGGCGAAACTGCCGGCCAGCTCGCCGACTTCGTCGTCCGAAAACACGCGCGCCGTGGTGTTGAAGTTGCCCTGAGCCATGTCCGCCGCCAGCGCGCGGATGGCGCGCACCGGAGTGGCGACGTCGCGCGAAAGAAACAGCGCCGCGGCGACGAATGCGACTAGCGTGAAGAGCGCGATCACGATCGTGTAGAACGTGATCTGCAGCGGGATGCCTTTGTACGGCGCCCACGGAATGGTCAGGACGAGGATCGAGCCGTCCTTCAACTTCGCGAAGCGGGCCACGTGCGGCGAGATGAAGGCGCCGCTGTCACCGTTGCCGATGCGGCGGATTTCCGCGATCTCGCCGGGTGTGAGCGCGTCCGGAATGCTGGAGCGAAACTCGCCGCGCTTGTTGATGATGCCGATCGCGTAATCCGAGGGAACGTAGAGACGGAGCGTGTCGACGAGTGACGGATCGATGACCGCGGCGAGGTTCGCGCTGTCGTACACGCGCGCGAAACGGTCGGATGCCGAGGAGACCGCGAGATCTTCGAGCGTGGCCGAGACTTTCGACGAGATCAGCGCAACCAACGCCGCGAACGAGATCAGAAACGAGCCGATGAAGACGATGCCGATTTTTCGCCCGAGGCCGAAGCGCCGACCCGTGTAGCGCAGCGCGCCGCCGTGCGAGGCATGCTCGGCCAGCAATCGCTTGCCGATCGCGTACGCCCAGATCACCGACGGAAACGCGCCGATGAGCGCGGCGACGAGGAAGTAGCCGAAGCCCAGGACGGTCGGCATTACCACGAGTGCAGCGACGATCGCGAAGAGGATGCTGCCCGCGCCCCACAGCAGAAGCGTGAGCGATTCCGTCCGCGCCAGGCATCGCGATGCAGCTTCCGATGCGTCATTGCCGCGTCGAACGGCTTCGTCGACGGCGTTCGCGAGCGGCGTGAGTCCGATGGCGATGATCGTGGCGTTCGAGACAAAGAAGACGATGAAAAGTCCGACGATCGCTTCCGCCGCGCCGAGCGACATCCGCACGACCTGGCTGAGAAACACATACGACAGCGGCCCGATGACCACCGCGGGTGGAACGAGCAGCCAGATGATGTATTTGCGCGAGAAGGACAAGGATGGTTGGGATTATACGGAGACTGTCATCCTGAGGCTGCCGAAGGCACGAAGCCGCAGGCGGAGATGCCGGAGGACGCTGAAGGATCTCAAGCTTCGCAACACCGGCTGAAACCCCTTGGATTCAACGCAGCTGGACGGTGCTCGCGCAGAGGTTTACGTACCGCGGGTCGGTCGCCGGATGGCGACACGGAGGGTAGCCGGTGGTCGCGCGCGAAGCGCGAGACCACCGGTCAATGTGCGGGGTAGAGGGAGCGACCCCGGAGGGTGTCGCGGATCAAATACCAAGCGGCGTAAATTCCCTCCGCGACCGCTGCCGCGGTCGGAAAATCGGGCGCGTTCGTGGTTCCGGTGGTCTCGCGCGTTGCGCGCGACCACCGGCTACCCTACGTGACGCCATCCGGCGTCAAAAACGAGTCGTTAGCTCATGCTTCCGAATCGCCTGGCTCGGAACGACGCGGAGCCTGCCCTGAGCGCAACCGGCGGTTCAGGATGACAGGCGGTAGACTTTGGTATCCGAGGTAGAAGGTTATGAATTTTCGCGCCGCCGTTGCCGCGCTTCTAATCGCTGCCATTCCGCTCGCACTTGCCGCGCAAACGTCGCAGACGCCGAAGTCGATCGGCGAGGTCACGCTGTTCGGCGAGGAGCAACTCAAAGTCGAAGCGGCGACGAAGACTGAGATCCCGATTTCGAAGGCGCCGAGTGCGGTCACGGTCGTCACGGCCAAGCAGATCGCCGAGTCGGGCGCGCGCACCGTGCCGGACCTGCTGCGGCTCGTGGCCGGCGTCAACGTGCGCTGGAATCCGATGGTGCAGACGATCGACATCCGCGGCTTCGGCGAGAATCCCTTCTCGAATCGCGTTTTGCTGCTGATCGATGGCGTCCCGTACAACTCCGGCGACACCGGCGGGCTGCCGCTCAGCCCCGCGTTCGATTTTTTCCCGGTGCAGAACATCAAGCGCGTCGAGGTCGTGCGCGGACCAGGTTCGTCGCTCTACGGCGAGAACGCGTTCTGGGGCGTGATCAACATCGTGACGTTGTCGGGCGAGGATCTGTCAGGAAGTGATATCCAGCTTTACGGCGGCAGCCGCACCACGGGCGAAGTCAGCGCGCAATTCGGCCAACGCCTCAGCCGCGGTTCGATCCTGGGCGCGGTGCGGTTTCTGCGCACGATGTTCCCGCAGGAGTTCTGGCTCGACGACCGCTCGAAGTTCCAGGCCTCGGACGTTTTCCTGAAGGCGTCGCTCGGAGACTGGCAGGTGTCGGGCTATCGCCACGACGACCGCCTCGACGGTTTCGCGGAACACTTTCCGCCTGACGTCGGCCTGCCGCCGACTTCTGCATTCGCATCGGCGCATGCGCTGAAGCAGACGATGGACGCGGTAACGCTGAAGTACAACCACGCGCCGGCGAATGCGCCGGTGACGTATTCGGCGGACTTCTCGTGGTCGCATCGTTTCGGCATGCACTGCGCCGGGTGCCACGCCGCGCAGGAGCAGCCGGAGTTCTCCAAGCCGGCAGACCACGGCTATCAGGCCGTCGGCGATTTCCGCATGGGGCTGCACATGATTCCCGGTCACGACATCCTGGCCGGCGTCGAAGCGCGGCGTCTCGATCGCGCGGAGCACAAGGTTGAGCTGTCCGACGACGCGGGTGTGGTGGCGGGATACAACAAGGTCGCCATCTACGCGCAGGATCAGTTCGACATCGTCAAGAACCTGCTGCGCGCCGTCGCCGGCGTTCGCTACGACGGCAAGACGAAGCTGTTCGACGCGAAGACGTCGCCGCGGCTGTCTCTCGTCTACACGCCGAACGATCGGCTGGTCGTACGCGGCGGCTATTCGACGGCGTTTCGCTTTCCGACGTTCAGCGAGTTGTATCAAGCGAGCTGGTTCCTGACCGTCTCGAATGAGATCGGAATCCCGCCGTTTCCGCTGTCGGTCTTCAAGCCGAATCCGAATCTGCAACCCGAGGAGATCAGCACGTGGGACCTCGGCGGCGAGTATCAGATTTCGCCGACCGTTTCGATGAAGGCTGATCTCTACCGCTCGCGCGTGCACGACTTCATCGTGATCGTGCAGCACTTCGCGCCGCTGCCGAATCCGTCAACCCTCGGTTGGGAAAATCAGCCGGCGGACGCGCGCATCACCGGCGGCGAAGTCGAGCTGCGGTCGAATTTCGCGCAGCGTGTGACCGGATTCGTGAACTGGTCGCATCAGTCGGAATCGCAGATGGGATCGGGCGTCGATTCCAGCGGCACGCCATTCGAGTTCGTTTACTCACCGAAGGACAAGATCAACCTCGGCGCATACGGCGGGCCGGTGAACGGCGTCCGCGGCGCGATCGAAATCGCCTGGCGCGGACGCTATGACGCACCGCGCGACTGGTTCGCCATCCGATCCGGCTTCACGGATTTCACCACGCATCCGCTGCCGTCGTACGCGCTCGTGAACGCGCGCGTCAGTTACGACATCCCGAACACCCGCCTGCGCGCCACGATCTTCGGCAACAATCTGCTCAACAAGAAGCCAGAGGAGACGATTGTCGGCGGCGTGAACCGTTTGGCGGGGCGGGAGTTTTTTGGGCAGGTGGAGATGAGGTTCTGAGTATCTCCGGCGGCGAAGCCGCCATGAGAACCGTAGCCCACGCTTTCAAGCGTGGGTGCCGTATCCCGCTCCGATTTGTGAGCCCGCCTTGGCGGGCGACAGAAAGCTTTCTTTCGCCCGTTAAAACGGGCTCACAACAATCAGCGCATCTGAAAACCCACGGGTGAAGGGGCGTGTTGCCTAATTGAGCGAAACGGTGAGCGCCCCTGACAAGGTGGTCAACATGGCGTCGCGAGCAAGGCGAGATTTGGTGTGAATGAGGTGCCGATCGAGGCGACTCTTGCGGCGACCG
>Ga0157375_10002064_pt1 | contig 17353 bp, 17 predicted proteins | sample M35metaG_FD_115311 | JGI IMG/M metagenome (GOLD analysis project Ga0157375, IMG submission 115311) | Miscanthus rhizosphere microbial communities from Kellogg Biological Station, Michigan, USA - M3-5 metaG | ecosystem: Host-associated > Plants > Roots > Rhizosphere > Soil | place: USA: Michigan... | reverse complement strand
TAGTTGAGCGTGGGCTGGTTTAACCCAAACTGTGAATGCCCCTAAAACGGCCAAAAAGGCCGTACAAAGCACACCTCTTCTGTAAAGTTGCATAGACTAGCCCCCTTTTGCTAGTTTTGTCGTACCTTACCCTACGTGCCCCATCCGAACTTCCTAAATTAAGCCTGCCTGCTAAAATCTCACGCCGTTTCGTGCGAGTGCAGCCTCAGTTGCTGCACTCGCCCAATCGGTGATTTCGCCCACTACGATTTCATTCGGAACAGCAGGAATCGAGTTCATGTATCGACCCGAATCCTTCGAAGCCTTCCCGCTGTTCCGAAACTTCCCGATAGTTTTCCCGTTCAGCGCGGAGCGCCTAAGGCTTAATGGATTTTACGACCAGGTAGTCGATAGTCCCGTGAACACTCTTGAACCAATGCGGCACTCCGGCCGGGATTACGACGACATCGCCTTTTTTGAGCTCATGGACCTCGGGATTCGTGATCTCCTTAGCGGTCAACTGCAAGGGACGATCAGGCCGGCCTGGATGGGCATCTACCGCAGTGCCGCCCATCAGGAAGGTCGCGCTGCCATCCATGATGTAGAAGATATCGGTCTCTTTGACGTGGATCTCAATGTTGCCGTCTTTGACACGGCGGTTGGTCTGGACTTCATAGGCGCCGTCGCCTGGAACCAGCAATGCCGTTTTTCCAAACTGGTCAAGCACCTTCTGGCTGTCGACGTAGGTGGGGCCGCCTTTGCCCATCTCGGCGGCCTGCCCCGAAGTCTGCACCATCATGAGCGCCGCAAACGCGGCCACGCCCAATACTACTGTTCTCATTATTTACTTCCTCCTCAGGAAACTTCGCGTTCAACTTCAACGTCTGAAATCATAGCAGGCCACGCGCTCGTAGAGCGGCAATAGTCTCAACTGGCCCAGCGCAGTTTACGCCCGGTGTCCCCAGCGAGTCCTTTGAAAGCTCTAAGTAAATCCAGAGAAGGCGAATTTGAGTTACGGGAAGTGACAGATTCTTAAACCACTCCCCCGTTTTATAGAAATTTTCTAGTTTGGCTCGTTTTTAAAAACCCGTAAACCGCGCGACCACGCCGACAAAAGGCGAGCCCGCACTCTAATCGTGCAAGGCCTCACCGATTCCATTGCAGTTCCTCTATCCTTCCTCAACCAAGATCGTGCCCACGGAAGTATACTGTTGAGAGTGCCGATCGGAGCCATCGGCTCCCTGACCGCCTGAAAGTTATTTCCGTTTGGCGCTAGTGTCGGCATGATTTCTCTGGCATCATAACTATTTCCGAATTGCTGAGTCCAAGATTTGACTGAGGAGCTGAGATCCGTATGTGGCTGAGAATTTCTTTGGGGATATTAGTCCCGGCGGCGTTTCTATGCGCGCAAGGAGTGCAGAATCCCGCGCTCACGGGGGAGGCGGTGCGCGGTAAGGTCGTCGCGGAGACCAACCCTTTTAATACGGAGGCGGATCTGCAGCAGGGCTCTGCGCTCTTCCAGCTTCATTGCTCTTACTGCCACGGGTCGCATGGCGAGGGCGGCCGCGGCGCCGACTTGACGGCGGGAGTCTATAACCAAGGCGGCAAGGACCCAGATCTATTTAAGACCATCCGCACCGGAATTCCTGGCACCGAGATGCCGGCGGTGCGCGTGAGCGACGACGAAGTGTGGAAACTGGTTGGTTGGGTGAAGAAACTCGGCTCGGCCGGCCTTTCGGAAAAGGCTCCGGGCAATGCAGCGGCCGGCCAAGCCATATACGCCAAGAACGGCTGCGCGGGGTGTCATCGAATCGGCACGGACGGATCGGACTTGGGGCCGGACCTCACCGATATTGGACGCCGCCGCGGCTTGGCGTTCCTCACAGAGTCGATTGTGAAGCCCGATGCGTTCGTGCCTAATCGCTTTCGTGCCCTGCAATTGGAAATGAAATCAGGACCCAATGTTTCGGGCATCCGCCTGAACGAAGACGACCTTTCCGTTCAGCTTCGTGACGTAGCGGGCAACCCACGCTCCTACATGAAAGAAAACATAAAGGAAATACACCGCGAAAAACCGTCACTGATGCCCTCCTATGAAACACGCCTCAGCAAGCAAGAGCTGGGCGACTTGGTGGCATACTTGAATTCCCTTAAGGGGGCACAATGAAAACCGGGGGCAAAATGAAAACCGCGAGGGGCGCAATGAAGATGAACAAGTTGGGCATACGGCTGGGTGCCATAGTATTCGCCGCGGCAATGGTCTTCACCTTGAACGGTCAGGCTCCAGTCCAAGGTTCCGCACCCCAGGGCCCCGTGACGTTTGACCGCCTTCTCAAAGCCTCAGCCGAGCCCGGCAACTGGCTCATGTATTCGAACAGCTACAATAGCTGGCGCTATAGCGGCCTGAATCAGATCAATCCGCAGACTGTTAAGGATCTTCACGTGAAGTGGATTTTCCAGGGCCGCCACGTGGAGAAGTTCGAGACCACACCCCTGGTCGTCAACGGGATCATGTATCTGACCCGTCCCGAAAACGCCATCTACGCACTGGATGCGGCCACGGGACGCCAGCTCTGGAGCTACGAATATCGCAATCCGGCGAGAACCTATAACTGCTGCGGGAAAGTAAATCGCGGCCTTGCGATGCTGGGCAATACACTGTTCATGAATACGCTCGACATGCACGTGGTTGCCGTCGACGCCCGATCCGGCCACGAACTCTGGAAGACCGAGATGGGCGACTACACCGCAGCCGGCGGTTATGCAGCTCCGGGTGCGCCGCTGATCGTCAAGGACAAACTGATCGTCGGCATGGCCGGCGGCGAGCACGGCGTGAACGGGTTCCTCGACGCCTACGACACCAAGACCGGAGCGCGCCTGTGGCGCTTCAACACCATTCCGCAGCCGGGCGAAGCGAACTTCGGAACCTGGGCTGGAGATTCCTGGAAGACCGGCGGAGTCACCACCTGGAACAACGGATCATACGATCCGGAAACCAACACACTTTTCTGGGGCACCAGCAATCCCTGGCCGGATTACAACGATGACACTCGGCTGGGTGACAACCTGTATGCGTGCTCGGTGCTGGCGCTGGATCCCGACACTGGGAAGCTGAAGTGGTTCTTCCAATTCACGCCGCACGATTTGCACGATTGGGATTCGACACAGATCCCGATACTGCTCGACACCGAGTTCCAAGGCCAAATGAGAAAGACTCTGGCTTGGGCCAATCGCAACGGGTTTTATTATTTGCTCGATCGGACCAATGGAAAATTCCTGACCGCCAAGGCCTTCGTCAAACAAACCTGGGCGAAGGGCTTCGACGACAACGGCCGCCCTGAGCTGATTCCTGGCAATGAGCCGACTCCCGAAGGCAACGATCATACCTGGCCGGGCGTCGATGGCGGCGCCAATTGGATGTCACACAGCTATAGCCCCCTTACCAAGTGGCTCTACGTGTTTGCGCGCGAGGAACACAGAGTGTTCTCGAAGAACGCAGTCCCGCACCCCACCACCGACGAACCGGACCGGCCGCTCGCTCCGGGAGCCTTGCCTAACGCGGGCGCCTATGACCCCGCACTCGGCGGCGCCAAAACCGCTCAAGTAGGTGCGCCGGAAGAGAGCTGGGGCAAAGTGATCGCGATCGATCCCGCTACCGGAAACTTAAAGTGGGAACACCGGGTCCTCACCCCTCCGTGGGGAGGTGTGATGGCAACCGGCGGAAATCTGGTCTTTGGGGGAACACTCGAAGGCATGATCTTCGCTTTGAATGCCACCACCGGGGATCGTCTGTGGACCTTCTCCGCAAACGGACCGGTTTTCGCTTCGCCCATCAGCTATCTGGCAAATGGAAAGCAGATGGTATCGATTCCAGCCGGCGACTTGATCGTCACCTTCGGGCTGGATTAAAACCGCGAGATAAGAGCTCAAGAGCAGTGTTCAAACCAAGCGGAATGGCTGCGGCGGTGTTGATTGCCGCGCTGAACCTCGCTGCCCAAAGCGGCGGTACAAGATCCGGCAATGCCGCCGCGGGGAAAGCCATTTTCGACGGCAAGGGTGCATGCGGTTCGTGCCATTCCATTGGAGATCGCGGCGCCAGCCTGGGGCCGGATCTAGGCGACATTGGAATCTCGCGGACACCGAAATCGCTGCGCCTCGCATTGACCGATCCCGACGCCGAAATCTTCAAAGAGTATTACACCGTGGTTGTTGAAACCAAGGGCGGGGAAACCATCCGTGGCCTCGCCTTGAATGAAGACGATCTGTCCATCCAAATTCGCGACATCAACGGCTATCCCAGATCGTTTTTGAAAGACGACCTAAAGGGCACCCACCGCGAGGAACACTCCTTGATGCCGTCTTACGCAGCGCAGCTTTCCGGCGGGGAGATCGACGATGTGGTCGCGTACCTTCGCACGCTGAAGGGGCCTCCGTTACCGCCCGACGCCAAGCGCCCGCGCCAACCCCATCATTCTTATTCCGATGTGAGCTTCCTGAACCGGATCGGCCGCGACTCCGAAGAACGTCCGGATTCTCTGCTGAACCTTTTGGAAATTCCAGCCGGCGCAAGCGTAGCGGAGATCGGTTCCGGTACCGGTTATTTCACCTGGCGCCTGGCGGAGAAAGTCGGGCCCAAGGGCAAGGTTTTCGCGGTCGACGTGCAGCAGAAGATGCTGGACCTGAGCGCTGAGGCGCTAAAGAAGCATCAGCTTTCGAACGTGCAGTTGATTTTGGGCGGTGACAACGATCCGCACCTGCCGGCCGCATCGCTGGATCTGGTTTTCATCGCCAACGCCTATCACGAATTTGCGGATCCGGCAGCAATGATCACCGCGGTCAATCGGGCATTGAAACCCGACGGACGGCTGGTCATCATCGAGTTCGCGGAAGGGCGTCCTTTCGGGCCGCAGGACAAAGCCGAGCGGATGACCATCAACCAAATCCGCGCTGAAATCGAGCCGCTGGGATTCGAACTGGACCGTCAGCTGGAGTTGCTGCCCATCCAGCATGGGTTGATCTTTACTAAGCGTCCGTGAAGGCGAGTAGGCCTTGAAAAACGAAAATCCTAACCCGCCCCAGCGCATCCGACAAGCGGTGTCACTCGCTCTGCCGATCGCCGCAGCGCTGATCGTCGTGTACGTTTGGTGGCCACACACTAACAAGCTGGCCGCGCCTGATCTGCCGAACACTCAAAGTGAGCCAGCGTCGCAGGCCGCAACGCCCCCCGACAATTCTCCGTCTCCTCACGATTTGCCCCCGGGACATCCCGGCCCTAGCGACAGCGGCAGTCTGTTGGAGCAGATGACCAAGGAAACTGGTCCGGACGCAGCCGGCCAGTCGGGGCCAGTGGCGACCACGGCTCAACTGGAATCACAATATTCGATCATCGCCGATAGCCAGGAGCAGTTGAACAAGCTCAGAAGCGAAGTGGCTGCCGCTGCTCAGTCGAAGAACAAAGCTGCGGTGCAGCAGGGTGTCGAGCGCGGAAAGCCACTCATGACTCTCTTGAACGCGCGTTTAGCTGCGTTTCAAAAGGACTTGACCGCGGCGCGGCGAGCCCGGCCGAACGACCCCGTCGTGCAATGGCTCACCGGGGAACTCTTCATGATCGTGGGCGGCGAACCCGAAGACATCTTGCCGTATCTGAACCGAGCGGTTGCAGCCCACCTCGATCGGCCTCATTTATTCGTGAGCCTGGCGAAGGTCGAGTTCGACCTGAATCACTTTCAAGAAGCTTATCGCGATGCGGCCAAGGCCATCGCCGAGGCCCCCAAGGGCGAGGACGCCTGGGAGATTTACGCGCGCGCTGGATTTGCCATGGAGCGATTCGTGGACGTCCTAAAGAATATCGATTTGGCCTTTCCCGGAGATACACCGCCCTGGGCGACCGTAATCCGCCGCAGTGCGCAGCAACTACAGAAATCATGGATGCGTGAGCAATCGCAGCGGCTGCGCGACCAAAAGAAGGGCGATCTCCCAGTCGTACGCTTCGTCGTTGAGCATCGTAAATTCGCCGCGCCGGCGGATGGCAACGCTGCGGAAAGCACGAAGGTAGTGGGCCGGGGCAACGTCGATATTGAATTATTCGAGGACCAAGCCCCCGCAACCGTCAACAATTTCGTCCATCTCGTGGAGACCGGTTTTTACAACGGCACCTCGTTCTATTGGGCGGAAGCGGGTCACATGGTTGTAGGTGGCGATCCGAATACGAAAAATGCCGATCCCGCCGACGATGGGACAGGTGGCCCAGGCTACGCCATTCCCGATGAGTTCAATCTGTCTTCGGCGCGCGGCCATTTCCGCGGAACCATATCGATGGCGCAGAATGGACCGGGCCGGGCGGGCAGCCAGTTCTTCATCACCTTGGTTGCCGCGCCGGAGTTTGATGGAAATTCGACGGCATTCGGCCGCGTGATCCGCGGCCAGGATGTGCTCGATCAGGTTACCGAAGGCCGCACGAATCACGATGTGGGTGAGTTCGGAAAAATCATTCCTGGCGACCTAATTGTCCGGGCTGAAGTGGTTCGCAAGCGTCCGCATGCTTACGTTGCGACGAAGCTGACATCGCCAACTAAGCGTTAGCGGTGGTCCGCATGGCACGACCCGCAGCTCTGCGGAAGACGCCCCAAGGCTTGCTGAGCGCCCGGAAGATCGTGCTGTTCCGCCGCTTTTAAGATCGTCTGCGTCGCGGCGCGATAGTCTGCCACGTGGCCTCGCCAGCTCGCAAGTGATCCCTTCGGCGGAGGCAGCCCGAGCAACCAGTCGCAGGATTCAATCAGGATGGCCGCATGCGATCGCGCTAGATCCCACTGCACGTCTGCATCAGTGGGAGCAGTAAGCAGCCGGGCCAACCTCCCTCGCACGCCGTCATCGGAGTTCATCACTCGCATGATATCGCGAATCGTTACGGTCAATGTCGAAGATACCGAGGACGGTGCCGGGGCCGCCGCCTCATTCAAGAATTTGTAGATCTCGTTCCATGCGGGCGCGAGTTCGACGCGATACGCTCCTGCCGACGCCCGGATCTCTCGCTCACGATCTGGCGTACAACCGCCAATCACCAACATCATTCGTGCTGCGGGCCCGGCCGCTAGATTCTCGGGAGCGAGGCACTTCTCGCTTTCGATCATCACCCCAGCGTGGACTTGGCCTTGCTGCGCCAATTTCAAGATCCTCGCCGATCCTCCATCCCAGCCAATCGCACTCACCCGCTGCGGATCCACCAGCGGACGTTGTCGCGCCAGCCAATCGATAGCTGCGGTCAAACGAAGGGAGAGTTGTTGGTCCGCGACACTCCGGACTAAATCCGATTCCTGCGAGACATGCTCGGGATCATAGTCAACCGCGAGCGCGACGAAACCATGCGCAGCCATGTCCCGCGCGGTTTCCAGCACGGCGCCTTTAAGATCGCTGACTGCCGGCACTAATAGTACGGCTGGCAAACCGGACCCTGCAGCCGGCTTGGCCAGATAGCCCGAGACAGTCGCTCCCGCGCCTTGTACCTTGACGAACGCTGCCGAGATTGCCGGAGGCTTCTGCGCGTTCGCGCTTCCCGCCGCGTAAATCAAGAGACTGAACAGAACCTGGCGGCACGGAAGCCTGAGGCTCACTGGATCTCCAGATCGATGGCCGCAAAATGTTCGTGCTCCCGTTGTGTCCGCTGCGATTCAACTCGCAGCAGATAAACCCCGGGCTGCGGCATCACGACCCGCTCCTTCGTGCCGATCTTGGCTTTGGGCTTGAGATTGAAAGTGAAGCTCCCCTCCGCAGTCAGGTTCTCGAGAGGCGGAACAGCTTTTTGACCAAGTTGCCGCTCGCGCACGATATAAAAGCGAATACCGGCATTGCGCGCGCTCTCATGCTCATATACGTTCGTCATTATGAATTGGAACGCGATCGTATCGCCTGCTTTGGCGCGCAACACCGGGCGTGGATTCAAGCCGCCGATGGGAGGAGTTTCATCGGCGAAAGCTTCTTTGCTCGATCCATCGGGAGCAGTGGCCGTCAGCTTGATATCGAAGTGCTCAGCGCGCGCCGCGCACGGGAGCAGCGCGAGCAACAGCGACAAAGCCGCTCGTCTCATGGCACCGATACCTGCATCGCAGCGGCAACTTCCTTGCCCAATTTTCTGGCGGCTCCGATCGTCTCTACTCTCACAAAGTAGCTGCCCGGCTCCGGCATTGGCATTCGAAATTCGCCACTGCTTTTCACTCCGGCTTCAAAATCCTGGATCAAGGCGCTTTCGTAAAGGGTCTTGGGGCCGGGCTTCGGTGCAGCTGCCCGCGCATCGCCGCGGTCTATAAAAACGTGCAACGTAATATCGGAAAGGGGAGCGCCCGTGGTCCCATTCGCCACCGACCATTGGACCCACACCACTTCCTTCGCCTTCGCGGCGAACGTAGGAGGCGCAGCCGACTGACCGCTGATTGCGGTCTGCTCGCGCCCTCCGGATTGTACCTTCAGGTTGATGGTTAAGTCGTTGTCGCCGGCGCCCAGGCAGGGTCCTACCGAAACTAAAGCCGCTGCCCTCACGCAACGCAAGAGACTCATCGAACTAAATTATATCGGAAGATCTCAAACGTCCCGCTGGTGTTCAGGTTGCCCGTGTGATAGGAAAGAATGGTGAACCTAGCACTTCCGGCCACCATCATCGCGCTGGCGTCGCTGTTCCCGCGGCCCGCCGAAGCTCAAACATCGCCCCCTTCCAAATCAGCCTCAGCGAACAAGTGGGCCGCACAGCGCACCTCCGACGGCCAGCCTGACTTGCAGGGCATCTGGACCAACGCCACCATCACGCCCTTCGAGCGCCCCGCCGCGTTAGCCGGGAAAGCCGTCTTCACGGAGCAAGAGGCCGCCGAGTTCGAAGCACGCGCCGCCAAGGGTCGCGTGGATGGCCTAGGCCAACCGGGTGACGTCGGCAGCTATAACCAAGCCTGGAGCGATGGTGGAACCAAAGTGGTTTCCACGCGGCAAACTTCGTTGGTCGTGGACCCGCCTGACGGCCGCGTTCCCGTCAAGCCGTGGGCTGAGGAGAAACGCGCCTACGATCTGGCGCATGGCGCCGATTCCTGGGAGCACATGAGCGTATGGGACCGCTGCATCACGCGCGGCGTGCCCGGCGGCATGTTCCCCGCCGGTTATAACAACGCGTATCAAATTCTACAGGTCCCCGGATATGTGGTCATCCTTTACGAGATGATTCACGAGACACGCATCATCCCCATCGACGGGCGTCCTCATCTGCCCGCCAATATCCGCCAGTGGAATGGCGATTCGCGCGGCCACTGGGAGGGCGACACGCTGGTTGTAGACACCACCAATTACAACGGCAAGGGCTGGATTGCCACCAGTGCAGCGGGCGCGCGCATCAAGGGCATTCCGCAGAGCGCGGGTGAACACGTGGTAGAGCGCTTCAAACGCGTCGATGCGAACACTATCGACTATCGCGTGACCATCGACGATCCCGAGGTTTATAGCAAGACATGGCAAGTCTCGGTTCCCTTGACGCGCGAGCAGAATTATCAGATCTACGAATACGCGTGCCATGAAGGCAATCAGGCGGTGGAGAATGTCCTCAAGGGCGGGCGCGCTGTCGATGCTGCGACGGGCCGCTGACCTTACTGCTTGGGCGTCAAATCAGAGCGGAACTCGCCGCCTGATCATCGTACAGACCGGCGGAGCGCCTCCGCGGTGATGATGTTCTCCCCCAAATAATAGTCCCGCAAACCGGGCGTATACTATGCTGTCTCTTTATGCCCAATGTCACCCATCTCGAATGCAGCCTCTGCGCCCAACTCTTCGCTGCCAACCAAATTCACAATCTCTGCTCCTGCGGCGGCGCGCTGCTGGTGCGCTACGATCTCGACACGGTTCGCAAAACTTGGACCCGCGAGTCTCTCGCTCAAGCCAAGCCCAACCTGTGGCGCTACTGGCCCGTGTTGCCGCTGAATCGGCGCGAATCGGTGGTGTCGCTGGGCGAAGGCATGACGCCGCTCATCGAGACCAAGCGCCTCGGCGCGGCCGTGGGAGCGAAGGATCTCTGGGTCAAGGACGAAGGACTCAATCCCACCGGCTCCTTCAAAGCGCGCGGCATGAGTGCCGCGATTTCGATGGCGCGGGAACTGGGGATCACGAAGATTGCGGTCCCCTCCGCCGGCAACGCTGCCAGCGCAGCCGCGGCCTACGCTGCAGCGGCCGGAATCGAGGCCCATATCTTCATGCCCATGGACGTCCCGCAAGCCAATTTCATCGAATGCAAGGCGCTGGGCGCGCATGTGACGTTGGTGAACGGGCTGATCAGCGACTGCGGCAGAATCGTCAACGAGCGCAAGGACAAAGAGGGCTGGTTCGACGTCAGCACATTAAAGGAGCCCTACCGCATCGAAGGCAAGAAGACCATGGGCTATGAATTGGCGGAGCAATTCGGCTGGAAGCTCCCCGATGTGATCTTCTATCCCACCGGCGGCGGCGTGGGCCTCATTGGTATGTGGAAGTCCTTCGATGAAATGGAAGCGCTCGGCTGGATCGGAAGCGAGCGGCCGAAAATGATTGTGGTGCAAGCCGCCGGCTGCCAGCCCATGGTTCGCGCCTTCGAGCGCGGCGAGCAGCGCGCCGAGTTCTGGCAGGACGCTTCCACTGTCGCCGCCGGGCTGCGGGTTCCGAAGCCGCTCGGCGACAAGCTGATCCTGGATGCGGTGCGCGGCAGCGGTGGCACCGCCATTGCAGTCAGCGATGACGAACTCATTGATGCGGGAATCGAGCTCGCCTCGCTCGAAGGTATGTTCGTCGCTCCCGAAGGCGCCGCGTGCATCCCGGCCCTGCGCAAATTGCTCGCGACTGGCTTCCTCAAACCCGGCGAGCGGATCGTAATTTACAACACCGGCGCGGGCTTGAAGTATTTAGAAGCCTACGCGCAGCGCTTCCCGCGAGGATAGGCTGCGCGCCATTGACCGCGGCGAGACCGTCAAGGTGACGTATCGCGGCAAGGAGAAGGCGCGCCTGGTCCCCTCCAACATCGCCACCGGGCGCGTGCTGGTGAATCCGCGCGATCATCCTGCCTGCGGCATGTGGAAAGATCGGGAGGATATGGCCGATCCCGTTGCGTACATTCGCAAGCTCCGACATTCCTCGCTACGCTCATCTTTACGAAGAGGCTCTGCCAGCGGCACGCAGCGCGAAGCGAAAGAAGAAGCCGGTAGCTGTTGCCAAACGTGCTGCCGTACAGAAACAACGCAAAACTCGCTGAAATCATGATCTTCGACAGCGATGTCCTCATCTGGTTCCTCCGCGAGGAGCCCGACGCTGTGACTCTGATCGAAGCTTCCCCGGATCGCGCCATTTCCATCATTACGCTGATGGAGGCAGTTCAAGGATCGCGCTCCAAAGCCCACATGCGAACTATTCTCGACTTGTTTGCCGCAAGCGGCTTCGGCATTCTTCCGTTCAGCGAGTCGATAGGTCACCTCGCATCCGGATTGATCGAAGAACACACGCTAGCGCACGGGTTACAGATGCCCGGCGCTTTGATCGCGGCCACCGCTATCGAGGCCGGTGAAGTACTCGCCACCGCTAACCGGCGCCACTTCCGGCCAATCCGGCGTCTGGCGTTGAAACCGTTTCACCCGCGGCGCACGTAGCCGAAACTTCTGACTGTCGCTTCAACTACTAAGCCACTGCATGAAATTCGAACCGACGTTCGTGAATTCAAATGCGTGCAAACCCAGGTGGCCCGCCAGTTCCTTGCATGCCAGAATGCCGCGCACGCTGTTTCCCTTGCTATCGAGCCGCGGCGAATACACGGCGATTCCCAGTTGCCGATTCACCACCGCAATGATGCCCCCGCTCACGCCGCTCTTGGCTGGCAGACCCACCCGGTAAGCCCATTCACCCGCGTGATCGTACAGCCCGCAGGTAAACATCACGGTCAGCGTGTCTTTGATGAAGTTGAAATCGAACACGCGCTGCTGGGTCACCGGATTCGCGCCCATGTTGGCCAGCGTCGCCGACATCATCGCCAGGTCTTGCGCTGTCACCAGTAGCGAGCACTGCGAAAAGTATTGGTGCAGAGAGTGCTCCACTCCCGGGTCGATGATGCCGCAGTTGAGCATCAGATAAGCAATCGCGCGGTTGCGGTGCCCGGTTGCGTCCTCCGACGCGTACACCGCCTCGTCGATGCGCAGCTCCCGGCCCGCGGCCAGACTCATTTTCTCCACGAATTCCCGCACTCCGGATTCTGGCGATTCCTTCTTGATCATCGACGCAATGGCGATGGCCCCGGCATTGATCATTGCGTTATACGGGCGCATCGTCTTCGGTTCCAGCTCGATGGAGTTGAACGCATCGCCGCTCGGCTCGACACCCACGTGTTCTAGTGTTCGATCCCGCCCGAATTCCTCCAGCGCCATCTGAAACGCGAAGGGCTTGCAGATGGATTGAATGGTAAACTCCTGCTGAGCGTCCCCTGCGCTGCACACCAGTCCGTCCACCGTCGCCAGAGCAATCCCAAAGTCGTCGGGATTGGCCTTCGCGAGTTCGGGAATGTAGGTGGCTACTTCACCCTCGTTAATGTCTTTGTACTTTTCGTAAACGTCTTGGATGATTTCCTGGATGTGCGAAAGAGTGGACATGTTTCTCCCCGTTCAAGAAGTATTTGGAGGAGCGCTAGCGGAACGAGGCTGGCGACGGGACGGGTTACTCCGTGGGTTGAACAAGTTTAGCAAAAAGCCGGGGCGGTCAGGCATAGGGCGAACAGTTCCCTCAAATTCTGCTTAGGAACCCGTAAGGTTCGGTACTAGGTGTTTGTTGGTCCTGTTCCGCTAACCACGAACTGACGATGAATTCGTTTAAGAGAGAGATATGCAAGCGGGATTAACGCAAGCCAGACTTCGAATCAGAGAGTCTCTGGACGCCCATCCGGAGCTGACCATTATTCTGGACGCTACCGGAAGCCCGTCGTCGCGTATGCGCGCGCGCTTTGTGGCACAAGATGGCCAAACACTGACGCTACACCTAAACACCGCGCTGGGCCCCAACCTGCTCGTGAGCATCGCGGGTGAAATCGATACCGGCGCCGGCCGCGAGCCCCTGCTCGGCAGGTATCGCGTGGCCTCCTGCAAAATCGCTGGCATCGGAAAATATCAGGCTGAATTGACGGCCGAGACGGTTGCTGAACCCGCCGGGTCCACCACGCCCAAGGCAGACACGGATGACGAGGCCGATCACTACCAGGTTCTGCAGGTGAGCCGCACCGCCGATGTCGATACCATTCGCCGTGTCTTTCACGTGCTGGCGCAGCGCTACCATCCGGATAATCGCGACACCGGAAATCAAGAGAAATTCCGCCAGGTGGTGGAGGCGCACGCAGTCCTGAACGATCCAGTGAAGCGCGCTGCGCACGATGTTTTTCTGGCTGGCGAGGACAAGATTCGGTTTAAGCTCTTCGACAAACTGCAGGACACGCAAGGCGTCCATGCGGAAATGCATAAGCGTCTGGGGATTCTACGATTGCTCTACGCCAAGCGGCTCACGGATCCGCAACAGGCGACCATGCGCGGGCGCGATTTCTCGGAGATGCTGGTATGCCCTCTGGAGCACTTGGAATTCGCACTATGGATGCTTCGCGAACAGCGTCTTATCTATCGCTCCGACAGTAATCACTTCGAGATCACCTGGCAGGGAGTCCAGGCGTTCGAGGCGGAGCAGGGCGACTTCGCCAAGAAGGCTTTGATCGCGCTGCCCGCGCCGGCGCAATCCGCCTAAGTATCCGGCGCGAAATGGAAAACTTCAGCTATAATCGGAGCACCCCCCCGAAGTTTTTATGCCCCTTAGTGTGATCACTGGACTCGCGTGTCTGGCCGGCGGCGGCGCTCTGCTTGCCATGTGGCGCGCAGTGCGCTCACGCTCGTCGCCGGAGAAACGCGAGCAACGCCGCAGACTCGACATCAATCTCAACGGCCGCCTGGGGGATGCGCTGCTCACCGAATGTCACGAGAACACGCTCTACTACACGTACGAAGTGCGAGGTGTTCACTACGCGGCTTCGCAGGACATCAGCGTTCTGCGGGACCAATTGCCGGATACACCCGAGCGGCTCGGCGGAATGGTGAACATGAAGTATGCGGCTCAGAATCCCGCCAACTCGATTCTGGTCTGTGAAGAGTGGAGCGGCCTGCGCGCCGCACCGCGACCCGCCGATGCCGGGGAACCTTCTGCGAACGATGCCGCGCTAGCGAATATTAATGGTGTAGGGCATCAGGCGCAGGATTCCACCCTGGCTTAGAGCTCCTAGCGGTAGGTCTCCGAGCAGTTCCTTTAACTTCGCTGTCATCCGCGAAGCCACCATGCGCGACTCGATCGACGTTAGATCCGTGTCGCGCTCCAGCAGCACCTGTAACATATTTCGCCGCGGCGGATAGGGCACTAGTGTGATCTTTTCGGAGGCGGCGATGTTGGCCTTCTGCTTCACCATTTCGATAGCGCGGTCGATTCCGCCAATTTCATCCACCAGGCCATTCTGTTTGGCTTGCGCACCGGTCCAGACACGGCCCTGCGCCAGAGGCTCCACGTCGTCGTACTTGCGTTTGCGCCCATCGGCTACGCGCTGCACGAACCCACGATAGAAGACCTCGATTTCGGTGCGCAGCTTAGCGCGCTGCTCGTCATTCAGCGGCGCGTACTCGGTGTCAATGTCGGCGAAGTGGCCGCGCTTCATGATTTCTTTCTTGATCCCAAGTTTGTCGTAGAGGCCGCGCAAGTTGACCTTGCCGAAGAACACGCCGATGGAGCCGGTCTCGGTGTTGCGGGAGGCGATAACAGGGACCCCGGCCATGGCGATGAAGTAGCCGCCCGATGCGGCGAGATCCGACATCGATATCACCACCGTTTTTTTCTGGCTGAGCAGTTTCGCTTCGTGTAGGATGTCGTCGGACGCGATGCCGTCGCCGCCTGGCGAGTCAATGCGCAGAATAACGCCCTTGATCGAGGAGTCGTCGCGCACCTGGCGAATTCGCCGGATCATGCCGGACGCGGTGATTCCATCGTTGCCCTGATCGTTGGTAGCTCCGCGTGTGATATCGCCCTGGCCGACCAAGAGCGCGATCTTAGTGGAGCCGTCCAAACCCAAATTGCCGAGTCGTGCGCGGACGTAATCATGCTCCGCAATCTTCTCCATGTCGGAAAGCTTGAGCTGCTGCTTCAGCAGCCCGTACATCTCGTCTTCGTAGACCAGTGCCTCCACCAGCCCGCCGTTCAAGGCCTCTTTCCCTACGAAGGGGCCGTTATCGATCAGCGCGCGAATCGCATCCGGCGCCTTCTTGCGGCCTTCAGCGATGACGTTGACGAAGTCGCCGTAAAACTGATCCAGCACCTGGTTGATCACCTCGCGCGTCTCCGGGCTGGACTCGTTCTTGGTAAACATGTCGGGCGCGTCTTTGTACTTACCGACGTGCTCGAACTCCAGCTGCACGCCCAGCTTGTCGAGCGGGCCCTTGAGGAACATCAGCTCCGCGCGCAGGCCTTTTACGTCGAGTTCATCTTCGGGCGCCATATAGATCTTGTCGGCGGCCGAAGCGAGATAGTATTCCTTGGTGCCGCCGCTCCGCAGGAATGCGTAAACCGGCTTGCCGGACTTCTTAAAGTTGAGAATGTCTGCGCGAAGTTCTTCGAGCTTGGCCCAACCCACGCTAAGCCCTCGCGGCTCCAGCACGATAGCCCGGATGCGCGAATCCGCAGCGGCATTACGCAACATTTGCCAGGTCTCAGCGATGGTGGGAGTCTGTTTATCTTGCAGGAACGGGATACCAAAGTCGACCGACGATTGTTCGGGTAAGTCGCCTTCGAGTTGGAGAACCAAGGCCGAATTCGCGACCACTTGCGGCTGGCGGCTTCCGCCAAACCGAACCGCCGCAGCCACCAATATCACCGCCGTCAGCGCAACGAAAAGAATGCCGATCACAAATCCGAGCAGGAATTTCTTCATAGGCCTTCTTTAAGTGTAGCGTCAGCATCTAGAGTGGGTCGTTCACTACCAGGCCGGGCACGGCTATAAAGTTACAATCATGGCTCCATATTTCGCGCGCTCCCCCGTCCTGACAGATCAAGCCAATCTGAAGATCAAAAATTCTAGCTCCCTCGATGTTGAGCCGCACTGCTAGTTCGGCTAGGCGCTCCATCGCGCCGCTGCGCGGATACAGGATCTTTGCACCCGCGGCGACAAGATTATCCAGGAACTGTCGGGCTTCGCGAGGCCGGGAAGGCCGACCACTGGACCCGGGGTGAGTGACCACCGCCCAAAATTCGGCGATGCAGGGAAACGGAATGCACCACCCGCCGGCGCTTCCGGCAACCTCTCCGATCGAGCGCTTGGCGGCACTATGTTCTGGAACACCGGCGCGATGCGCGTAGACCAATATGTTGGTGTCGAGAGCGATCATTTCATCAGACGCTGGAGCATCTTCGCCCGGTCCGAGACATCGATGCCTTTGGGCAGCCCGCCTGGCACGGTGACCCAACGGATCACAGGCCGTATGGCGTTGAGAGAGAAAGCCTGGCCACCCAACTCGCGCCGCAGGCCGCGCTCGATCAGCGCGCGGATCGTGGTGCGGTGCTCGGCGGCGTGCTTCTTGGCTTCGACCAGCAAGTCATCTGGTATTTCGACGGTGGTCTTCATACAGCAAACCATATTACCATATATATGGGTCGGTTCCTTCCAGCGGCCCTCGGGGCACAAAAAAGGCCGCCCCTTGCGGAGCGGCCCATTTTCGAACGTTTGTGAAGCGGATGCTTAGAAGTCCATCCCGCCGCCACCACCGCCGTGGTGATCGCCGCCCATCTGGGCAGCCTGCTTCTTCTCGGGGATCTCGCAAATCATCGCTTCGGTGGTCAGCATAAGAGCGCTGATCGAAGCGGCATTCTGCAGGGCCGAGCGAGTCACCTTGGTCGGATCGATGACGCCAGCCTTCACCAGGTCTTCGTAACCGCCGGTGGCGGCGTTGAAGCCATAGTTAGCATCCTTATTCGCGCGGATCTTTTCGATCACGATCGCGCCTTCCCATCCGCCGTTGCCGACGATCTGGCGAACCGGCTCTTCGCAAGCACGACGCACGATGTTGATGCCGATCTTCTCGTCGTTCTCGCCGCTCTTCAGTGTGTCGAGCACGGAAGCTGCGCGCAGTAGAGCCACGCCGCCGCCCGGAACGATGCCTTCCTCAACCGCAGCGCGCGTGGCATGCAGAGCATCCTCAACGCGAGCTTTCTTTTCCTTCATTTCGGTCTCGGTAGCCGCGCCGACCTTGATCACCGCAACGCCGCCGGCCAGTTTCGCCAGCCGCTCCTGCAGCTTCTCGCGATCATATTCGGAAGAGGTGTCTTCCACCTG
>Ga0157375_10002061_pt1 | contig 17358 bp, 13 predicted proteins | sample M35metaG_FD_115311 | JGI IMG/M metagenome (GOLD analysis project Ga0157375, IMG submission 115311) | Miscanthus rhizosphere microbial communities from Kellogg Biological Station, Michigan, USA - M3-5 metaG | ecosystem: Host-associated > Plants > Roots > Rhizosphere > Soil | place: USA: Michigan... | reverse complement strand
TAGAAATTAAGGACATCAAAAATCTGGCTATATGAGAGATATGATAAAGAGAATCATTCTTGTAATTTTCATCTTACTGGTTCTGACTGCAATTTCAGGATTTTTTTATATGCAGAAACATCCGTTCTAGGTAATGATAAAATTGCAAATGAGCGAATAAGCTTTTTAGCTGATTTGCCGATTATTTTTTGCCTTTCCACAACATCACAACCTATTTATTAAACATTTCTTAAGATTCTATTAAAATACCTACAAAGGATAAAGTTCATTTTTGCATAAATTTAATTTAGTAAAAAATGATTAATAACTATCTTTTAAAAGGATCTGTAATTGCCGCATTCTTTCTTTCGGGCGGAGCTTTCGGACAAACACTTATCCATTATTGGAATTTTAATAATAATGCTTCTGCAACAGCCATCACCACTCCGACTTCTACGTTGGTAGGCGGTTCTATCAATGCGGTAATCAGTGGAACAACTGAAGTTGATTTCGCAGGAGGAACCGGACAAAATTTTAATGTTGAAAATTTAAATGCAAGAAACGGAGACGCTTCCGGAACGCATTTGAGATATAACTTCCCTATTAACGGTAATTTACAATTTAATTTACCGACAACAGGATACAATAATGTTGTGGTAAAATTCACGACAAGAAGATCAGGATCAGGAGCTGGAACTCAGACTTGGTCTTATTCCACAGATGGAACGACTTTCCAGCCTTATCAGACGGTTTCTCCACAAGATGCAAACCCACAGCTGATTACTTTTGATTTTTCTGCGGTTTCAGGAGTTTCCAATAACCCTAATTTTAAATTAAAAGTTGAATTTGCAGCAGGAACGGGAGGAACTGTAGGAAACAACCGTTTTGACAATTTTACAGTTGATGCAACGGCAGCAACGGGAGTTGACACGACCCCTCCAACGGTAGCTTACCTCCCTACAAACAACACAAATAATGCTTCTACGACTGCAAATCCTACGATTACTTTTAATGAAAATGTAAGATTGGCAGACAATTCCGCGATCAACGATTCTAATGCACAAACGCTTATTGATTTCCGTCTTGGAAACGCTTCAGGTACACAGGTTCCCTTTACAACGACTTTCAGCAATAATAAAATCACTGTAGTTCCGACGGCAGGTTTGGTTCCGAATCAGACGTATTATTTGGCTTTAAAACCGAATATGCTTGAAGATACAAGCGATAATACGGTTACAGCTGTTACCTCAACGACTTTTACAACTGCTGGAACTTCTATTTCTTTAGATAAAAATTTCATTAAAGTAAACGAAAACGGAGGAACTTTAGCATTTAAAATTAATGTTACTAATCCTTCAGCTTCTACAGTCAATTTGGTTGTAAAACCGGCTCCGTTCAGCACGGCAGACAGTAGTGATTTCACTTTAGCGAATCAAACCATTACTATTACTCCGTCTACGACAAGCTATACCGTAAATATTCCCATCACTGACGATACTTTACAGGAACAAAACGCAGAATATTTTGTGGTAAGCCTTGAAAGCCCTGTGGGTGCTACAATTTCAGGAGACAATAATGCAACGGTTTATATTGTTGATAATGATAAGCCGGCTCCGGTTCCTTCAAATCAGATTTCATTAAACTATATCGGAAGTTTTGATCCTTCAGGAAACAACAACAGTTCAACGGAAATCGTTGTTCATGATCCTTCAACACAAAGATTATTTACGATCAGTTCGATTACGCATGTTTTTGATATTATTAATTTCAGTAATCCGACAAGTCCTGCAGTTGTTAATACGATCGATATGGCTCCATACGGCGGTATCACCAGCATTGCCGTGAAAAACGGAATCATCGCTACAGCCTCTCCAAATGCCAATCCACAACAAAACGGCTCAGTCGTTTTCTTTGATATTAACGGAACTTTCCTTAAACAAGTGACGGTCGGAGCTTTACCGGATATGATCACTTTCTCTCCGGACGGAACAAAAGTAATGACCGCCAACGAAGGTGAACCAAACGATGCTTACACCGTAGATCCGGAAGGAACGGTAAGTATCATTGATATTTCAGGTGGAATCGGAAATCTTACTCAAAGTAATGTAACGACGCTTAATTTTAATGCTTTTGATTCTCAACTGGCTTCATTAACAGCGACAGGCTTAAGAAAAGTAAGAACCAACAACACGCTTTCACAGGACTTAGAACCGGAATATGTAACAATCAGCTCTGACAGCCAGAAAGCATGGGTTACACTTCAGGAAAATAATGCAATTGCGGAAATTAATTTAGCGACAAAAACAATCACAGGAATCTGGGGATTAGGTAAAAAAGATATGAGCCTTCCAGGAAACGGTTTTGATGCTTCTGATAACAATGGTGAAGTCTTAATCGCCAACTGGCCTGTAAAAGCTTATTACCTTCCGGACGGTATTCAGAATTATAAAGTCGGAGGTACCAATTACATCGTAACAGCCAACGAAGGAGACGAAAAGGACTTGTCAGGCTTCAGCGAAAGAACGACAGTTGGAGCAAATAATTATACTTTAGACGCTACCCTTTTCCCTCAATCATCGATTTTAAAAGCTTCTTATAATCTGGGAAGATTCAGAGTTTCGAATGCGACAGGAAATACCGACGGAGATTCTGATTTTGAAGAAATTGCAGCGCTGGGAGCTCGTTCGTTCTCTATTTTCAATGCTGATACAAAACAGATCGTTTATGACAGTGGAGACAGGTTTGAAAGATATATCGCAGCGAATCATCCATTGATTTTTAATGCCGATAATGAAGAAAACGGGGCCAAAAACAGAAGCCGTGCAAAAGGTCCTGAACCTGAAGGTGTGGCTTTAGCCAATATCAACGGACAGACTTTTGCATTCATTACATTGGAAAGAACAGGAGGTGTAATGGCTTACAACGTTACAGATCCGAACAACCCGACTTTCACAGATTACAAAAATTCACGCTCTACTTCTGCTTATGGTGGTGACAACGGTCCGGAGGGAATCATTTACATTGCTCCTGAAAATACAACAACAGGAAAAGGATATGTAGTTATCGCCAACGAGATCAGCGGAACGTTATCAATGTATGAAGTTGCTCCTTCTCCAACACTGGCTACGGGTGAAGTGAAAACTGAAAAAGCAACATTCAACGTATTCCCGAATCCGGTTTCGAAAGGGAATCCCCTATATTTCAACAGAACACAGGGTTACGAATTGTACGATATGTCTGGAAAATTAATCGGAAAAGAGAAAAACGCTCTGACAATCGATACTTCGAAACTTTCTACAGGTGTTTATCTTGTAAAAACTTCAGAAGGAGAAGTGAAAAGAGTAATTGTAAAGTAGAATATATTATTTAGTTGATTGAAAATGAGCTCCGATTTTTTCGGGGCTTTTTTATTAGTGGGAAATTTTTATTAGTTTTAAAATAAAATAATACATGGAAAACTATAAAGCCTCAATTTGGGATTTCGGAAATGATATTCTTTATAAATTATGTAAGGAAAATCCCTATCATACTAGTGGTGATGTTATTATTACCAAAACATTATTTATAGGAAGAATATATTCAGCAGCATTAGAAAGAAGACGTATTGAGGGTACAAAAATTCAAAATAATGACTTTTATACTAAAGAAGTTGTTAAAGCTTTTAAAAACTCAAATATTGATAATAATTTAAAATTATTAAAAGAAAAAAGTTTAACAGAAAGTAATTTACTTGCAATCCTAAAAACACATAAGGATTTAATGGATATCATTAAGCCTATAACTCAATTAGACAAAAGATCTTTTTCATCAAAATATTTACATTTTCACTTGCCCAATCTATTTTTTATATATGATAGCAGGGCAAATATTTCAATGAAGGAAAAATCTCAAAAAAAACAAATTGATAAATATAAAGATTTACTATCCCATAATTGCATTGATAAAGAATATGCTAAGTTTTTTTGTAAGTGTTTAGAATTAAAAGAAATATATGAGAACGAAACCAGCGAAACCATTACTCCAAGAACTCTCGACAATATTTTACTTTATTCTTAATGATTTGGGTTTCGGCAAACTCCGCTTGCCGAAACCCAAATCTAAAAAAAAGACAGGTTTAAAAAACCTGTCTTAAAAAATATATCTTTTTAATTTTTTTACTCTACACTTATTACTTTCTGAATTTCGGGAGCATGTTGTTTGATTGTGTTTTCCACCCCTAGTTTCAGAGTTGAATAATTTAATGAACAACCAGAACAGTTTCCTAACAATTTTACATAGACTAAATTGTCTTTCACGTCAATAAGCTCAATGTCTCCACCGTCTTTATTAAGAAACGGGCGAATGCTTTCCAAAGCTTCCATTACTTTCGTTACGGTTTCTTCGTGTTTTATATTTGTTTCCATATTTTTTCAGTTCAATTCGGTCTTTTCAAAAATTTTGAAAATAATTATTTTGCTTTTTTAGGCGAGCATCCCGCCATAGTTGTAATTTTTACAGCTTCAGTTGGAGGAAGATGTTTGTTTCTTTCCACGAGACTTTCTACCATTTTACGGGCAGTTTCTGTATAAATCTCTGCGATTTTAGAACCTTCCTGTAAAGCTGCAGGTCTTCCGACATCTCCCGCTTCTCTTATGCTTTGGATCAACGGAATCTCTCCCAATACAGGAATTCCAAGATCATCAGCCAAATATTGTGCTCCTTGATTTCCAAAGATATAATATTTATTGTCCGGTAATTCTTCCGGTGTAAAATACGCCATATTTTCGACTAATCCAAGAACAGGAATGTTAATACTTTCCATCTGGAACATCGCAATACCTTTTCTTACGTCTGCCAAAGCTACGTGCTGAGGTGTACTTACGATCACCGCACCCGTCACAGGAACTTCCTGAATGATTGACAAGTGAATATCACCCGTTCCCGGAGGAAGGTCGATCAATAAGAAATCTAATTCTCCCCAAGCTGCATCTCTGATCATTTGGTTTAAAGCTTTTGAAGCCATCGGGCCTCTCCAGACTACTGCCTGATTTGAACCTGAGAAATATCCTATTGAAAGCATTTTCACACCGTAATTCTCAATAGGTTTCATTAGGCTTTTACCATCTACTTCTATAGAAATCGGCTTTTGACCTTCTGTATCAAACATTGTAGGAACAGACGGACCGTAAATATCAGCATCCAATAAACCTACTTTAAAACCCATTTTTGCTAAAGTAACTGCCATATTTGCAGCAACTGTAGACTTACCAACCCCTCCTTTTCCGGAAGCAATGGCGATAATATTTTGAATTCCAGGAATCTGTCTTCCTTTGATCTGACTTTGCTGAATTTCGCTTGGCTCAGGAGAAACGATCTTTAATTTTAAATTAATTTCTTCTCCAAATTCACTTGCAAAAGCCTGCTTCATGGCTGCCTCCAGCTTTTTCTTTTCGTGCATTGCGGGTGAATGTGCCGTCATATCAATATATACATCGTTGCCCATAACCTGGAAGTTACTTACCAAGTCATCAACTTCTATCTCTTTAAGGAAATTCTGTACCTTTTCTTTCGTCAACATAAACTAAATAAATTGTCTACAAATTTACGCAAATTTTACCTATTTAGAATAAGTAAACGCAATGATAGATATTTTCTTTTGTGTAACCAAATTTTATAGTAATTTAGGGCGGTTTTAATTTTACATGATGAAAAAAACATTAATCGTTCTTTTAGGAATTGTTGCCCATAATTTATTTTCACAAAATTATTCGCAATATGTAAATCCTTTTATTGGAACTGGCGGTCACGGACACACATTTCCGGGTGCAATCGTTCCATTCGGAATGGTACAGCTTTCACCCGATACAAGAGTCGACGGAAGCTGGGACGGTTGCAGCGGTTATCATTATTCAGACTCCGTGATATACGGTTTTTCGCATACGCACCTTAACGGAACTGGAGTTTCCGACTACGGAGACATTATGCTGATGCCCACGATGGGAAATCCCAGTTTGGATAACAAAGAGTATTCTTCAAAATTTTCGCATAAAAATGAAAAAGCTTCGGCAGGATTTTATGCTGTTACATTAGATAAAAGCAACATTGATGTTCGACTGACAACGACCAAAAGAGTCGGTTATCACGAATATACTTTCAACAAAGCTGGAAATGCAAATATTATTTTAGACTTAAATCACAGAGATAAACTGTTGGAAGGTGAAGTTAAAATAATTGATGCTAAAACAATTGAAGTTTTCAGAAGAAGTGAAGCCTGGGCAACCAACCAGTATATTTACGCAAGAATTGAGTTTTCAAAACCAATAAAAATTTCAAAAAAGCTAGTGAATGGAAAAGACGAAAACAATCTTTTTACAGGAACAAAACTGGCTTTGGCTTTTTCAACCAATGTTAAAAAAGGAGAAAAAATCAGCGTAAAAGTGTCAATTTCTCCGACAGGTTACGAAGGTGCAGCAAAAAATATGTTGGCTGAAGGCAAGTCTAATGATTTTGAATCGATCAAAAAACAGGCTGTTGCCGACTGGGACAAAGAATTATCAAAAATTGAAGTTAAATCTTCCGATAAAGATAAATTAGCGGTTTTCTACACGGCAATGTATCACGTTTTCACGCAGCCGAACATCAATATGGACGTTGACGGGAAATACAGAGGTCGCGACAACAAGTTCTACATGGCAAAAGGATTCGATTATTACTCGGTATTCTCACTTTGGGATACTTTCAGGGGAGCGCATCCTTTGATGTCTTTAATTGAAAGAAAAAAAACGGCAGATTTCATTAATACTTTCATAAAACAATACGAACAGGGCGGAAAGCTTCCGGTTTGGGAACTGGCTTCCAACGAAACGGAATGTATGATCGGCTACCACTCCGTTTCTGTAATTGCTGACGCAATGGCTAAAGGAATTACAGGTTTTGATTATGAAAAAGCCTTTGAAGCTTCTAAAAATTCTGCAATGCTGGATATTTTTGGATTAAATGCTTACAAGCAAAATAATTACATCGCTATTGATGATGAACACGAAAGCGTTTCCAAAACCGTAGAATATGCTTATGACGACTGGTGTATCGCTCAGATGGCTAAAATTTTAGGCAAAAAAGAAGATTACCAGTATTTCATGAAACGTTCTCAAAACTGGAAAAACCTTTACAATCCAAAGAACGGCTTTATGCAGCCCAGAAAAAACGGAAATTGGTACGAACCATTTGAACCAAGAGAAGTTAACAACAATTATACGGAAGGAAATTCTTGGCATTACTCATACTCTGTTCAGCAAGATATTCCTGGATTAATTGCTGCTCACGGGGGTAAGGAAAAATTCGAACAGTTTATCGATGCTATTTTCGCTGCGCCCGACAAAACCACAGGCAGAGAACAGGTAGATATCACAGGTTTGATGGGGCAATACGCTCAAGGAAACGAGCCGAGCCACCATATTGCTTATTTATATAATTTCGTTGATAAGCCTCAAAAAACGGACGCGAAAATCAAATATATCCTTGATAATTACTATAAAAATGCACCGGATGGTCTGATCGGAAATGAAGATTGTGGACAAATGAGTGCCTGGTATATTTTGAGTACAATGGGAATTTATTCTGTAACTCCCGGGAAACCTGAATGGGAAACGACTGTTCCTTATTTCGATGAAGTTAAAATTCACTTAGAAGACGGAACGACAAGAACCATCACAAAAAATACAAGCAAAGCAGATCTTAAAAAGCTTGGTTTTGAAAATGCAAAATCTTTCAAAGACTTTAAATATGATGAATTAACGGCTTCTCCTGTGATTGCTGCATCAAGAATTTTTGACTTAAATACAAAAGTTGAAATCACAGGCTTACATCCTGCCGATAAAATCTATTATATGACAATGGATGAAGGTGATGCCAATGTGAGAAAGACTTTCATTCCTTACAAAGGTCCGTTTACGATTACAAAAACGACTCAGGTTTCTGCTTATGCGGAAAGAAATGGGGAGAAAAGCTCTGTCACTGTAGCCAACTTCAACAGAAGACCTAACAACTGGGATATTACGGTTAATTCCACAGTAAATCCTCAATATATGGCCAGCGGAAAATTAGCTTTAATTGACGGAATCAACGGCGATGTAAACTGGAGAAAAGGCGAATGGCTGGGCTATCAGGGACAGACTTTTGAAGCGATCATCGATATGAAATCACCTCAGCAGTTCACAAAACTGTCTTCAACCTATTTACAGGACAGCAAAGCATGGATTTTAATGCCTAAAAAGGTTGAATATTATGCTTCCATGAACGGCAAAGATTTCGTTCTTTTAAAAACAGTTGACAATACAGCTGATCCCAAGGATGAAACCATTCAGACAAAAGATTTTTCAACTGAAATTTTACCGACCGAAGCCCGTTATATTAAGGTAAAAGCTTATCATTTCGGCAAACTTCCGGAATGGCATTTAGGAGCCGGCGGCGATGCTTATATCTTTATTGACGAGATCTCTGTGAAATAAAACAAAAACTACAACAAAATCAGATCCCCTTAGGAAATTCCGGAGGGGATCTTTCATTACAAATTTAAAATACCAACTATTACATATGAAAATATGCCGTTTTATTAAGCTCTTCCTATATTGATGTGTTTTATTTAACTATTAATCCAAATAACGTTTCTTAAACCATGTATCCAGAATATTCATACTAATATTTAGCATGTGATAATTTTCTTTTATTGAAACATTTTTTTGAAATCCATGGATTCCATATCCATAATTTACATTAAGAACAATCTTACTGAAAGGAATACCCAATCCTACCGTTGCCTCTATTTTATCAATTTTGGTTTTGTTGATTTTATAATATCCTGTATCATAGTTGATCCCAAAACGGTAAACAAATGCTTCAGAAAGTTTTTCAAAACGTTTTTTTCCTGGAAGAAGCTCAAAACCTAAACCGTAAGTATTTTGTCTGTAATATTTCTCCGAAGTTTCTACATTCTTTACTTTATCCCATTTACTTTGAGTAAAATCAAAAGTTACACGATATCTTTCATCTTTTAAAAGACCTATTCCCACTCCTATTTCTAAAGGAAGCGAAGAATCCTTTGCGGAAATTTTTGAGGTAACGCTATTGGCATAATCTTTATTCTCTGTATAGGAGACTTCTCCTTTTGAGACAAGCTTATTTCCAAAATTAACGATCCCGCCTAATGTCAGCTGAAGCTTATCTTCCACTAAGTCTTTTTTGAATTGTGTTCCAAAATTATAACTGAAACCTGTATATCTTATATTCCTGCTAATTTCCAATTCGGAGGTCGTTGTAATTGTTTCGTTTCGGATGATTGCTCCAAAATTATTCTTTATCTTCCCCCCAACGCTCCAGTTGTCTGTAATTTTATAACCAAAGCTTAATCCCCAGTTTGAAATACCGCCACTTCCTTCGTAAGTAACAGGATATTCATCAAAAGTTCCTTCTATTGGAATGGTGGATGAAATTTTATAATCTGCAGAAGTGGTCGGCTGCATACTTAGACCAATGAAACTTCTTTTTGAAATCCGTAAAGCAACACCGAAATCAGTGAAATTGGAATTCAGTCTCTTATCCGTTCCTAAATTACTGGAAATTGTATTATACTTTAATGAACCACTTATATCGAAGACCACATTTTTTGTGGAAATAGCTGTCATGGCAGCAGGATTTTTGGTGTTGATATAATCGGGCGCGTCTAAGGCTATACCGGTATTTCCTAAGGCAATATTCCTGGCATTATCTACATTATTAAACATTCCAATTCCAAAATATGAATAAGGTGAAGAATTCTGAGCAGAAAATTTTGATACAAAAGCACACGAAAAAACTATACTGATGAATATTTTATTTTTTTTATACATAAATTCTGAATTAATATCCTAAAATGTAAACCTTGAGCTTAGCCGGATTTGTCTTATTCTTCTGATCACCCAGCACGGCTTTTCCTGAAAGCACATCCACAGATGAAGAAGCGTAGATTAATGTATTGTAATTAGAGTTTGTAGATTCTGACAATATTTCGGTGACATAAGTTCTTAAAGGAAAATTATATCCATGATCACTTTGAAATTCGCCGCCATTCGAGAGACCTATGGTAGCTTCTGTCTCTCCATCAGTTGTATAATTTTTAACGATCTTATTTAATTTATCTCCAACATAGTAGTATAGCGGACTAGGATTATAAAAACTACCAGAATAATATCCGGAAACAGGACTTACCCACAGCGTAGCATCAATTATTTTATAATTTTCGTATAAATTTTTCAATGATTTCAGATACGGAATCTCCACTTTGGTATATACTCCAATTCCTGCCATGAGGTAGGTTTTGTTTCCTAAATTTTGGGAAGGAATAGAGTTTTTGGGAGTAAGATCAGCCAAATCAGATCCCGTAAAATCACTTTTAACTTTGTTGTACTGATACGTAGTGCTCGGATTCAGATCCAACGTATATTTCACATCTTCTGTGCCGTTTTGTGATTTCGAATGATAATACATCCGAACGATATTCGACACTCTTTCTTTAGTTTTTTTATTAATCTGTACCCAATAAGAAGAATTGATCCCGAATCGCAGCATCGTATTATTATCAGAAGAAGGAACTACGGCCAGTCCTTTAAAAAAATTAAGAAAATACTCCTGATTGTTGACATCGTTATTTTTTAAGGTATTAAAAAGTGCCTGCCCATAAGACTGATCCAAATGAATCTTCACATAGCTGCTATCCGTTTGGGGTTTTGAGTAAAACTCTGCACTTCCTATAGAGTTTGCTGAATAATTAAAATTACTTTTATTATAAAGATATCCATTGTTAAGCCTTATTCTGTCAGAAAGAGGATGAATATTGAATTTAACGGCTTTAAGCGTATCCCCATAGTAAAAATCAGTATTGGTGAGGTACATTACAATCGAATCAAAAATAGCATTAGCAGGAGACGACAGGGTGTAACTCTCAGGTGTCAGTTCAAAAAGTGAAGAAGAACTTACCTGTCCAAATGTCTGATCTTTTATATTTCCTACCATCATGGCTTTCCTTCCTGAAGTAACCACCGAATCCATCATTATGGTAGACATTTTGATGGTAAGCGTATCAATCATTGTTATTTTTGATTGGCCGTCCATCCAGGAGCCCCCCACTTTATACGTATTACTTTCATTTTCACAAGAAAATAAGAGTAATAATGAAATACATGATAAAAGGTATTTGTACATATTTTTTTCGCAAACATATACTGAACATCATTTGAGGTAAAATTTATTCTTCCTTTTGTTATTAATTTTAGACAAAAGCTATTTTTAGCTGGATAGATGATGGTTTTGAAGTATAATTTCTATCCATCAGAAAAACAAAGGCATTTGACTATAAAAAGATGTAATCCGTCTAAAAAATTTTCAGAATACTACAGAATGACTTCTTTTTGTGAAAAAATGAATCAGTAATGAATAGCAAACTTTCAATCTTAGCTTTTACTCTTGTAGGAACATTTTTAGTCTCAAGCTGTCGAAACGATGATGATGATGAATTAATCGGGAATTGGGTAAGGGTTTCGGATCTAGATGGTAAACCTCGTTCAAGTGCTTCTGGATTTGTCGTAAAAGGAAAAGGATATATAACGGGCGGATATGATGGAGAATTCTATCATAATGATTTGTGGAGCTATGATCCCAACCTTAATTCCTGGACGCAGAAAGCAGATTTTCCCGGAGTAAAAAGAAGTTCTGCAGTAGGCTTTGCCACCAATTCTTATGGTTACGTAGGAACAGGATATGATGGATTGAATAAATTAAAGGATTTTTATAAATATGATCCTTCATCTAATTCATGGAGCCAGATTGAAGATTTTCCGGGGACAGAAAGATACGCTGCATTAGCATTTGGAATAGAAAATAAAGGATATGTAGGAACGGGATACGACGGCAATGAGCTGAAAGATTTTTATAAATACGATGAGGCTTCTGCAACATGGAGTACAATTACCAGCTTAGGAGGTGCCAAAAGAAGAAACGGAGCTTCTTTTGTGATCAATAATATTGCATACGTCGGATTCGGAAGTAACAACGGAAGCCTTGTTTCTGATTTTTGGGCTTTTGATCCATCCTCCGAATCATGGATCAGAAAAGTAGACACCAGTAATGATGATGATTCCCAAAACCGCTCTTCAACTGCCGCTTTTGCCGCAAATGGTCTTGGTTATGTTTCAACAGGATCTGTAGGCGGTGTTACAAAGACAACATGGGAATACAGCCCTTCTACTGACAAATGGACCGAAAGATCGGAATTTCAGGGAGCTGCAAGACAAAATGCATGTTCGTTTTCATTCGGAACTTACGGCTATGTACTTGCCGGAAACAGTGGTTCTTCGTATTTTGATGACATCTGGGTATTTCATCCAAACCAAGCTAAAAATGATTATGATTAAAATGTGTTGGAAATGGCTATTTTTCGCAGGAATACTGACCATCAGTTGTGGGAAAAAAAATAATGATCTTGAAGTTAAAATTACAAAGCAGAAATTCGGATATGGCTATCAAATCCTAAAAAACCAACAACCTGTTATCAATCAGCCCAACATTCCTGCTATACAAGGAACGAAAGCTTTTAAAAATGAAACAGACGCACATAAAGCAGCCAGTCTTGTGGTAAATAAAATAAGAAAATACCATTTACCCAAGATCTCAATACACGAGCTGGATTCTATGAAGGTAGAATATTAGCCACGTTCCGTTAACAAAAAATCTTTCAATCAATTATTGAAAGATTTTTTTTGCTTATATACAGGCAAATTTAAATTTACATCTCCATAAAATTAGAAATAAATTAAGATAATCCCAATATGTTTTAACAAATTTTAAAATATTAACAATTTATTTTATGGTAATTTTGGCTCCATGGAATTGAACATTTTTTCATTGTTTAAGGCATTTTGTATTCGCAGATAAATAAGTAATTTTTATGAAAATATTTTTTACCCGCATACAAACCTCTTATGTTTATCACTGGATTATCTGGACCGTTCTTATATTTTTTAAACTGGTCATGGATTACTCTGTATACGAGAATTTTCTTTTTCTTATCAACTTAAAAATATTTTTGGTTTCAATCATTTTATTTTATCTGAACTACTATTTATTTTTGCCTTTTATAATTCAGCAGGTTCCCAAAACAGTTCTTGTTATCACTATTGTATTTGTTGTGGTATATATTGCTCTTATCATTTTTATTCCAACATCGCAACATTCTACGGTTTCTTTAATAAAATTTCCTACAAAGGATTTTCCTATCGCCGGAGACTCAAAAAAGTTTAATCATCATTTAACCTTTTACGATATCTTTTTTAGGATAGGAATTTTTTCAATCATTTTCAGCACTTTGCTTTTCTTTGTAGACAAATGGATAGAAAACGGAAAGAAAATCCGAATCTTAGAGTTTGAAAGGCAGGCAGATGAGCTAAAAATCCTGCGTGCACAAATTAATCCTCACTTCTTTTTTAATGCGCTCAACAGTATTTATTCATTAACGGTTACACAATCTAAAGATACTCCAAGAGTAGTTCTCATCTTGTCTGACATAATGCGCTATGTTCTACAAAACAAAGACAAACAAAAAAACAACCTGAATGATGAGATTACAAGCATACAGAAATACGTTGAAATACAGTCCATCCGTTTTAATAAATTCAAAAATATTAACTGCCAGTTTTATGGTAATTTCGATTCTTATGAAATCGAACCTCTGCTACTTTTAACATTTGTAGAAAATGCCTTTAAATATGCAGATCTAAAAAAAGGACCTTTAGATATTAATATTTATTTGGAAAACGCACTGCTGGATTTCAATATCAGAAATTTTTATGATAAAAAGCATACTGTCAACTCTAAGGACTGTAAATTGGGAATAGAAAACACAAAAATAAGACTTAATCTTCTTTATCCCGGCAAACACCAGCTGGATATTTTAGAAACTAATAATGGGTCTGAGTATAATGTTAATTTAAAAATTCAATTGAATTAAAGATGAACTGCATAATTACCGATGATGAAGAGCTGGCACATCATGTCATTGAAGAATATATATCAAGGATACCTTTTCTGAATCTTGTAAAGAACTGTTATGACATTCAGGAAACCATACAGACCATACAAAATGAAGATATTGATCTTATTTTCCTTGATATCAACTTGCCCAATATTTCAGGAATAGAATTTTTAAAAAGCTTTAATAAGCTTCCTGAAATCATCATTATCACCGCTTATGATGATTGCGCTGTAGAGAGTTTCGAAATGGGCGTTACAGATTATCTCTTGAAACCACTTTCTTTTGAGAGATTTCTTAAGGCGGTCTATAAAAGCTATAGCTCTTACAATAACTCAAAAATTTTACAGGAAAAAAGCACTCAAAACTTTTTTAAAGAATCTTTTATTTTTGTGCGGTCCAATAGTGAAGATGTAAAACTGAATTTAAGCGAGATCACAAGAATCAACGCTCTGAAAGATTACATCATTATTTATACAGAAACCCGAAAACTTATCGTTCATCAAACCATGAAATCTATCATGGAAAAGATAGACTGTGAAAACTTTATCCGAGTTCATAATTCACACATTATTTCACTTCAGCATCTTCAGAGCATCGGAAAAAATAATCTTACAATTGGGAATGAAAGAATTCCTGTAAGTGAAAAGTATAAGGCCTGTTTACATAAAGTAATCGAAAAATATAAATAACTTCATTTATTTAGTTCTTAGTTCATCTTTTCAGACCAGTTCAATTCTCCAGGAAGTTCCAGATCCGAAAATTCTATATGGATCACTCTTCTTTTTTTACCGTTTGTTGTTCTGTTTGAGCCGTGAAGAATTAAAGGTTTCATGATCATAATTCCCCCTTTATTTACATTGCAGATTTCTTCTGTTTCTATATTCCAGTCGATCGTCTCGGGTCGATAAATTCCTTTTGAGTGAGATGTTGGAACCACTTTTAAAGCTCCGTTATTTTCATCGGTATCATCTAAGTGGATCCTTATCGTAAAAATATTTTCAAGAATATTCAAAGGTGGCTGAACCGCAAACTGATTTTGTTTTGTAGTCCAGGGTCCGAAGTTGGACAACTCAAGTTTTTTATCAACAGAAATTGTTAAATCCTGATGATAGGCAACATACCAATTTGATTTTTCGGGCTTATCAAAGTAAATGCTTTTTACGACAAAATAATGATCACCGAAAATTTCTTTAATGATTCTTTTAATATGATCATTAAAAATCAAATCTTTAACGTCAGGAATTTCTTTTAAAAATTGTCTTATAGCGAAAAGATCTTCTGACTTCCTGAAAGTTTCTTTTGAGGTATCTATATTTTCGAGAACATTAATGATCGCATTAATTTCTTCATCAGAAAAAATATTGTTGATTACCGTAAAGCCATTTTCTGTAATTGAATCTTTATGATTTTGTAAATTCATTGAATAATTTGAGTTTTTATTGAATCTATTTGAAACGCAAAGATCGAAGATTTTCTTTAAAAATCAATTTTGGTGTCTTTGTGAACGTAATTCAGAAGCGATGAAACAATCTTTTTTATGAGTAAATTTTTATGAGATTGCTTCACCTTCGGTTCGCAATGACAAATCTTGAAAGAAGGACAAGTACCCTAGCCCCGATTGCAATGAAAATCCTTTTTTGAAAAAAAAGATTGTAATGGAAAGCGGGAATAGCTTCAAATAAAAAATAAATGGTCAATAATGAAGTTATCAAAATTCACTATTGACCATTGATTAGCATAAGCTGAATTTATATTTTACATCTTTCCTCCGTGATCTTCCAACTGCCCTTCCCATTTGGAAACCGCAGAAGTTGCCAACGCATTTCCTAAAACATTAGTCATGCTTCTTCCCATATCACAGAAATGGTCGATCGGTAAAATTAGGGCAATCCCTTCCGGCGGAATCCCGAACATCGAACAAGTTGCTACAATAATTACCAAAGAAGCTCTAGGAACGCCGGCAATACCTTTTGAGGTTAACATTAATACCAAAAGCATCGTAATTTGTTGACCGACCGTCATTTCAATGCCATAGATCTGCGCAATGAAAATCGAAGCAAACGTCATGTACATCATGCTTCCATCCAGATTGAAAGAATATCCTAAAGGTAAAATGAAAGACACTACTCTATTATTACACCCGAATCTTTCCAATTCTTCAACCAGTTTCGGGAAAACTGCTTCCGAACTTGTCGTTGAAAATGCGATCAGTAAAGGTTCTTTAATTCTTCTTAATAATTCGAAAAGGCGGTTTCCTAAAATCAGGTAACCCACCAATAAAAGTACCAGCCAAAGAATTCCCAATGCAAAAAAGAAATCCCGAAGATATATAGCGTAGACTTTAAAAATTTCAAATCCGTTGGTTGCAACGACAGCAGCAATTGCTCCTAAAACCCCAAGCGGTGCAAACCACATAATATAACCCACCATTTTTAAGATTGCATGAGCTACAATATCAAATAATTTGATGACTGGCTGAGAATATGTTTCACCTAAATTCGCCAAAGCAATTCCGAACATGATAGAAAAAACAACAATCTGCAGAACTTCATTCGTAGCAAAAGCTTCAAAAATACTTTTAGGAATAATATGCTTCACAAAGTCTTCCATAGAAAAACCTTTGCTGCTTTTCAGCAATTCTTCAGCAGAAGCCGCATCCTGAATCGGTAATTTTGTAACATGACCGGGCTCCAGCCAGTTGACCAATATCAACCCGATGAAAAGTGAGATTAAAGAAGCAGAAATAAACCACAACATTGCTTTTGTACCTACTCTTCCGATCATCTTGATGTCGCTCATTTTCGCAATTCCGACAACCAAAGTGGTAAAAACCAACGGTGCAATGATCATTTGTACCAGTCTGATAAAAACAGTACCTAAAAGTTTTATATTTTTAGAAAAAGGTTCTGCACTCTCCGGGTACTGTGTGTGTACAATTCCTCCAATTCCTACCCCCACAATAAGTGCAATGATAATTGCTACAAATAGTTTATTTTGTCCTTTCATATATGATGTTTCAAGTTTCGCAAATATAATAGTTTTTCTGTTGGTGTAAGATTTTATTCACAAATGTTAATTTTACGTTAAATTAATGATACATTAAAATTAATTGCCTGATTTACAAAATACTGCAAAAATTTTAAGAAACATTTATCTATTTTTTATCCATTTGGTATAAATTTTATTATTACATTTGATTGTATTAACAATATTAAAAAATATACAACTATGAAAAAAACTATCGCAATGGCTGCATTGGCTGTAGCTGTCTCTTTTGGGGCGATTTCTTGTAAAAAGAAAGTTTCTGATGCCGATCTTCAAACTCAGGCTACTACTATCGT
>Ga0157375_10002057_pt1 | contig 17373 bp, 17 predicted proteins | sample M35metaG_FD_115311 | JGI IMG/M metagenome (GOLD analysis project Ga0157375, IMG submission 115311) | Miscanthus rhizosphere microbial communities from Kellogg Biological Station, Michigan, USA - M3-5 metaG | ecosystem: Host-associated > Plants > Roots > Rhizosphere > Soil | place: USA: Michigan... | reverse complement strand
TCCCGAATATTGTACAGGCATATCAAAACCTGCAAAAGGTACGATTTTAGCTCCCAACGAAACGTGTTTGTCGTACAAGGCTGTTTTCTTCATATTTAAATTTTATTTCTTTATTTTAAAACTATCAAAAGCTTCGTTGAAAAGCTTCATATAATTTCCGTTCCAGTATTTTTGTTCACAATTAATGGTGATAAGGTATAAGTTTTTTTCTTTCTGATATACTTTTGTAATCCAGAAAGCTTTTTCCTTTTCATCGAAATATTCGTAATTATATTCTGTGTATCCTTTTTTACCACTGCTGTTTTTCACTTTCTTCTCTTCGTCAGCAGATTTGTAAAGTGCGAGGATAAATTTTTTTGTTTCTCCTTTTGGAAGGTCTAAATCGTGATATTCTGAAATGGTGATCGCACCGATCTCGTTGGTGGGGAAAATATTGATAATACCACTGTCATTGGTTGTTTTCCAGGTATCGGGAAAAGTGATGGCGTAATTGTCTGTATCGTAGGTTTTGGTTGAAATCTTTTGAGCAAAAGAACAAAAACTTATTAAAAAAGCTAATAAGATCAACGGTTTTTTCATCATGTATTTAAAAATGGTGTTTGTATTCTTCTAAAATTATTTTGAACCATTCTGTAAATTTTTCGGGATTTTCAGCAATTTCCTTATCAAGATCCTCAATGGAAATATATCTTACTTCTTCCACTTCATCTTTATTTAAATTAAATTCAGAATTATAAGTTCCGATGAAGACGTGGTCCAGCTCATGCTCCCAAAGTCCGCTTCCGACATCTGCTTTATAAATGAAATCGAATTTTTCTGCTAGTTCAGTTTCTATTCCTAATTCTTCTTTTACTCTGCGTTTTGCGCCGTCAAGATAATTTTCGTTATTTCTTGGATGAGAGCAAACCGCGTTGGTCCACTGCCCTGGAGAATGGTATTTTCCGGAAGCTCTTTTCTGTAAAAGCATCTCACCTTTGTCATTAAATAAAAAAACGGAAAAAGCACGGTGTAATAAGCCGTTGATATGGGCCTGCTGTTTTTCCATTAAGCCTAAAACTTCATCCGCCGGATTTACTAAAACTACGAATTCTTCCATTCCTACAAATGTAAGTTTAATAAATGTATTTTGGAAATTTTTGGTAAAACATCATATTTCTTTTTGAGGGGAATTGTTATTGTGATTTTTGATTTGTACTCGCATAATGTGCAGATTTAGCAGGTGATTTCAGCACAATCTGAGAGAAAACTATTTGCTAATCAATTTTCCTATTCTAATATAAAGCATGGACAATCCAATAAAGAAAACCGTAATCCAAAGAGAATTAATTAAAACTTTCATTAAACCGAAACTTCCCACATCTACAAATGGATAAGGGTAAAATCCTGAAAAATTACCTCTGATCAATATCACAATAAGATAGAGGATAGGAAATATCGTCCATTTTGGAATTTGACTGTATTTCAAAGCCTTTTTATTTTCAAATAAATACCAAAAGATAATCATAAGAACAGGTATTATGCTATGAAGCAATTCATCAATGATCCTCTGAAAACCTTTTGGTTCCCATGTTCCGCGAAGAATAATCTGATATATAAAACCAACAATGGTAATATAAACTGTAATTGCTGTTAAAATTCCTGAATTTTCATTGGTCTGCTTTTTAAAAGCTACTAATGTTAGATAAATGCTGACAATTATATTTGTAAGAATGGTGAAATACGTAAAAAACCTAAAATTAGCTTCTAAAACAGAAGTGGTTCTGTTTTCTATTATTAAATAATATTGACCAATTAAAGCAAACCATCCGATAAGACAAAAAATTAAGGCTAATGTTTTTTTCATAGTTAATAATGTTGTGATACTCAAATATAAAACAAAAAAGCGATTTGCATTTTGCGAATGATTTTCAATAGCTTTAATAAATTGCAATGTTCGACATGTGATAAAAAAGAAAAATTTTAACCATAATTATAAAAAACATAGGTTAATTGCTGATTCTATTCATTAAATATCAGTTTTTATAGTCAAAATTTAATATAAACTAAGTTTAACGGATTCGTTTGGACGAAAAATCGTAACTTTGCAATTCAATTTTTAATGATGGAACTAGAATATAAAGAGCACATAAGTCCGATACTGAAGGACGGGGTTAAAAATTATTTAATCGATATCGATGGAACCATTACAGATGATGTTCCTAACGAAGAACCTGAAAGAATGGTAACTTGCGAACCTTATCCGGATGCCCTGGAAACGATTAACAAATGGTATGATGAAGGTCATCAAATCTGTTTTTTCACATCAAGAACAGAAAATCTAAAGCAGATCACAATCGATTGGCTGGATAAGCATGGTTTTAAATACCACAGCGTTCTATGCGGAAAACCGAGAGGCGGAAACTACCACTGGATCGATAATCATCTGGTAAGAGCTACAAGATATAAAGGCAAATTTACTGATCTGGTAGAAAAGCAGGTAACGATTGAGGTTTTTAAGGAAGATTAAAAATATAATTAAGGATTTAAAGATTAAACGATTAAAGTAGATAAAATACTCTCATTTTTTAATTTTTAAATCTTTCAATTTTTAAATAGATAAATTGTATTTATGAAAGTTTTAGCAAACGATGGCTTGGATCAATCTGGAATTGATGCATTAACTGAAAAAGGGTTTGAGGTGATTACTGCAAAAGTTCCGCAGGAGTTTTTGGTAGAATATATTAATGAGCACAAGATCCGCACTTTATTGGTGCGTAGTGCGACACAGGTGAGGAAAGATATTATTGATAACTGCCCGTCGATCGAGATCATCGGTAGAGGTGGCGTTGGAATGGATAATATCGATGTAGACTACGCCAGAGAAAAAGGAATTCATGTGATCAATACGCCTTCTGCTTCTTCAGAATCGGTTGCTGAATTGGTTTTTGCACACTTGTTTTCTGGAGCAAGATTTTTGCAGGATTCAAACAGGAAAATGCCTTTAGTAGGCGATACCGAATTTGCAAGTCTTAAAAAAGCTTATACTGCAGGTATCGAGTTAAGAGGAAAAACCATCGGAATTGTTGGGATGGGAAGAATCGGGCAGGAAGTGGCAAGAATCGCTTTAGGTCTTGGAATGAGAGTGGTTGCAGCCGATAATAATGTTGGTAGAGCGAGCATTAAAGTAAAATTTTACAATAATCAGTTCATCAATGTAGATATTGAAACTGAACCTTTGCAGGACGTTTTAAAGCATTCGGATTTTATTACGCTTCACGTTCCGGCTCAAAAAGAAGGCTACATGATCGGTAAAAATGAGTTTGAAATGATGAAGGACGGCGTTGCAATCGTAAACTGCTCAAGAGGCGGTGTTATCGACGAAACTGCTTTGATCGAAGCATTGGATTCAGGGAAAGTAAAATTTGCCGGATTAGATGTTTTTATCAACGAGCCGACTCCTTCAAAAGAAATTTTAAATCATTCTAAAATCTCTCTGACACCTCACACAGGGGCATCTACACTGGAAGCGCAGGATAGAATCGGACTTTCTTTGGCAGAACAGATTTCAAGTATTTTCCAGATTCATTAATCTGAAACAATAAAAAATAAAAGAGACTGTCCGGCAAATGGCAGTCTCTTTTTATTTTTAGTAATTTGATGTTTAAATATATAAATTCTGAAATCTACTCATATATTGTTTTTGCTTTTAAGTAAATCTCTGATTTCCATTAATAATTTTTGGTCATCAGTTGGTCCGGCGGGAGCTGGTTCTTGTTTTTTAGTGATTTTATTTGCTCCTTTAATGATCCAGAAAAGGACCATTGCAATACATAAAAAACTAATCACTGCCGAAAGGAAATTACCATAAGCAACACTATGCCATGTAAGTTTTGTGATGTCTTCTGCACCTGCAGCTTTCAGTGCTGGATTTAATAATAATGGTGTAATCACATCTGTAACAAGTGAGGAAACAATTTTCCCGAAAGCACCACCAATAATTACCCCGACAGCTAAATCAATAACATTTCCTTTAAAAGCAAATTCTTTAAATTCTTTTAAAAATCCCATAATTTTTTACATCTGTTATGAACAAATATAATTAAAAATTAATATTTTATTGATGAATCATTAAATATTTCATTAAATTAGTCCGAATGGTTTATTTTATATCTAAAATTTGAATTAAAATAAAAAATCACTTCGTTTTGAAGTGATTTGATTGAATATTTTTTTATATATTATTTCTGTTTTTAAGCAAATCTCTGATTTCCATTAATAATTTTTGGTCTTCAGTTGGTCCTGCAGGCGCGGCTTCTTCTTTATGAGTGATTTTATTGGCACCTTTTATAATCCAGAACAAAACGACTGCAATACAAAGAAAGCTGATAACCGCCGAAAGGAAATTCCCATAAGCAATTCCATGCCAGGAAAGCTTAGCAATATTTTCAGCACCGGCAGCTTTCAATGCAGGGTTTAAGATTAATGGCGTGATCACATCATCAACCAAAGATGTAACAATCTTTCCGAAAGCTGCACCAATAATGACACCGACAGCCAGGTCAAGCACATTTCCTTTAAATGCAAATGATTTGAATTCTTTAACAAATCCCATAATTTATTTTTTTAAGTATTATTTAAACTAAAATTGGAGTTTAAGTTACAAAAAATTTTATATTTTTTGATTTTTAGGATTAAAAATGTGTGAATTATGTAATTTGTAGATTATTATTAATCATATTTGAACGGCTCTGTATTTTTATTTTTATGAGTTTAAAATTTCTTTTTGTAAATTGCTCTTAAGTGATTAATACACAAAAAAGATACTTCGAATATGAAAATTTTCACAGCAGAGCAGATTCGGTCAGCAGATGAATTTACCATCAAAAACGAACCGATTACTTCAACAAAATTAATGGAACGGGCCGCGCATTCATGTGCTGGCTGGATCTCTGAAAATTGTAAAAATCACACCAGATTTGCAGTGTTTTGCGGCAATGGAAATAATGGTGGAGACGGATTTGCAATTGCCAGAATGCTTTATCTTAATGATTTTGAGGTAGATGTTTTTGTGATTGATCTGAAAGGTAAGTTTTCTGATGATGCCTTGATCAATTTTGAAAGATTAAGAGATTTTTCAGGGATTTCTGTTCATGATTTCAGTAAAATTGATGAATATAATTTTGAAGATGCAATCATTATAGATGCGCTTTTCGGAACGGGTTTGTCAAGAAATTTAGAAGGGAATTTTAAAGATTTGATTGAAAAATTAAATGATAAAAAGAATATCAAAATAGCTGTTGACTTACCTTCCGGACTTTTTACAGATGCTATTTCAGATGAGAATGCAACGATTTTGAAAGCCGATTATACATTAAGCTTTCAATTTTGGAAGAAAAGTTTTCTTCATCCTGAAACAGGAAAATATGCAGGAAAAGTTATCATTCTAGATATAAATTTATGTAAAGAATATATTTCAAATACCCAGTCGGAATATTTTACAGTAGATGATGAGATTATAGAAAATATTTTTAAACCAAGAGATGGATTCTCCCATAAAGGAACATACGGAAAAGCAACCATTATTGCCGGAAGTTACGGAAAGATCGGAGCAGCAGTACTTTCCACAACATCTGCTTTAAAAACAGGAGCAGGACTGACTTTTATTCATGCCCCGAAATGTGGTTACGAAATACTTCAAACTTCCTGTCCGGAAGCCATGTTTACAGAGGGCGGAACTCAATATATCAATAATTTTGAAGTTGATGGAAGCTCGATTTGTGGAATTGGTCCCGGATTGGGAACTGCATCGGAAACAGCAACGAATCTGTTGAAGTTTTTAAAAAATTATTCAAAGCCTTTGATTTTGGATGCGGATGCTTTAAATATCATTTCTCAAAATAAAAATAGTCTAAAATTAATTCCAAAAAAATCAATCATAACGCCACATCCGAAAGAGTTTGAAAGATTATTCGGAAGCACAGAAGATTCTTTTGAAAGGTTAGAATTAGCTCGGGGAAAAGCAAAAGAACTTGAAATTTACATTGTTTTAAAAGATCATCACACACAAGTTATAACACCTGAGGGAAATGTTTTTTATAATATTACGGGCAATTCCGGGTTGGCAAAAGGAGGGAGTGGAGATATTTTGACAGGAATCATCACTTCACTTTCAGCACAGCATTATTCAGAAGAAAACGCTGCCGTTTTAGGAGTCTGGCTCCACGGAAAAGCTGCTGATCTTGCGGCAGAAAAGCATTCCCGGGAATCAATGTTGCCGACAGATGTTATTAATGAATTGGGAAATGTTTTTAATAAACTTAATAAAAAGTTTGCATTAAAATTGTAAGAAGAATTACAAAAAGAAGATAAAAAAAAGGCAAATTTACTATGTGTAAATTTGCCTTTTAAATTTTTATTTTAATTGAAATTATTCAGGTTTCTCGTTTTCTGCCTGAGTGATTTTAAATTTCTTAGAATAGAACATAATTACAGCTCCTGCAATCATGAAAGGAATGGAGAGAACTTGTCCCGTATTCAATCCTCCAATATGAATAAATTCTTCACCCTGAGGCATTTTTAAGAATTCTACAAAGAATCTGATTGCCCAAAGAATGATGAAGAACAAACCAAATAACCAGCCTTGCTGATATTTTTTATTTGTCTTTCTATACAAAATCCATAATAAAACGAATAGACAAATATATCCGAAAGCCTCAAATAATTGAGTAGGATAGCGTGGTACGGTTAAACCATATTCGCTGCTTTGCTGTGGGAAAAGTAATGCAAAAGGAGAGTTGGGATCAACCGGTTTTCCTACGATTTCTGAATTGAAAAAGTTTCCCATTCTTACAAAAGCACCACCCAAAGAAACTACAATTCCTAATCTGTCATATACCCAGAAAGGATTTTTCTTGATGATTTTAAATGAATAATAAAGTGTTGTAAAGATCAATGCTATTGTTGCTCCGTGACTTGCCAACCCTGAAAAACCTGTAAATTTTAAGCCATTTTTAGTGCTTATCGGAAAAAATACGCTCCAGAAATCTTCTTTGAATAATTCGGGTTGATAAAAAATAACGTGTCCCATTCTTGCCCCTAGGATTGTTCCGATTAACGTCCATGTGAACAGTGGTTCAAGATATTTTAGATTTACATTATCAATTTTGAAAATTTTCGTCATTAAAACATAGCCAAATCCAAAAGCAAAGATGAACATTAAGCTGTAATAATGCAGCGTTATCGGTCCCAAATGAATACCCGTTGATGGATCCCAAATTTTAAAAGGCGTTTCCAGTTGTACGCTGTCGGAGCCAGTGATTGGTTTGCTGGATTTTACAGCATATTTGAATGTTTCAATATTTTCCTGAGTGACAGGGCTGTTGATTAATTTGAATTTTTTATCGAAAAACTGATAGCTTGACGCTTTGAATTTATTCAAAACCATTGAGCTGGAACCATATGCTTCTGGCTCAAGATTCGATTTATTCAGAATTATTAAAGTATTGTTCTCTGCTTTTTTATCTGCAAAATTATTAAGATCCTCAAGGTCTGATGTAGCGTAGATTTTTACGGGAATATCTCCTGAGCTTACTTTTAAAGTCCCGTCAGAAAGACCGCTCGGATAATCCTGCGCAAAAACACACTGGGTCATAAACGCAAATAGCAAAAGGTAAATTCTGAAAAAAATATTATTCATCTTTTTTAATAGTTTGATTATTGATTTTAATTTTTTGGTGGAACAGGATCGTAGCCGCTTCCTCCCCAGGGATGACACCTTGAAATTCTTTTTAATCCCAGCCAGAATCCTTTAAAAATACCGTGAGTCTGCAAGGCTTTTACCATGTAATGTGAACAGGTAGGCTCATAACGGCAATTTTTGGGAAGTATGGGCGAGATAAACCACTGGTAAAATTTTATTAAAATTACCAACGGTGAAGTAATGATTTTATTGAATGTAAGTTTCAAAACAATGCAAAAATAGGGTAAAAAAATGAAAATTAGTTTAAATTTGTTATAAGTTTCAGGTGTGTAGATCTGAATCATTTATTCAAAAAAATAAAATATCTTGAGTCAAAATATTCCTTTAGCTGAAAAATTAAGACCTAAAACTTTAGAAGATGTTCTGGGGCAGGAGCATCTTACCGGAGAAAAAGGCACGATCAGGAAGATGATTGAAAATGATGCGTTGAATTCTCTGATATTCTGGGGACCTCCGGGAACGGGGAAAACTACTCTTGCAGAAATTGTTTCTGAGAAATCAGGAAGAAAATTTTACAAGCTTTCTGCGGTTTCTTCAGGGGTGAAAGATGTTCGTGATGTCATTGAAGATGCCAAAAAACAAAATTTATTTTCCGGGAAATCCCCAATTTTATTTATTGATGAGATCCACCGTTTTAATAAATCACAACAGGATTCTTTGCTTCATGCCGTTGAAAAAGGTTGGATTGTTTTGATCGGTGCAACCACGGAAAATCCTAGTTTTGAGGTGGTTTCGGCTTTGCTTTCAAGAAGTCAGGTCTATATTCTGAAAGCGTTGAGTTATGAAAAATTAGAAGAATTAATTGATATTGCGCTTGAAAGATTTAATAAAGACGAAAATACAGCGTTTAAAATAGCTGATAAACAGGCTTTTATCCAATATTCGGGAGGTGACGGCCGAAAACTGATTAATTCGGTGGAGCTGGTTCTTAATCAATTTATGAATTCTAAGCAAAAAGTAATCACCAATGATGATGTGATGGAAATTTTGCAGGAAACGATGGCGCTTTATGATAAAAATGGTGAGCAACATTATGATATTATTTCGGCTTTCATCAAATCGATGCGCGGAAGTGATCCGAATGGAGCGGTTTATTGGTTGGCAAGGATGATTGCGGGTGGTGAAGATATTAAATTTATTGCAAGAAGAATGCTTATTTTGGCAGCTGAAGATATTGGTTTAGCCAATCCGAATGCGTTGGTGATCGCCAATAATTGTTTTCAGGCTGTTAACGTTATCGGAAACCCTGAAGCGAGGATTATTTTGAGTGAGGCGGCAGTTTATCTCGCGGTTTCTCCTAAAAGTAATTCTGCATATATGGCCATCAATGACGCGCTGGCTTTGGTGAAACAGACAGGAAATCTACCTGTTCCTTTACATCTCAGAAATGCGCCGACAAAGCTGATGAAGGATCTGGATTACGGAAAAGAATATAAATATGCCCATTCTTTTGACGGTAATTTTGTAGATCAGGATTTTCTTCCGGAAGAAATTAAAAATGTGAAGTTATATGAACCCGGAAATAACGCTACAGAAAAGAAAATCTATGATGAACTTAAGAAAAAATGGAACAATAAATATTAAAAATAAGAAGGATACTCAAACGAGTATCCTTTTTCAATATGATCTGGAAGATTATTTTTTCTGGGTAGTGGTGATGAATAAAGACTTTTTACCGTTATTATCTTTCACCTCGACGTTTGCAAGGATATCCCCAAAAACACTTGTGTCAGTATTTGAGAACTCATACCCGTCAATAAGAACCGGAGTATCTTTTGCGATATTTTGTTGCTCGTTCAGCTGCGCCAAAGTAATTCTGTCAAGATTTTCGTAGCCTTTTTTAAGCTTGAATTCAACAATTCCCTGGTCTGCTAAATAACTGAATTTTTTTAAGTTTTGAGGTAGGTTAGCGGTAGTTTTATAAACATTCATGCTTTGGATGATGTCTTTTTTACCGTTGAACATATCTACAGTTCCTACTACGTCGTTGGCTACTGCAAATTTAGTTGCAGGATTCTTCTGTGCAAATAACGTTGCAGAAGATAATATTAAAAAAGAGTAGAGTAATTTTTTCATAATCTATGGAATATATTAAAAACTTGATAAATATAGTTATTTTTTGCAGAATGTGAATAAAATTTTACAATAATTTAAAAACTATATATAAATAAAGATTTTTATTGAGATTCTGAATTCTCATCTTCAAGGTTTTCATCTTTTTTATCAACGAGATTGGTGATGATATTTTTCAATCTCTGAAATGTGAATGAACTTAATAATAAAATAATTCCCAAAATAATAAATGCGATGATTCTCGAAACATTATCCATTTGCCAGACATCGTAAGCGTATAATTTTAAAATCATGAATCCGATTAATACAAATCCGATTTTATTGAGTTCTAAAAGACTTTTCTTTAGCCCGATATAAATAAAAATACTTGCCAGAATAGCCCAGATTATGGGTAAATACAAAATGCTGAAATGTTTTATTAAGGTATAAGATTGTAATAAATCTTTCGCATTTCCTAGAATGTACAGGTGGTATAATTCAAAACTAATGACAAACGTTAAGGCAAACGCACTTACCCAATAAGAAATTTTTCCTTTAAAAAAATCAGTTTGTGGTAAAATTTTCCAGTTAATCCAAAGAAAAGGAATGAGATAAAGCAAGTGTAAAAAATAATAGGTATTCGAAATTTTTTTTGCTAAAATTGAGCTGACAATACTTAATCCTGAAAAAGAAACGTGATTAATAATTAATACAATAAAAAGGTAAATAAGTCCGATTTGAAACTCTTTGCTCATTTCCAGTTTTTTCCGAACCAATAATAAAACTAAGATGTAATAGATACTGAATAACAGAGAGATACTCCAAATTATTGCCCAGGGTTTTTCGGAAATGTGATAAACAATTTCAAGTAAAAGCGCAAAATAGATGATCGCGTAACTTGCTATAGTAAATATATTTTCAAACAAACTTGTGTTTTCTTTTTCTGAAGGAAGTTTTTTTAATAAATATAAATTGAAGAAAGTTGTAACAACCGTGACAAAACTCGTTAAGAAAATAGGATTAAAGACAATTGCTAAATTTTGAGCATCCGAATATTTTACCCAAGTAAATATCTGAGCAACAATGACTAAAGGAAATAAAACATAAAAACATATTTTAAAAATATTGTGTCCTGATTTTTTCCAGATATATAATAATAATGTTGCTTCGATCGCCCAAACGCTCGTAATCAGATGAGTTTTAAACTGCAATGCAAAAGCAACCGTGAGCAAGCTGATCGTAATCCCGGCAAAAACCGAATAATTGATTCCGAAATTTTTTTGTCTGTATTCTCTGAAAAGCAAAAATCCGTTGACAACAGCAAAAATAAGCGGAAAGATAATGACAGGTTCATATTGTAGTTCGTTAAAAATATAAACCAAACCTATAATGCTTGAGAAATTTACTAAGACCAGCATCAAAATATTCCAGGATGCAAGTATATTTTTCTTAAAATATTCCAATAAAGCAAAAGAATAAAATAGGATGTAAGTGATGATGTAGAAGTAAATGCTTAGAATTTCTGTTTTCTCAAACGTCCAGAAAAAAAGATACATATTAGTAAAGACGAAAGAGATCCAACCCACGCTTTTCCAGTGATTTAGAAAGACAATAATCAGCATTCCTATATTTAAAACGGTAAGATAAGTGAATAGAAAAGGGTAGTTGCTTTGTCCGGTACTGATCATTAACGGAGCCAAAAATCCCCCAAATAAAGAGAAAATAATTAAAACTTCACTTTTATAATAATAGGATAATATAATGGAAACTAATGTAATACAACAGGTAATGACAAATGCTGTATTTTGTGTAAACAAATGATATTCCCGAAAAGCAATTGTAGTTGTAAAATAGAGAACAGCAATTCCGCCTCCTGTAATAATTGACGAAAAAACCGTGTAATTTTTTCTTAGAAAATGACCGATCGCGACAATTCCTACGCCGATAGCAAACCCGATTCCGACTCTCGCGGTTTCTCCGATCCAGTTTTTATCAATAGCATATTTTACAAAATAACCGATACCTAAAACAAGCGTGAAAATTCCGATTATGGTCAATGCATTTTGTTTTAAAAATTCAAAAATAGGTGTAGTCCATTCTTTCTGAGGTTGATATGGAAGATCGTGTTCTTTTTTTACTTCTTCTTGTAATGACAGCTTTTCATCAGAATTTTCAAATATGATTGCTTGACTATTGTTTTGTGGAGCTTGATTGGTTTTAATTAACTTTTCGTTTTTATCTCTAAATTTTTGTGTAAGGTCAGAAATTTGATTTTCTAACTTTTGGATTTTATTGTTTAAATTATTAAAGATAAAAATTACTGCAAAAATTAGTATGATGATAACCGTAAACTCCATTTTTAATTTTGTTTATTTAAATATACTAAATGTTTGACTAAAAGAATTGAGAAAAAATTAATCCATCACATTATTTGTGATGGATTAACTGTGTATGAATGATTAAATTATATTCTTAATTTGATACCTTATAGATATAGAAAGATCCCGTACTTGTACCAATTATTCCCGCATCAAGGAGGGAAGACCCGGTAAGCCCGAAGGAAATTTTGTCTCCTGCCTGTAGAGTATACAATGAGTTGACATTTGCTTCTGAGATTGTTAAACTTAACACTATAAGATTGGCACCGCTAAAAGTACGGCTGTCAATAAGCGTTGCAACCCCCGATCTGGTTCTCACAATTCCCACTCCTGGCGAATTTGATAAAAGAGCGGCCTGAAGCCCTGTTCCATAACGGAATGTAAATCCAATTGCATAAACGCCGTTCGTAGGAACGGTGTAAGTATGATCTGTATCAGAGTACAAAGCTGCATTTCCTACTGTTCTTTCTGCCTGTAAAAAGTTTACAGATCGAAATCCTGTCGGGAAAATGCCTAAACTTACTAGCGTCAGACCCGTTGTTTTTTTCGCAGCATACACTGATGTATTAATATTGGTTGTATTAATCGCGTTAACAGCTGCATCTACAATCAATTGTGGATTTACCTGTGCGACCTGGAAGTCACCGCCAGAATTAAGGTTTACCGCAAGAATCTGATATCCCGGGAGGGCAGGAGCTACGGGGGTGGTTCGAATTTTAATAGTTCCGTTGACATCTAATGTTGCCTGCGGATTTGGGGTATTAATCCCTATTTGGGAAAATACAGCGTTGGCAATTAGGCATAAAATTGCACTACAGGTTCTAGTTTTCATGTTAAAAAATGTTTAATAAGTTAATGGTTCCTCTTAAGTTAGTTTTTATGAATTATATCAAAAATTGTGCCTTGGTATTAGGAAATTTTTAATATTAATGTAAATTTAATGAAATATTTTTAACATTAAAAGTTTTCAATGTTAATATTTAAGGGATAATTTGGTTATATGTGTTGATGTGAAAAACAAAATAAGTGTTTTAGCTTTATTTTATAAAGTAATAAATCCCAAATTGATGAATAATTTTCTTTTTTTAAATAAAAATACTGCCAACATACAGGATGATAGCAGTATTGATAGAAGTTGAAAGAATTATTTTTTAACTAAATTAAAAACAGAAAGCTAATCTGAAATTTTATAAACATAAAAAGAAGCGCTGCTTGAATCCAGAAGACTCACATTCAAAGCCCCGGAATTGGAAATTCCAAAAAACAGTTTTTCACCAGCCTGAAGGCTGTACAAAGCGTTAATTGTTGCTTCAGAAATCGTTACTGACAGGACTCCTGCGTTTATTCCGTTGAAAGCTCTGCTGTCTAATATCGTAAATACATTATTTGTTTTCTTGATAATCCCCATTCCCGGACTACCCGATAATACCGTTGCCTGAAGCCCGGAATCATAACGGAAATAATAACTTACCACATAAACTCCTGTAGAAGGAACGGTGTACGAATGGTCTGAATTTGAAAATAATTGAGGTGATCCCAAAGTTCTGTCAAAATCCATAAAGTTGATCTGTTTCCATGAGGAGAATAAACTTACGCCTAATGATGAGATTCCACCATCTTTTTTTGCAGCATAGCTTGCTTTAATAATGTCTTCTTGTAAGTTGTTGGCGTCAATTTGGGAAACTTCCGCGGTATTACTGTTAAGAACCATTACTTTATATCCATCGATTGATCCTGTTTCCGGAACTTCTCTGATACTAGCGTTTCCGTTTACATCCAAAGTAGTCTTTGGATTTTCTGTTTTAATTCCTACCTGTGCTTTTTTATTGATGAAGATTAACATGAAAAGTAAGAAATAGATTTTTGTTTTCATAAAAATAATTGTTTATTAATATGATAAATACAAAAATTATTCCTATTTATTGTGTTTTTATTGGTTTTAAACTGTGTTTTTTAATGTTTTTTTTAATTATAACCACTGTTTTGGGTGTAAAATTTTAATAGTAAAATTCAAATCGCATTAATGTGAAATAGTGAAGCGTGTATTTTATTTGAAACTATTAATGTAAATAAATAATTACTTTTTAAATTATTTTCATATAAAAAAATGATACTGCAATCATAAACAGCAGTATTTAATAATTTTTGGTTGAAAATTTTAACCCTCTAAAAAATATTCATGGTAGTTTCCCAGAAAATCTACCTCTGTGTTTAATGCTTTTAGTTCTTCCAAAGCGTTTTCATGTAAAACTGGTTCCCATTTCCCGACTACATTGATGAAAAAAAAGTAATTTCCCAATCCGGTTTTCAATGTTCTTGATTCTATTTTGCTGAGATTCATTTTTCTCCATGCAAAAACTGATAAAACCTGATGTAATCCTCCCGCATGGTCTTCTGGGAGAGTGATCAGTAGTCCTGATTTTTCACCTATAATGTTAAGATTTTCATTCGTATAAGAAGTTCTTTGCTTTGAGATAACGATAAACCTTGTATGATTCTGCTCAATATCCTGAATGTTACGATTGATGATTTTCAAACCATATAAATTCGCGGCAAACTGATTGGCAACTGCAGCTCTTTTAAGATCCGGGTTTTCTGAAATATATTTTGCTGCAGCGGCAGTTGAAGAAAAATCCTGCTTCTGAATATGTTTAAAATTTGTATCTAAAAAGTGAAAGCTTTGCGCCAATGCTTGCGGATGAGAGTAAATTTTTTCAATTTCACGGATGTCGTTATCCGGATGGATCATCAAATGATGGGCAATCGGCATGATGGCTTCAGCTTCAATTTTGATCAAAGGGGTTTTGTATAAATAATCCAGCGTCATAGAAACCGTTCCTTCAATTGAATTTTCCAGTGGTACAACGGCTTTGTCAACTTTTCCATTTTCAACAGCTGTAAAGCAGTCCAGAATATTAGCTTGTGGCAAAAGCCCATCATCAGGAAAAAGTTGAGTGGTCGCAAGCTGTGTAAAACTGGCTTGCGGACCCAAAAATGCAATCTTCATTGTAGTACAATTATGTTTTTTTAGTAAATCAAAGATAGCTGATTGTTTTTAAGAATATGATTTAAAAACAAAATAACTTTAAAGAATAAACTTTAATCTTAAACGTTTAAATCCAGTTTTCTTCAATCAGTATCATTAAATAGTCGGGACACTTGATTACTTTGTTGGTTTTTGCGTCCAAAAAGAAAAGAGTAGTGGAGGCTTCGGTGATTTTAACATCGTCTTCATTAAAAATTTCATACTCGAACTCAATTTTTACTCCCGGAATTTTTTTTACGTACGTATGAATAATTAAATTTTGATCATACAAAGCAGGCTTGAGATATTTAATTTTGTACTCAGAAACAGGTAACCAAATACCTTGATTTTCAATCTCGTTATATGACATTCCTATGCTTCGAAAAAGCTCAACTCTTCCAATTTCAAAATACTCGGCGTAATTACCGTAATATACATATTTCATAGGGTCGGTTTCTCCGTAACGTACTCGTATTGTGTGTGTTGTGTGTATCATTTTTAGTCTTTACTTATACATACAAATATATTTTTAAATAATCAATACCTCCAAAATTTTTTTTTGAAAATAAAAAATTGGACCTTTGTCTTCCTTCTAAAAAAAGTACTAACCAAGAATTTAATCGGGGCAAATAATGGATGAAAATTTAATGTTGATATGGCAGAGGTGCCTTCAGTTCATGCGCGATAATTTGAACGCAGCTGAAGACAATTCTGATTTGAAAAAGCTTGAAAAATCTTTTGACTTATTGTTTGATAAAGTACAGCCAATCTCTTTGGTTGACAACAATCTTACACTAATGGTACCAAGTGATTTTTACAAGGAATATATTGAGGATAATTACCTGTCCTTGCTTTCTGCTGCCCTGAAGAAAAACATAGGAAAAGGAGTGAAATTATGGTATTCTGTAATGGAAAACAAGCCATCCGGCATGGAAAAACCAGTTACAATGAATATGAAAGGGAAGAGCGTTCCCACTCCGAAAATTCAGGAGACAATGCCACAAGGCTTCTCCGGGAATATCGTAAACCCGTTTGTGGTTCCCGGAATCAAAAAAGTAAATATAGATTCTAATCTAAAATCAGATTTCTCTTTTGACAATTATGTGGAAGGAGAAAGCAATAAATTTGCTGCAACAGTTGCCCGTTCTATCGCAAAAAGACCTGGTGCTACGGCTTTCAACCCATTATTCTTATATGGAGGTTATGGAGTTGGAAAGACACACTTAGGACAAGCGGTAGGTTTGGAAGTAAAAAGCCAGTTTCCTGATAAGGTGGTGCTTTATTTGTCTTCTGAGAAATTTATTCAGCAGTTCATTTCGGCTGCTAAGGCTCATAAACAGACAGAATTTGCTAATTTTTATCAAATGGTAGATGTTTTGATCATCGATGATATTCAATTTTTATCTGGTAAATCAGCGACTCAGGATAGTTTCTTCCACATTTTCGACTACCTGCACCAAAACGGTAAGCAGATCATTCTTACTTCTGATAAGGCACCGGTGGATATCATGGATATTCAGGACAGAATCGTTTCCCGTTTCAAATGGGGACTTTCTGCAGAGATCAAATCTCCTGATCTTGAAACGCGTAAGAAAATTATCGTTGATAAATTAAGCAGAGACGGGATTGTTCTGACAGAAGATATGTTGGATTTTCTTGCTGCAGAAGCAAAAACCAACGTCAGAGAATTAATCGGAGTTATTAATTCTGTGATTGCTTATTCTACAATTTACAAGTCGGATTTAAGTCTTGAATTATTAAAAGACACGATTAATAAAATTGCAGCGAATCAGAAGAAAATCATCAATATTCCTTATATTCAGGAAGTTGTGTGTGATTATTTCGGGATTAAAAGAGAGCAGCTTTTATCTAAAACAAGAAAAAGAGAAATCGCGTTACCAAGACAATTGGCAATGTATTTCGCTAAAGAATTTACCAATGCTACTTTCACGAAAATTGGTGAAGAAATGGGAGGTAAAGATCACTCTACCGTAATGTATGCTTGTGAAACGATCAAAGATGTTTCTAAGATCGACAAAGAGGTTAAAAAGTATGTAAAAGAGCTTACAGAAAAGATTAAACATTAAAATAATTAATTAAAATATTGAAAAATGGAGAATAATTTTTATTCTTCATTTTTTATTTAGTTTTGTCAGTAGAAATGAAATCTTTTACTATTT
>Ga0157375_10002051_pt1 | contig 17385 bp, 15 predicted proteins | sample M35metaG_FD_115311 | JGI IMG/M metagenome (GOLD analysis project Ga0157375, IMG submission 115311) | Miscanthus rhizosphere microbial communities from Kellogg Biological Station, Michigan, USA - M3-5 metaG | ecosystem: Host-associated > Plants > Roots > Rhizosphere > Soil | place: USA: Michigan... | reverse complement strand
GCTGCCATCACCGCACTGCTGGGCCAGATCGGTTCGGGTTGGGACATGCTCGCCCACGTCGCCGGCATCCCCGGAACGGCACCGGCAGCCGACGTGTTGAAGGTGAACTACCTCGGCATGCGACTGATGACCGAAGGCATGTTGCCGCTGCTGCGTGAGGGCGGATCGGTGGTCGCCGTTGCGTCGACGGCCGCGCTCGGCTGGGACCAACGCGTGGACACATTGGCGGGGCTGCTGTTACTCACCGACGCCCAGGCGGTCGAGAAGTGGCAGGCGGGCCAGGACCCGAACTATCCGGTGTACAGCACCTCCAAGCAAGCGGTGATCCTGTACAGCAAGCGGCTTGCCGGCCCCGCCTGGACCAAGTACGGGGTCCGGATCAACACCGTCAGCCCCGGACCCGTCGAGACGCCGATCCTCGCCGATTTCGAGCAGACCATGGGCAAGGATGTCCTCGACATGTGCCGCGCCACCGTCGGTCGGCACGCGAGCGTCGATGACATCGTGCCCGTGATTTCGTTCCTCGGGTCGCCGGCGGCCCGCTGGATCACCGGCCAGGACATCCAGGTCGACGGCGGCTTCATCAGCGCGATGACAACCGGGGCACCCATTCAACTGTAGATCCGCTATACTGTAAGCTTTACAGTACCTATAGCAGGACGCCTGTCCGTTCGACGATGCTGGAGATCAGCGGTGGAAAGCCCAGTGCAGAACGTCACGGCCGACGAGACGTTCGACCTCCTTCGTGACCCGTATCCGCTGTTCGCGCAGAAACGGCGGGAATCCGGCGTCTTCAACGGCAGTGTCATGGACTGGTCCAAGACGCCCGAATCGATGATGTCCGAGCATCTCTATGCCGCCGTGTCCTTCGACGCCGTCAACCGCATCTTCCGCGACGGCAAGGTGTTCAATTCGCACATCTACGACAGCACCATCGGCCTGTTCATCGGTCCGACCATCCTCGCGATGGAGGGCAAGAAGCATTGGGAACACCGCAATCTCGTCTCCGCCGCGTTCAAGTCGAAGTCACTGTTGCGATGGGAGCCGGAGATCGTTCGGCCCGTCGTCAACGGACTGATCGACGAGTTCCTCGACGCGGGCGAAGCCGATCTGGTCAAGGATTTCACGTTGGAGTTCCCGACCCGCGTCATCTCCAAGCTGCTGGGCCTGCCCGAGGAAGACCTGCCTTGGTTCCGCAGGCGTGCGGTGGAACTGATCAGCTACACCGTCAAGTACAAGCGCGCATTCGAGGCGTCCGCGGCGCTGAAAGACTACTTCCTGCAACAAATCGAGCTGCGCAGATCCAAACCGACCGAAGACATCATCGGCGATCTGGTCACCGCCGAGATCGACGGCGAGAAACTCAGCGACGAAGCGATCTACTCGTTCCTGCGGCTCTTGCTTCCTGCCGGGCTGGAAACCACCTATCGGTCCTCGGGGAACCTCCTCTATCTGTTGCTGACCCACCCCGATCAATTCCTGGCGGTGCAAGAGGACCACGAGCTCATCGCGCCCGCGATCGAGGAAGGTCTGCGTTTCGAAACGCCACTGACCACTGTGCAGCGGTACGCGACGGAGGCCACGGAGGTGGAAGGCGTGGAGCTTCCTGCGGGAGCGGTAATAGATGTGTGTATCGGCTCTGCCAACCGAGACGAAAGGCGATGGGAGCGTTCGGAGGAGTTCGACATCTTCCGGAAGCGCCTGCCACACATATCTTTTGCAGCCGGCGAGCACACCTGCATGGGGTTGCACCTGGCCCGGATGGAGACTCGTGTCGCGTTGGAATGCCTACTCACTCGACTGACCGACATCCAACTCGTCACCGATGACGATCCCCACATCTGCGGCCAGCCGTTCCGCTCGCCGACTGCGATTCCAGTGGCGTTCGACGCCGCGGCGTGACCGATGGCATCACAGCGCCAACGAAGGGAACGCGGATCGATCTCGGTCGAGGAGATCCTCGCTGGCGCCTTCGAAGTGGCGGCTCAAGTCTCGATCGACAACCTGAGCATGCCGGTGCTGGCACGACACCTGGATGTCGGAGTGACCAGTATCTACTGGTACTTCCGCAGGAAGGACGAACTCCTCGACGCGATGACCGACCGGGCGCTCGCGCAATACGAGTTCACCGTGCCCGATATCGATGCATCGAATTGGCGTGAGTCGCTGCGCAACCACGCGCAGACCATGCGCAAGGAGTTTGACGACCCTGTTCTGTGTGACCTCGTCCTCATTCGCGGGCATTACGGTATGCGCGCGCTGCACGGTGCCCTGCATGAGATCGAGCGGCCAGTCGCGGCTCTGGTCGAAGCGGGACTGACGCCCGAGCAGGCCGCCGAAACCTACGGCGCGATCTCCGTGCACTCACGGGGGTCGGTCGTGCTGCAGCGCCTGCAGCAGAAGACCGAGGGGTTTTCCGCTCAGCGCAGCAACGGCAACCGGTACATCGGATTCGCCGACGATATCGACTTCGACTACATCCTCGACAGCATCCTCGATCGCGCGCAGCATCTGATCAGCCTTTCCACAGCTTGACGAAACCGCTTGTGCGTCGGTTCGGTGACCCGAGACGAAAAGCGATGGGAGCGTTCGGAGGAGTTCGATCCCTCGCTCTAAATTGACGGCGTAAGAAATTAATTGCCGAGTTTGCCCCTTCTCGCTGCGGCGACGGGCGTAACGTCTGCCGCGTTGCGAGTCGCCGATAGAGGAGGAAGCAATGGGTGCTGCGAGCTATATCGGTCGGATTGGCGGGCTCGCAGTGGCCCTCGGCGTGGGCACCGCCATCATCACCGGACAGGGTGTCGCATACGCGACCCCCGACGCCGGCTCACAGGACGGCGGCTCACAAAGCAGCGGCTCAGAGACTGGCGGCCAAACCAAGACCAACACCGGCACGGCAACCAACGACACCGGCAACGCCGAGGACAAGAATTCCGGGACCTCCGAAGCCGACGGACGCCATCGAGCCACCGCGACGACGTCCGGTTCCGTCCGGGCGACAACGATTGTTCGACGACTGTCAGACGCTGCCGACGCGACTGCGAAGCGGGTGGCGGACGCGATTCACGACGCAGGCGATGCAACCAACGGCGTCAAGGCCTCGTCGCCGGGAACCCAGCGGTCGGGTGGATCGTCATCACAGACCGGGCGGGCCACCAAGCGCACATCGGCTCCTGGTACCGCAGACACCGACAACGCCTCCGATACAGGCAACGTCGTGGCGAACGAGTTCGTCAACAAAGCGCCGACTATCAAGCAATGGCTGGCGTCCCCGCGCGCCGTGGCGGGACGCGCCGGCGCTACGGCGTCGACCATTTCCACCCAGACGTCGCTGTTGACACCGCCGCGCTTCCTCACCGGGCAGGACTCCACCACCACATCGACTACGGTCCGTGCGCCGAACCTTTTGGCCGCCGTGCTCGGCGATGTGTTCAACCCGTTCGCCGGAAATTCACCGAACACACCTACGCCGGACACGCCACTGTCCTGGATGCTCTTGGGGGCTGCACGTCGCCAGATCGGCGTCGACTCCATCACATCCCAATCGCTTCTCGCTCCTGCGGATTCGATCACGTATGCGCCGGTGGTTGAGATGGTCAACGGTGTCATGACGTGGGACGACCCTGACGCACCGGCCGGCTTCACCTACACATTGGTGCAAGACCCGAGCGGAGGCGGGAAGCTTCTCCTTGATCCGACCACCGGCAACTTCAGTTTCCTGCCCGATTTCTCGTCGGTACAGAATGGAACCGACGAGGACTTCAGCGTGCTGGTGGCTGAAACGACCCCGTTCAGCGAGGCGCTGCAAGGGATTCCACTAGTCGGGCCGCGGGTGCTGGTGGTGTTGCACCAGGTGCCGATCCTCAGCGATGTTCTGGCGCCTGTCATCGGCCAGTCCGAGGTCGTTGTGGTTACGGTTCCTGTCGGAACGCTCGCACCGGCAGGCACGCCGGTGGCGTTCACCGTCAAGATCCCGTCGCCCGTCGACGGCGCGCTGATCAGCACCAACTACTTCCCGGCTACCACCGTGGTTGAGGGCGCCGATTCGGCACCGACGATCCTCAACGGCCCCGGCATTGCCACCCCGGGCAATACCGACCCCAACTCGACGGCAATTGTCCCAAACCCGCCCCCCGGCATAGTTCCGGGGCTACAACCGCTGCGCGATGCGGGGTACAACGTGGTCACTTGGGATCCGCGCGGCGAGTTCGCCTCGGGGGGGATACTGAATATTGACTCACCCGCATTCGAGGGCCAAGACGTCAAGGGCATCATCGACTGGATCTCCGATCCAGACCACCTCGCCTACACGTTCCAAGCGTTCGACAGTGGCGACGCCAACAACCCCGCTGCCGTCGCAAACGATCCGGCGATCGGCATGGTCGGCGGATCCTACGGCGGCGGCATTCAATTGGTGACCGCGGGCATCGATCCGCGCGTCGACGTGATCGTGCCGGGCATCGCCTGGAACAGCCTCGTAGATTCCCTATACCCGAACAAGACGTTCAAGACGTCGTACGCGTCACTGCTCCTACTAGGGTTGGTTTCGACGGGCTCGCGGATCAACCCGGCGCTCTACCCCGCGTTCCTCCTCGGCACGCTCGTGGGCATCCTCACGCCGGGCCAGCAGGCATTGCTGGCCTCCAGCGGTCCGTATTTCCTCACGGCGAACATCGACGTCCCGACGTTGTTCATCCAGGGCATTGACGATGGGCTGTTCCCGCTGCAGCAGTCGCTGAACAACGCGAGTTCGATCGCGACCCCGGATGAACTGATCAAGATGATCTGGTTCTGCGGTGGCCACGGTGCTTGCCTCACCATGACACCGACCGAGATCGCCGAGCAGAACCAAATGCTCACCAGCACCACCATCAAGGAACTCAACTCCGTGCTTATGGACGAGCCAAACACCATCCCGAAGTTCCAGTTTGTCGACCAGAACGGGCAATGGTTCACAGCGACCGCCATCCCGACCGATGCCGACTTCTATAACGGCAGCACTCCCGTCGTCACCGACAACGGCGCTGGCGGCCTGCTGGGGATCGTTCCTCTGCTCGGCGGCTCGGGACCGCAATCCCTTGTGCCGCTGCCCGGTTCGCTAGCACTGGGCTCCCAGGCGAAGAAGGCGATCGACGTCCCGCTGGACGACGGAGCGGTTGGCGAGACCGTCGTGGGGGCGCCCGATCTGACGTTCACCTACTCGGGTATCGGGACCAGTCGCAGCGTCTACGCCCAGATCGTCGACACGAACACAGGTTTGGTCGTCGGCAACATCGTGACACCGATCCCGGTGAAGTTGGACGGCAGGACGCACACGGCTGACATCAACATGGCGGACATCGTCTACACGTACGATGACGTGCCCAATGATGCCGATCTCGAGCTGCAGATCGTCGGATCGGCCACGCAGTTTCTGAACCTCACGCAGTTCGGCTTCATCAACGTATCAGACGTTGCCGTGTCGCTGCCGACGCCAGGGTCCGGTGCCGGTGTGGCAGAGGAGACGTTGGACCCGGTCATGGTGTGACGGACCGGTTGTGAGCGGTGCCTGGGTAATCGGTATCCAAGGGTTTTGGTCTCGAGGTACTGCTGGAATCCTTCGATGCCGCACTGCCTGCCGACGCCGCTGTTCTTGTAGCCGCCGAACGGCGCATCGGCGCCGTAGAACATGCCGCCGTTGATTCCGAACGAGCCTGTGCGGATTCGGCGGGCGATGTTCATGCCGCGCTCGAGCGACCGCGACATGACCGCGCCTGCGAGCCCGTAGGCGCTGTCGTTGGCGATACGCACCGCCTCGTCGTCGTCATCGAACGGCAGCACGATGAGCACCGGGCCGAAGACTTCTTCCTGTGCGATCGCCGCACCATTGTCGACACCGACGATCACGGTCGGCGCCACATAGTGGCCGCCGCTGAGGTGCTCGGGCAGGTTGGCGACCTCGCCGCCGCCGACGGGTATCTCGGCGCCGTCGCGGCGCGCCCGCTCGACCGCGGTCAGTACCCGCTCCTTCTGCGCGGCGCTGATCACCGGTCCGACAAGGGTTTCCGGCGCAACGGGATCGCCGACCGGAACCGCGGCGTATGCGGCGGTGATGGTGGCGAGCGCGTCGTCGAACAGCGACCGGTGGACGAGCATGCGGGTGGTCGCCGCGCACGCCTGGCCCGCGTGCACGCACACTCCGACCGCGGCACCCAGGATCGCTGAGGGATTCGCGTCGTCGAGCACGATCGCCACCGATTTGCCGCCGAGTTCGAGGAACATCCGCTTCATGGTGTCGGCGCCCTGCCGCATCAGCAGCTTGCCGACGGCCGTGGAGCCGGTGAACGACACCATGTCGACCCGCGGATCTGTGCCCAATATTGCGGCCACCTCGTTGGACGGGGTGGGCACGACATTCACCACGCCGGCGGGGATGTCCGTGTGTTCGGCGATCAGCCTGCCGAGCCGGGTGGCGTTCCACGGGGTGTTCGGGTCCGGTTTGAGCACCACGGTATTGCCGGCCGCGAGGGCCGGGCCGAGCTTGTTGAGGATGACCTCGATCGGGAAATTGGACGGCGTGATCGCCGCGACGACCCCGACTGGCTCCTTGACGACGGTGCGCACGTTGCGGTCGCCGAACAGGCCGCCGCCCGCGAGCGGGCGCTCCCATTCGAACTCGTCGATCAGCCGGGCGGGATAGCGCAACGCGTCCGCCAACGGCCAATCCAGTTGCGCGGATTGGGTCGTCATGGTGGGACACCCGACCTCGGCGACCAGCTCCTCCCGCAGATTCTCTTTGTCGGCTTCGATCGCTGCCTGTAACTGTTCGAGGCATCGCTTGCGCAGTGCGCGATTGGTCGACCAGTCGGACTCGTCAAAGGCTCGTCGCGCGGCCGCGATGGCGCGGTCCATGTCGTGCGCGCCTGCGGCGCTGGTGCGGCCCAGCACCAGACCCGTGGCAGGGCTGAGATTGTCGAACTCTTCGCCGCTGGCGGCGGGCACGAGCTCGCCGTCGATCAGCATCCGGGATTCGGCGCGCTCGGCCGCCCGCCTGCCCAGCTCGACGCTGGTCTCGGTCCGTTCTTCGACCTCGCTCACCTGCACCTCGTACAATCGGACACTGCGGGACGATCAACTGTAAATATTACAGTAGGATATTTCAACGGCCAGAGATAGGGCTCACTTGATCAAGGTGATGGAGGGCGTTCGGGTCCTCGAAGTCGCGCAGTTCACGTTCGTGCCGGCGGCGGGGGCGATCCTCGCCGATTGGGGCGCAGACGTCATCAAGGTGGAGCACCCGGTGCGTGGCGACACCCAGCGCGGTTTCATCAACATGGGCGGGTTCCAGCTCGACCCGGACCGGCACCCGTTGATCGAGCATCCCAATCGCGGTAAACGCAGCGTCGGCATCGACGTGTCCACTCCCGGTGGACAGGAAGTGCTGTACGAGATCGCCAAGACCGCCGACGTGTTCCTGACGAACTACATGCCCGCACAACGTCAGAAGAACAAGTTCGACGTCGAGAACATTCGCGCGGTGAACCCGAACATCATCTACGCGCGCGGCAGCGCCTACGGCGACAAGGGACCCGGACGGGACACCGGCGGCTTCGACGGCACTGCGTTCTGGACGCGCAGCGGCGTGGGCCATGCGTTGACCCCCGAGGAGCTGGGTGGCGCGCTGTCGCAAGGCATCCCGGCGTTCGGCGACTCGATCGGCGGGATGAACATCGCGGGCGGAATCTCTGCGGCGCTGTTTCATCGCGAGCGCACCGGCGAGGCGGTTGAGATCGACGTGTCCCTGCTGAGCACGGCCTGGTGGGCGGGCGGCGCGAGCGTCACCCAGGGCATGGAGACCGGCGAGACGATGCGTTCGGCCATGCCGGATGCGACGGGTCCGAGCGTGAACCCGTTCATGGCCAACTACCTGACGTCGGACGGCGGCACCATCAACCTGTGCATCGTCAGCCCGACCGGTTACATCCGCGACGCCTTCGAGCATCTCGGGCTACCGGAGTTGGCCGACGATCCGCGCTTCTCCGATGTGCTCCCGCTCATCGAGAACGCCGAAGCCGCAGCCGAACTCATCAGGGAGTCGATCCGCAGCAAGCCCTACGAGTACTGGCGCCAGCATCTGAAGACGATGAGGGGTCAGTGGGCGCCGTTCCAGAGCTTCCTCGACCTCACCACCGACGAGCAGGCGATCGCCAACGACATGATCGTCGAAGTCGAGGCCGGCGACGGCGGGAAGCCGTTCAAAGTCGTTCGCGGGCCGATCCAGTTCAACCACGAGCCACTGGTGACAACGCGGGCGCCGCAGGCGTCCGAGCACACCGAGATCGTGCTGATGGAACTCGGCATGGACTGGGACCGGATCGAGGCACTCAAGAACTCCGGCGCCGTCGCGTAGTTCCGCGAGCTTGGGGGTCCTCCCCGCGAGTGTGCGTGTCTGCACCGCGACACGCCGCGAAATGCGTGCAGTCTGCGCACCGTCGCGGTTGGCGAGCGTGCGCGAAATGATCGAAAAGCACGGCGTGTCGTGCGCAGACACGCGCGCTCGCGGCGACCTGGGTGCTACGAGCCTCCCGTCCTCGACCGTCGCGACCATGCCGCAACACAACAACAAACTGGCCGGTTGGTAGCGATCGGCTCACGTGAGCCCGCGCCCCAGATCGCCCACCACTTGGGCTCAGCGCGTTGCAATCGAGGCGACATCAACCGGTATCGCGGATCCCCAGACCGGGAGGGGATGTCACAACTTCTGCCACGTCCTGATGCGCACATTCACGATGGAAATGTGTTGTTGTACAAGGAGTATCAGGACACTCTGCACGTATACGACTATGTCTCGGAGTAACACTCCTATTCTGGTCAGGTGCGGTGGATCGTCGACGGCATGAACGTGATCGGGTCCCGTCCCGACGGGTGGTGGCGCGATCGCAACCGGGCGATGGCCACGTTGGTCGAACGGCTCGAGCGGTGGGCTACCGCCGAAGGATACGACGTCACCGTGGTTTTCGAGCGGCCGCCGTCGCCACCGATCGAATCGTCGGTGATCACCGTCGCGCACGCACCGGAGGCGGCCGCGAATTCGGCCGACGATGAGATCGTCCGGCTGATCCTGGCCGATGCCGACCCCGCAGCAATCCGTGTGGCGACCTCGGATCGTGCCCTCTCCGAACAAGTCCTGGCCGCAGGCGCATCGGTCTACCCGGCAGAGCGGCTCCGCAACCTCATCGATCCCCGTTCCTGAAAGATCTCCAGTTGCTCTTTCGATAACGGCGACCATATCCTGCGGAAGTGACCGACGCTTACTACGAACTCGTCGACCCCGACGATCCGGTCGGCGAGAAGTTGAGCGCGTCCGACCACGTGATCAGCACCTGGGGCCCGACGATGCAGAATGCTGCGCCGGTGTCAGCCCTGCTGGTACGGGCGTTGGAGGGCTGCTCACCGCGTCACGACACCCGATTGAGCCGCGTGGCGGTGGACCTGCTCGGCCCCGTACCGGTCACCGATCAGCTGTGGGTTCGCGCAAGCGTCGAACGCCCTGGCACGAAGATCGAGTTGCTCGAAGCAGAGATGCTCGCACCGGGGCCTGACGGGCGACGCCGACCGGTCGCCAAGGCCCTCGCGTGGCGCTTTCAGGAACACGACACCGACGAGTTGTTCTACTCGCCGACTCACCCGTTACGTCCGCTGACCGACGGCACGCGGCGCATCCCCGACGACAACTCGAACCAGACGTACATCCAGAGTCTGGACTGGCGTTGGCTCAACGACATTCTCAACGACGTGCCCGCCGAGTGCTGGGCCCGGCCGGTCGTCGACCTCGTCAAGGGCGAAACGATGACACCGATGCAGCGGCTGTTCGGCGTTGCGGACATCGCCAACGGCATGGGGAGCCGACTCGCGGTCACCGAGTGGCTGTTCCTCAACACCGATCTGGTCGTGCATGTGCACCGCGTCCCCCAGGGCGAGTGGATCGGTGTGCGAGCAGAAACTCACTACGGCCGGGACGGGGTCGGCGCCTCGGTCGGCACGCTCTTCGATGAGCAGGGCCCGGTCGCCGCCATCCAGCAGGCTCAGCTGGTGCGTCGCCGCTAGCGATCACGCCTGCAGATCGGAACTGAGTGGAGATACTGTAATATTTACAGTTGCTTCGACTTGGGCCGCTCACGAGGAAGGATCGCCGCATGCAGAACCCTCGTTGCGTGGACGACCCAAGGGTTCCCTCCAGGTCCGCCGTACAAGGACCGACGGGCAACGAGGTCGTCACGTTCGCGTTTCAGCCGATCTGAAAGAGGACTCACATGAACGACGTGGCCATCATCGGCGTCGGTTTGCATCCGTTCGGCCGCTTCGAAGGTAAGTCCGCCATGGAGATGGGTGTCGACGCGATTTTCGCCGCCGTCGCCGATGCCGGAGTGCAGTGGAGCGACATTCAGTTCGCCACGGGCGGCAGCTGGACCGTCGCCAACCCCGACGCGATCGTGGGCATGGTCGGGCTGACGGGCATCCCCTTCACCAACGTGTTCAACGCGTGTGCGACCGCCGCCAGTGCCGCGAAGGCGTGCGCTGACGGAATCCGGTTGGGAGACTACGACATCGGCATCGCCATCGGCCTCGACAAGCATCCCCGCGGCGCCTTCACCGAAGATCCCGCGCTCGTCGGCATGCCGAGCTGGTACGCCGAGAACGGCCAGTACCTCACCACCAAGTTCTTCGGCATGAAGGCCAACCGCTACCTGCACGACCACGGCCTCTCCCGGGAAACGCTGGCCAAGGTTGCGGCCAAGAACTTCCGCAACGGGGCGTTGAACCCGAATGCATTCCGGCGCAAGCCGATCCCCGAGCATGAAATCCTCAACTCGACGATGCTGAACTACCCGCTCACGCAATACATGTTCTGCGCACCCGACGAGGGGGCCGCGGCAGTCGTCATGTGCCGCGCCGACATCGCCCATTGCTACACCTCCAAGCCGGTCTACCTGCGGGCGGTCGAGGTCCGTACCCGTCGATACGGCGCCTACGAGGTGAACACGACCTTCGCGCCGGTCCACGAAGACGTGGCACCGACGGTATACGCAGCCAAAGCCGCCTTCGAAAAGTCCGGTGTGGCACCAGAGGACGTCGACGTGATCCAGCTGCAGGACACCGACGCAGGAGCCGAGATCATCCACATGGCCGAGTGCGGATTCTGCGCCCACGGCGAGCAGGAGAAGCTGCTGGCCGATGGGGCCACCGAAATCCACGGCGCCATGCCGGTCAACACGGACGGTGGACTGATCGCCAATGGCGAGCCGATCGGCGCGTCGGGGCTTCGCCAGATCCACGAACTCGTTCGTCAGCTCCGCGGCGAGGCCGGCGATCGCCAGGTGCCAGGCGAGCCGAAGGTCGGGTTCGCGCAACTGTACGGCGCACCGGGCACCGCTGCCGCCACGATCCTGACTACCTAGTGTGCGCGAGTTAACCTGCGCGAGCAGACGCAAAAGTCCCCGACACGCCGAAGATCTGGTGCACTTTGCGTCTGCTCGCGAGAGAGAGGATCACCATGACGACTCAGTTAACCATGCGCCGATCTTCGACGCCGACCAGCACATGTACGAGACACCCGACTCGCTGACGAAGTATCTGCCTGAGAAGTACTCGCGCGCTGTCCAATTCGCGCAGTTCGGCCGCCAGACTCGGATCGTCATAAACAACAGGGTCAACGACTTCATTCCTAACCCGACATTCGAACGCGTCGCTGCTCCTGGCGCCCATGAGAAGTTCTTCGCAGGCGAGAACACCGAAGGGCTGACGCTGCGCGAGATGCAGGGCCCGGGTATCGACGCGCCGGCCGCAACGCGCAACCCCGTAGCCCGCGTGGCCGAACTCGACCGTCAGGGTGTGGTCGAGGTACTGAACTACCCGACGCTCGCCAGCCTCATCGAGCACGCCACCGCCGACGACCCCGAACTCACGCTGGCGGTCATTCACGCACTCAACCAGTGGATGCTCGAGCACTGGACGTACAACTACGAGAAACCGCGTGTTCTCGACGCCGATCATCAATCTCTCGGAAGTCGACGGCGCACAGCGCGAGCTCGAGTACCTCCTCGACAACGGCGTCAAGGTCGCATTGATCAAACCAGGGCCGGTCAACGGTATTCGGGGTTGGCGATCACCAGCACTTCCGGAGTTCGATCCGTTCTGGCGGGATGTCGAGGCCGCAGGCCCGCCGATCGTGTTGCACGCCAGCTATCCCCCGCTCGACGACTACGTCGCGAAGTGGGAGCCGCCGCATACCCAGAACTTCATGGCGCAGAGCGCATTCCGGTGGATGGTGCTGGGCCACCGCGAAGTCGCCGACATGATCACCAGTCTCATCTGCCACGGCACGCTGACCCGCTTCCCAAGATTGCGCATCGCCAGTGTCGAGAACGGCAGTTCGTGGATCCACCCGTTGCTCGGTGACTTCGAAGACCTGTACAGGAAGATGCCGCAGAATTTCCCCGAGCATCCGCACGACGTGTTCCGGCGCAACATCTGGGTCAGCCCGTTCTGGGAGGGGTGCGTCGCCGACGTCGTCGAGACGGTCGGCTGGGACAGAGTCTTGTTCGGATCGGACTACCCCATCCCGAAGGCCTGGCAGAACCGAGGGGATTCTGGAAGTACGCCGAAGGCATGGATGCACGTCGTACCTACGACTTCATGGGCGACAACGCGCGCCGGTTCATGGGTCTGCCGATCGCCAACCCCGACCCCGGCGCCGTCAAGCCGCCTGCCATGGCGAACGCGTAACCTCCAAAGTGAGGTGACGGCGAGGAGGCGACGTGACCGACACAGTCGAGACCTACCTGGCCTGCATGGCGGCCCACGACTGGGACGGTCTTGCAGCCACGCTGGCCGACGCCGGCTTGACCCGAGACGGTCCGTTTTGTGACCGCGTCGAGGGCAAGCAGGGCTACGTCGACTTCCTGCGTGGCATCATCACCTCACTCGAGGGCTACCAGCTGAGAGTGCAGCGCGTGTCCCACATATCGGATCGAGTGTCATTCGTCGAGTTGAGCGAAACCTTCGGCGTCGACGGCGTCCCCACCACCTACCCCGAGTGCATCCTGTTCGAGCGCAACGACGACGGCCTGATCTGCCACGTCAGCGTCTTCATGAAGTACCCCGGGGCCGAGGCACCGCTCGAGGGCGCTCGCGCCGGCTGAGTCAGTTCAGCACGGCGGGATCGCGCCGCAACTCGCGGCGTGCCATCGCCTCGAATAGCCCGGTGAATTGGTGGGAATTGAAGAAGTCGCCATAGGTGCGCGCCGCATCGCGATTCATCGGGACACCGCCCCCGGCGGCTGCGATGCGCCAGGCCTGACGACTGCGCCATTCGAAGGACATGGCCCGCAGGTACGCCTGTCGGATGTCGGCACCGAGCACCACGACACCGTGGTTGGCCAGCAGTCCGACGTTGGCTTCGCCGATGGCCTTGGCCACCGCGCGCGCGTTGCTTTCGTCGTCGACCGTTCCCCAGTACTCGTCGTACACCGCGACGGCGCCGTGGTACAACGCGCCGGTCTGGTCGTAGATCTCCGGCGCGCGTCCGATATCGGCCCAGACCGTTCCCCACCGCGAGTGGTTGTGGATCGCCACCGCGATATCGCCACGGACACGGTGCAATTCGACGTGCAGCCTGATCGCCGGTGTGATCGTCCACCGGCCTGCGACCTCGTTGCCGTCGGTATCCATGGTCATGATGTCGCTCGCGGTGACCTCGTCCCACGTCAATCCGAACGGGTTCACAAGGAACGTGCCGTCGGGCTGCTTATAGGTGATGTGGCCGGCGAGATGGTCGTTGTATCCCTCGGCGAACAGGCAACGGCACAGCAGCGCCAGTTCCTGGGCGGCGGTCAGGTCGGGCAACGGAGGCGCGATCGGTTTCGTGACCGCCATCGCCCGCATCGGTGTCGGCCGTGTCATCCTTACCCGCTCACGACCCGACGCAGCCGATCGCCGTAGAACGCCAGGGCGTTGTCGCCCAACACCTTGCGCTCCAGCCCTTCGCCCAGCCCGCGCTCCTTCACGCTCTTCACCGCACCCGGATACACGGCGTCGTGATGCGGGTAGTCCGACGCGAACATGACGTTGTCGGCCCACCCCTGCTCGAGCGTCGATGCCAGGCCGGGCTCCTCGATCTCGAACGTGAGCCACGATCGAGTGTTGATGGCGCCGCTGGGATTTCCGCCGCGATAGTCGTCGGGAGCCAGTTCGAAGTGCTCTTCGATGCGGTCCGTCCACGTCGGCGCCCATCCGCAACCGGCTTCGAGGAAGCCCACGCGCAGCCGTGGGAAGCGTTGGAAGATCCCCGCCAACGTCACGCTCACCATCGCGGCCATCTGCTCGAAGACATGGCTGACGATGTGACAGCCGGCATAGCTGGACATCCGGTCCAAACCGACGGTATCGATGCCTGCGAGGTAGGCCTCGTGAAGCGACATCGGCACGTCGAGTCTCTCGGCCGTGCCCCACAAGACGTCGAAGTCGGGATGGTCGACGGTGCGGCCACCGATCCGGTTGGGCCGCATCACGCCGCCGACGAAACCATGGTTGGTGACGGCTCGCTCGAGTTCGGCCGCGGCCAGACGAGGGTCCTGTTGAGGCAGCAGGGCCACCCCGATCAGACGGTTCGGGTCGGTGGCGCAGTAGCGGCCCAGCCAGTCGTTGTAGGCCGCACACAGGGCGGCCGCGATGTCGGGGTGCTCCAACAGCCCGAACATCAATCCGACACTCGGATACAGCACCGCCGCGTCGATCCCCTCGTCGTCGAGGACCTGCAGCCGAAGCTTGGGATCCCGGCCGCCCTCGCGCCGGACTCCGCCTGCGGACACGTGGTTCTGAAGCCCGCCGGGGAAGGGATACTTCGACCGCCAGAGTCGACCTTCGATGCGATAGGTGACATACCCACCCGCTTCGGCGACGAACTGCATGGCGCTGTCGCGCATCGCCGAGGGAATGGCGTCGACCAGTTCGGGAAGCGTCTCCTCGACATGCCCGTCGGCGTCGATCACAAGTGACATCGGACCCCCTTACCGAGACGGCCGGACTTCTATCAGTACTAAAATAGAAAGTTTAGTAGCGCCGTCAAGGGCGTGCTGCGACGTGGCGCGCCCAATAGCGGGGCACATCCAGCGGCCCTAGCAGGCCGGGCTTGGCCTCGCACACCGCAGGCACACAGTTGATCGCGGGCATCGCGCTCAACACGTCACCGCCCTTGCCGAAGTTCATCTCGACGGTGAAGCTCGGATCGCCTTCGATCTCGATTCGGTAGGACATGTCCGCCGGACCGAACGGCTGCTTCCACTGCCGTCCCACATCGCGCAACGCAGTCCACGTGCTCGACGACCGCGAACGGGCTGCCGGCCGAAAGCGCCTGCAGCTCAAAGTGAACGACGGATGCGGTGCCCGCGGCCACCGTGCCGAAGCCGGTTTGGACGTCGTGGTCGAGACCGTCCGTCTCGTAGACGACGCGAAACTCCTCCACTTCGACTCCGAGCACCTCCGCGAGCTGATGCAGCGTGGGCGCCCACATCTTCTCGATGAACCCGCCGGTCACCAGCAGCGGCTGGAAGCCAGGTTCCTTGCCGAAGCCGAAGTACTCGCGGCAGACGAACTCCGCGGTGTAGTCGCCCCACCAGCCGAGCTCGAGTACGCGAATGCAGTCGACTCGGTTCGCAGCGGCCAGCGATGCGATCGCGAGATCGGTTGTCGCCCAGCCAGGGTCGATACCTGTGAAGTAGCACGAACTGCCGCCGGCCCGGCACGCCGCTTCGATCGGTTCGCGCAGCTCTGGCGGGGCGCTCGCCGGATGGGCTATCTCGAATCCTGAGAAGGTGACCACGTTGGTGCCGCGCTCGAGAAACGGCACCAAATCGGCGATCGCCTCCCGCTCCCTGCCAATGCTGTTGGCGAAGTACGTGACGCAGTCGGCACCGAGGTCGATGACGTCGGCCCAGTCGTTCGTCGTCGTCACACCGGCGGGCGTCACTTCAACGACCTCACCCGAGTCACGGGCCGCTTGGCGGGTGTGCTGACGAAATGCCCGACAAGCTCGAGGTCTGGATGCTGCAGGATCGCGCGCAACGCCGCTGCCCCGATATTGCCGGTTCCGCAGTGCACGACTCGGTGGACCACAGCCTCAGGAAGCCTTCTTCTTTTGCGGCGCATACGCGGGCTTGCCGAGACCCAGCACGTACTGCGCGATCATGTTGCGGAAGACCTCGAGCGTGCCGCCATAGATGCCGACCAACGGCGCGAACCGGTACACGTACTCCGACGCACCGTCGTCGGCGGCGCCGTCCGTTCCGACCGACAGCGAGGCCGCCGTGCCGAGGAGGTCCATCAGGTCCGGGGCGATGTCGCGCATCGTCTGGGCCAGCGCCACCCTCCCGAAAATGGTCGGCGCGCTCAAAGCGGCCTCCATGCGGGCGACGCTGCGGCCCAACCGATAAGCCACCGACCCGTCGTCGATCAGGCGGCGCCCGTTGGGATCAGGCTCCGTGACCTTCGCCGCGGCCTTGTCGACGGCGGCGGCCATGAAACCGGCCTGGTGCATCATGATCGACACATCCTGCAGTCCGTCTGCGGCGGCCTCCACCGCGCCGTGCTCGACATTGAGCGGTTCACGCACCACCGTCCAGCCGTTGTTCACCTCCCCGAGCCGATACTTGTCGTCGACTCGGACGTCGCTGTAGTAGACGATGTTGGTGCGGTCCCCGTCGACGGTGCGGATGCCTTGTATCTCGATGCCCGGCGAGTCCAGTGGCACCAGGAACATCGTCAGGCTCTTGTGCTTCGGCGCGTCGGGATCGGTGTTGGTGATCAGGAAGACGTACTGACAGTTGTGCGCGCCAGTCGTGAACATCTTGGAGCCGTTGATGATCCAGCCGTCGCCATCGCACACGGCGCGGGTCTTGCAGGTCGCGACGTCCGACCCGCCCTCGGGTTCGGTGTAACCGAGGCACAGCCGGATATGCCCAGTGAATACCCCCGGCATCACTTCCGCCTTCAGTTCCGGTGAGGCGAACTTCTCCACCGACCGCGCGATCATGGCGGTCGTGCCGGAGGTCACCCACGGCACGTGTGCGCGTCGCTTCTCGAGTTCCCAGATCCGGCGGCGCACACGGTTGAAGCCGCCGTCGGACTCCGGTTTCCAGTCTTGCGTCAGGTATCCCGCGGCGCCGAGCGCGAGGTGCACACCCTCGTCGAAGTTGTCCCCGGTCTCGCGATCGCGGTGGATGACGTCCTCCGTGACATGGGTACGCAGGAAGTCCCGCGCCTCGCCCAGGAACGCCTGATCGTCGTCGGACAGCTGAACCCGTGAGAAATCCACCTATGCGCCCTTTCCTGAACCACTTTCGCGGGCCG
>Ga0157375_10002050_pt1 | contig 17389 bp, 25 predicted proteins | sample M35metaG_FD_115311 | JGI IMG/M metagenome (GOLD analysis project Ga0157375, IMG submission 115311) | Miscanthus rhizosphere microbial communities from Kellogg Biological Station, Michigan, USA - M3-5 metaG | ecosystem: Host-associated > Plants > Roots > Rhizosphere > Soil | place: USA: Michigan... | reverse complement strand
GCGCTCCGCGAGATGGCCGACGTGGTGACCAACCTGGTCGTCAATCCGGCGGCGATGGCCCAGCACGTCGAACACAACGGCACGTGGAGCCAGTGGCTCATTCAGCAACAGGCCAAGCCCGACGAGTGGGCCGACATCTACCGGAAGCTGCAGGGATGAGCAAGGTAGTCTACATCGCCGAGCCGCTCGACGCGGCTGCTAACCACATGCCGATTAGCTGGGTGGTCCCGGACGACTGGACCATCTTTCGGCCGGGTCAGGCGTTCAACGGGGTCCGGGGTGCGGATGGTGCCGTCCAGGTCGAGCGGGTGAATCGCGCGGTCCTGGCCACGGTGGACGGGGTCATGGCGTTCCTCCCGCACGGGGTGCCGACCATCGGGGTTCCAGCCGAGATCGAATGGGCCATCATCCACGAGATCCCCGTCGCCATCGTGACGAACAACCACGCGTCGATCGCGATTCGGGGGTTCGCCCTGCGGGGTGCGGTGGTCACGGAGTCGGTACGGGTGGCCCGCGACTCGTTGTGCAAGATGATGGCCGAGCAGCCCGAGCAGGGCGAGATCGGATTCGTGAGGAATGACGACAAAGCGATCCTCCCCTCGCGTGGTTACCCTGACGACGTGGGTCTGGATCTCTACGCGTCGGCTGATGTCCGGATTCCGGTTCACCAGTTCCGCGACGTCCCGTGCGGAATCGTGGCCAATCTCCGGCCTGGCACCTGGGGATTTATCACGGGCCGCAGTTCCACCCTCCGCCGACACAAGCTGTGGGTTTACAACGGAGTTGTTGACCCGTCGTTCCGAGGAGAGCTGTTTGTGGGCGTGTGGAATATGGGTGGGGCGACGTACGACGTCACGCGAGGAGAACGTTTGGGGCAACTGATCATCATGCCCGCTGTGACACCTGTCCCCGTGTGGGCATCGGCAATCTTTCCTGGTCAAAGCGACCGGGGGCAAGCGGGCTTCGGCAGTACGGGCGCCTAGTACCGGGCGCATCGCGAGCGCTTGACGGGGGTCCTCCCAGGATTACTGCGAATGGAGTAGCTGGGCTCCCCGGCGCACAGCGGAGCCCCCCACCCAAATCGGGTGGGGGGCCTCGTTGTCTCTCAGCTGCGACCGCGCCAGAGATCCAGCTCGCGGACGTTCCACCGCGCCATCTTCACGGTGGGGTTGTCGTCCGGGATGCCGAGCGCGTCCGCGATCGTGGCGACCATGCGGCACAGCGCCTCGGCCTCGCCCGTGGTCATCCGATCCCGGACCTGACTCGGCGACTTGGCCCTCGGCACGCTAGGCGTTGGGTTATCGAGGTACCTGATCGCGACCCAGCGCGGATTGTGCCCGTCCGGCGACGTGGCGATCTGCACCTCGTCGTCGGCGGCCGGGTTGATGGCCTTGACCCAGTGGGTTTGCCCCCGGTAGATCACCTGGGCGTTGATGTCTGGCAGCGTTTCCATTTCGTTCCCTCTCTAGTTGGTATTACCATTATATCACAGCGGAGCCCCCGGTGTCAACATGACCCGGGGGCCTCGCGTCACCAGCCGCTGTTGGCTGTCCAGAGGCCGCCGCCACTGACCTTGACCGTCTGGCCCTTGGCCACGGTCATGAACGTCGGGCCATGGGTGTAATCATTCTTGATGACCTGGCCGCCCTGGCTGATCTCATAGTAGTTGCCCATCGGCCCAGCCGCCGCACCGACCGTGTACTTGCCGGGCAGGATCTGCCCGTCACCCGTCCCCACCTCGTAGGTTCCGTCGCTGAACGCGACGTAGGGGTGGGTCGTGCCTGCCGGTTCGGGCGCAGGTGCCGGGGTCGGCTGCGGTGCGGGCTGTTGAGCGACGACCGGCGCGGGCTGGGCGGCGACGGTCTGGGTCGGGTGGGTGGACGCGCCACCTGCGCCGACTCCGATGATGAACGAGATGGCGGCCACAAACAGGACGCCGATGACGATTCCTAGGGTTTTCATTGCTGCACTCTTTCTGTGTAGGGTTGGGTCTTACTATCGTACCACATCCCCGCTCCCCGCCGCAAGGGCAGGGAGCGGGTCGAGCGATCAGGCGACGAACTTGGCGTCCTCGACCGCGATCTCCTTGGTCTCGCCGGACTTGGTGGCGTAGACCACCTTGGTGCCGAGGAGCAGGCCGTTGTAGGTCCAGCGGCCGACCTTGACCTGCACCGACTTGGCCGACTCCGCCATGGCAGCGTCGTCGTCGGCGAACCGGGCGCTCAGCGTGCCCGGCCGGTAGTAGAGGAACCCGGTCAGTGCGGGGACCAGGATGTCGGTCGCCTGCCGAGCGCTCATCTCCACACCATCCAGCTCGACCGACTCGCCGCCACGGTGCGCCTTCTGCAGGTAGCTCTTGGCCTTGGCGTCGTGGCCAGGAGCCCAGATGCCGTAGGTCGTGCGACCACAGTCGGTGCCGAGGCGGTAGCAGGAGCAGGTGTTGATCGTGCGGAGCTTGCGGGCCATTTTGGACTCCTCGGGCCTTTGGGGCTTGGGCTTTTCCCTCTCCCCTTATAAAAACAATTTTACCCTATTGGAGACCCAACCACAATTTCCCCGCTAGTGACGCTTACCACATACCTTTTGGGCATGCGCGCGCCCGGCCTGGCTAGGACCCGGCCTTGACGGAGTGGAAACCCGTATGGTAGGATTAACGGATGGGCGCTACCGAAGAGATCCACGAACGAGAGAAGCGCCTGGCCCTAGAGCTGTTCAAGCGTCTGATCACCCACCTGCGTGAGCATGAGAGCGCGGCTGCGGTGGTCGAACACCAATGGGACCAGGGCTTCTCACGCGGCATCGACTTCAAGATCGGTTCCGCGCCGCTCAGACTGGAGATTCACGTAGTGCCGTGATCTCATGGAGGCTCGTCCTCTCAACCGTGTTGCTCACGGCGGCCATATTGTTTGTCGGGGTGGTCGCCTGCCAGCCGAACGCGAAACCGCCACCGGTCCCGCCTAGCGCGACGCTCCCCACGGTGGCGCCATTTCCCACCCTGCCGCCCTATGCTGGGCAGTCGGTGGTGTTTGGTGACGGCAGCTACTCCGTCGGACCCGGCCCCGACCAGTTCCCACCAGGAGACTACCACACACCGGGCAAGGAAGGTTCCCCGGGCTGTTACATCGGTCGACATCTCGCCGGTCGTAAGATCGTCGACACCCCATTCTTCAAGGGACCAAGAGACTTCACCGTCAAGTTCACCGACCTGACCGTGGACCTCTTGGGGGGATGCGTCTGGATGAAACAGTAGCCTTCCGCTCGGCATACGTCTGCCGGTCTGCCACACCAGCCGAGCGCTGAACGTGTGGGAGACCGGCAGTGTCCGTCTGGAACTGGGTTCTAGTAGGCTTATTCCTCTGGGTCAGCGTAATACCGCTCGTGGCGGTGAAGATCAGCCAAGTGCTGCATCGCCGAGCGATGGAGCTGCCACAATTCTGTCGATGCGGCCACCTGTGCGAGGTGCATGAGCACTATCGCCCTGGCCACGAATGCAGCGTCCCGGGCTGCGACTGCACTAAGCTGGTGCCCCGTGGGTAGGCACACGCTAAAGCGCCCCAAGTGGGTCTTGCGAGTCGTCCTCTGGCTGTTCCTCGCCTTCATGGCCCTGCTCGTTGGGACCATCGCCGCCCTGGCTGGGGCCTCGGGCGGGATCGTCGGACTCACCCTGGTCGGGGTGTTCCTCGTCTCGATCATCGCCGTGATGTACTACGTCCTGAAGATTGAGATTAGCGAGAATCTCCTCGATGACGATGAGGACCGCCAACACCCCGCCGAAGAGTATTACAGCGACTATGACGTCCTTAACGGTCACGACGAGTCAGCCACACAACCGCTGTATAACACAGAATCCCTAGCCCACCGCCGATTGCTTCGGCAACAACGGCGGCGGCGACGACTGGATCTGACAGAATCGCCACTACCGACCGTTCCCGTTGCCCCAGTATCGGGACATCAGGGTGGTCAATACGCCCATGGCGCCTGACCCCACGGCGACTAAGGCCGTCTCGGTGTGCGCGTTGCTGGCCACGCCTGGGATGCAGATCAGGATGATGCACACCAGGACGATCGTGACCAGTCCGGCGACGTAGACGACCCGCACAGCCTCTATGGCAGGTTGTACACGTCGCAAGCCGGGATCGTACCGATGTTGTCCCGGACCCCCTCGATCGTTACCACTCGGGTCCCCGACGGGAGGGGGAACGGGATCTGCTTGTTGTTGTCCACCCGGCTCGGCTTCCCCGCCTGGCCGAAGATCCACTTCACACCGCCCTTACCGTCGAGGGCTGCGATGCTGACGTTGCATCCTCCCCACGCCGAGGAGAAGCAAGCCCAAGCGCTCGACGCGATATTGCTTCCGCCTCCCGCCTCGCAAGTCCGCTGGCCGTGGAATCGGTATTCGTAGGTGGGGGGCACGGCCGGGGCGTGGTGTTCGACATGCGGATCTTCCGTTGCAGGGGAGCCGGGGTCGGTCATGACGTTGTCGAAGAAGATCAGCATTTCGTTTTCCTGTTCTCCGAGGATGTACTTCTTTTGGGGAGCGGCTCCGCCCGACTTGACTGTCGTGCGAAACGCATTCATATCGAAGTTCGGGTCGATCTTCCGCCCTGGAGGGTCGCAGACCTCCTTGTGCCCGGCCACGTGATCGATAGGGAGCCGGTAGTAGCTGGCCAGGCAGGCACACATTCGCGAGTAGGCGTCATACTGCTGCTTCGGCCACGGATCTACGCCAGTAGCCTCCGCTTCGATTCCGCATCCGCTGTTGTTGTCGCCCCACCCCACGACGGTATTGCCAGCGTGGTATCCGATCCCGGACGCGATGATGTACACCACCCCGGATCGCGACAGGTACAGATTGCAGAGCGGGCCGGGCAAATCGGATCGGCCGTACACCACGGTATTGAGCGAGGGCGTGTCCCCAGTCGGAGGGCCAGCCGTGTGATGGCACACAACACCTTCGAGCGGACCTGGGGTTCCGTGGCCGCGACTCTGCCAGCCCTGATATTCGATGACAGATAGCCCAGAACCCCGGAAGGCATTGGGCAAATCGGTCCATAGTGGCATGATTCTCCTAAGGCCGAAGCCAGCTGGCGCGGAAGTGCACCGACTGGTTGAACGGGTCGGTGTTCTTCGCGGTTGCCGCGTTGTGCCAGCAGTTGATGTTGATCGGGGTACCAGGGCCGAACCGGCGGATGCAGTGCACCGCGACTTCGATGTTGGCCGTGCCGCCCTGGTTGTTGATCGCCGAGGCGAACCGGAACGCGCCGGTTCCGTCCAGGCCCATCCAGATACCGGACGACGCGGTGTCGGCGGTCTGCAGGCGGATCCCTGCATCGATTGACCACAGCCCGCCTCGCACCAGCGTGAACTTGGCGTCCGGGATCGCGCCTGCCGTACTGGTACCCTTGGTGACGTCGGGGGAGATCTGGGCCGCCGTGCCGAACGCAACCGGTCGGTCCGTGCCGGTCGGGATGGACTGGATGGTCGTGGCGTAATACTCGGCCTCGTGCAGGTTCCCCGCGTTGTTGCCCTGAATCGCGGAGTTGGCGACCGACGTGGCGTTCGCTAGGTGGGTCAGCGTGGCCAGCAGCACCGTGCCCGCTGGCTGGGTTGGTCCGACCGGCGATGCAGCGGGGGTACCGGTCAGCACATAGACTTTGGGTGCGTAGGTTGCGCCCGAGTAGTCGGCGTCATCCACGGCCAGGAGCACCAGGTCGACTCGGCCTAGGGTCGAGACAGGCGGCACGGTAACAGTGAGCGCGGCGTCGTTCATGATCACGTAGCCGCCACCGTCCGAGGCCGGAGTGGGGCACACGGCGCGACCGGTGGAGCACAGCACGGTCATGTTAGGGGTGGCCTGCGCGGTGATCGTGAATCCGGCGAACACCCTACCCGCACCGGACAGTGGGTCGGTCGACAGATCCAGCAGCATACCGCCGATCATGCGGTCGTCGACCGCGTTGTATGCCCCGTTCTGCAACCATAGGCTCTTGAGTGTCATGAGGGGTTCCTATCCCGCGATCTGCTGGCGCAGCACGAACTGGTCTACGGTGTAGTTCCACGGCACCGTGCCGCCTGCGCCGTCCGATGGCGGGTTGCCGACCATCTTGACGTACACCCCGCAGTCAACTGCCGCGTTGGAGAACGCGGCTGCTGTGGTGGCCGCGAGCGGCATGGTCGCCCCGGCCCCGATCGCAAAAGTGCCACAGTCGGTGTCGGTGACGGTACCGCCCGCGTTGCGCCACCACACGCCCAGCGTGGCGGTCGCCGCGCACGTGCACTTTAGGGTCACGCCCGCATTCCACTTTAGGTTGCCGCCGCTGACCCCAACGCCGTTGGATCGCACCTCGCTGGAGTTGCCGCCAATCGAGATGTTGGTGGTCTTCCAGTATACCCCGCGCAGCCGAGCGTCATACGGCCTCATGTAGCCGTAATAGTTCTGATTCGTGGTCGGGCCGGGTCCGAACTCGATGCCGCGCAGCGTGCCGTCCCGGATCCGGTCGGCAATACCCGCGATGTTGATCACGGTCATGGAGCCGGTCATGTAGCGACCTGGCCAGGAGTATTGGACCAGGTTGGGGAACGAGTTGGTCGTGGGACCGACCGCGCCTGCAGCCGGAGGCGCCGACACGGTGTGCGCGCCGATAACCGACACGCCGCCCTCGGACCAATACCAGTGCTCCCAGAATACGATCAGGTCGAGCGCCTCCCAGTCGCCCGGTACCGAGGTGACCGCGTCCTGGAAACCGGCCGGGTCGTACCAGAGGTACGAGCGCTGGTTGCCGTCTACCGCGTCGAACTGGCCTTGGAAACAGTGATCGTAGCCGTCACTACCGACGTTGGTCTTCCACGTGTTATCGCCCTTGTACGTGCGCCAGGCATAGGGCACGATATCGAACGAATGCTTCTCCCGCGTAATCACCGGCTGCTGGGCCGAATGCTGCATTCGATAGGACCAGTTGCCCGCGATGGCGTCCGGGTTACCGACGAGAAGGCCGAACTGGAGGTTCTGCCAGCCTGCGATCGAGGACAGCCCGTCCGCCGACTCGAATCCGGGGTTGGGCAGCAGATTCGGCCCGTAGACCAGTTGGGTCGTGCCAACGGCGGGTCGCTGTGCGGCGGCGAGTCGACGTTCCGCCGTGGACAGGCGCTCCTCGGTCCGGGTCAGCCACTCGGACAGGTCGATCTGTCGGGCGACGCGCGTCATGGGCTCACCTGCACGGGTCGGGGGGTTTCACCGTCGTCGGGTGGGGGGTAGGCGTCGGGGTCGAATCCGATAGCTTGGCCGCCTGGGGTCAGCTCGGCGTGCGTATTGGCCACCACGGCAGGCCCCTCGACATTCTCGGTGGCGAGCAGGCCGCCCGCACCGATCGGGATAATGACTGTACCATCGATCAGTGACGGCACCATCGCGATCTTGACCTGGTCCATCTGTCCGGCGTCGACCGAGATCGAGGCGATGCGCACGGTGATGTCATATCCATCGGTGTAGACCGGGCCGGGCGGCACGATCAGCCGACAGTCGTCACCCACGCCGTACGTCCCCAGGATCGGGTCTTCACTCGCATCGGGAATACTAATCGTGATGGACAGGATGACTCCGGCCCGAGCCGCTTCCTCGGCCGCCGCCTTCTCATTGAGTGTGGACTGGACGCTGATGTCCGTGAAGCTGAGCGCGTCCTCCATGCGCAGCCAGCCTGCGCCATACATGAACTGGGCCTCGTAGGTCGAGAGCAGCGGGTTCGTCGAGTCGGCCGGGTTTGTGGCCAGGCAGTCGATCAGCGTGGCGGCCGAAGCGGCGTCCTCCTGCCAGTACTCGATCCGACAGTTCACACCGACGATGAACGTCAGATGCGACTGGGCCTGGGTTCGGCCCAACCGAGGATACGCGGTGCGGAACTGGTCGGTCCACACTCCGCCGTTATACTGCGGGTCGCTCTTGAGATCCGGACCGTTCAGCACCCCGCACAGGTTGCGGATCATCTCGCCGTACGATTTGCGATCGGCCGCGTAGTAAGTCCGGTCGCGAAGGATCCCAGTCGTGATGTTGCCGACCAGACCGACTCCCAGGTTACCGTAGGCGTCCTGCTGCGGAAGCGTAATCAGCGTGGACAGGATCATCGCCTGGTCGACCTGGGTGAAGATCAGCGTCCCCCGAATGCGGCGTCGATCCCAGTAGGAGAGCAGCTCCTCGCAGCCAATGGTCATCGTGCCCGTGGGGTTGAGCTGGCGCTTCCACATGATCCCAGACCACACGGGGTAACTCCCCCGAAGCACGCCGACCAGCACTCGGCCGGGGAGCAGGATGTCCGACATCCCGCCTTCCATGGTGGGGAGCGTTGCGGTCATCTGACCCGCGCTGTTGATGCGCGCCTCGTACTGGAGCGTGATCCACGGCAGGGTCGCGATCACGGCTCGGGTCCGAATGTCGCGAATGATGAGCGTGGTATCGTTGCCGGTGTCCGAGTCGGTGAAGTCGGGTGCGGTCATAGGTTAGCCGATTGGGTTGTGATAACGGCGTTGCCCGCTCCCGACGTTGCGAATAGCCGGATGGTCGCGCCTCCGGGTGGGATCGCTGGCCACTGCGCACCGACCCCAAGCAGGTCGCGTCGCTCCACTCCGTTCAGAATCACGTGATAGTCGCGTGTCACCTGGAGCACGTCGCTCGCACTGAGCGACACCACCAGCGGGAACTGCGTGTAGCCCACTACCTCGATCCGGGGATTGAGCAACGGCCCATAGAGCATGCAGTCACAGGGCGCACTGGCGTTGCCGGTGTTGCGCATCAATGCGGCGCTGATCTGCTGGCTCGTGGCGGGATAGGTCCAGCCCTTCGGCGTGGTGAAGTTGGGTGCGCCCGACGCCAGGGTGTAGCCGCGTTTGTAGGTACGGCCCGTAAGCCGGGTTCCGCCCGAGAGCAGCGTTACGGTTTGGATGTCCCCTGTGTAGACCCGGGGGTCCGGACAATAGAACTGTAGATGAATCTCGCCCAGTCGCCAGTCAGATTCCATATCAGTCGGCATAGCCGACTTCCGAAGCTTACCATAGACCTGCCTCCCGTCCGTGAGGACCAGCCGCTCCGGGTCGTTGCGAGACGGCCCGAGCTGGAATAGCGCGTCCCTACGTTTCTGCTCCAGATCGGCCGGATCGGTGCCTTGGATCCCGAGCGACAGAATGATGGTACGGGCGTCTACTTGATCGGTACCGGTCCAGTTGCCGTCCTGCTGTGGTCGGTCGATGTCGACCGTGCGGATCCCGGACAGCGCGTCGATGCCTTCAATCGCCGTGACCGGATACGCCGTACCCGGACCGAAGAAGAATTGGCGCCACTGGCCCTGCTGGGTGGATCGCATTTAGTACACTCGGGTGGCGACCAGCACCGCGTCGAGGAAGTACACCGCGACTCCAGCCGACAGCAGCACCAGCCCGTAGCGTACGATCGGGTCCGGACGCGACGCCACGAATGCGGCCCCACCGGCTAGCAGAAACGCCAGGATCAACAGCACGGTATGTAGTGGACTCATATCTCCTCCTAGGCGGGAATCAACCCACCGGCCTTGGCCTTCCACAGGATCTGGTCGATGACGTCCTTCGGGTTGAGCTGGGTTCCGAAGCTACGAGCGTCGATGTGCGTAGACGGGCCGAGCTGCTTGACCAGGCCGGTTGCCCGGTCGTATGCGGTGTTCCAGTTCTCGTTGCGCAGGTCGTCGGATATCTGGGACACTCCGGCCTTGGCGGTATTGATCTGGGCGTCGGTGAGCCCAATCCTCTTAGCCGCAGCGGCGTAACCCGGGTCGCCCTTGACGAACTTCTGACCGGCGACCATGATCTCGTCGTAGAATCCGGCCGCCACCCTGGACCCGTCCTCGGCGACCTGGCCGATCTGCTGCATGTTGCTCTTAGCCATGTTCACCACCTTGTCGAGCGTGGCCTGGATCTTCGGAATCCAGCTCTGCAGGCCATTGTCTAGGCCCTGCATGAGGAACTCGCCGATCTCGTGCATGAGGGTGGACGGGGAGCTAATCCCGAGCGAGCCCTTGACGCTGTTGATGATCGAGATGATCTGGTTGAGCGTGGACTGCACCTGGGGCATCAGCTGCTGCAGGCCGTTGATCAGGCCCTGGATCGTCATGTTGCCGATCTCGTGCATGACCGACGACGGCGACGAGATGCCCAGCGCCTGACGCACCGGACCGGGGATTAGGTTGGTGAGGTAGTCGACGATCTGCTGGCCCTTGGCCTTCAATCCGTTGAGCAGGCCGTCGATGATCTGGTGCCCCATGTTGACCATGTCGGCGGGCAGATTCACCAGCGCGTTGATGATGTCCTTGCCCATCTGAATCGCGGCGTTTACCACGGCCTCGATCGGCTGGCGAATGCCGGGTGGCAGGGCCTCCCACGCGGCGACCACTTTGTCGCGCAGCATCTGGCCGAAGTTGGCGAGCTTGGCTGCGGTGTCGGTGACGAACTGGCCGGTTCGGTCGACTAGCGCCTGGTTCGCCTGGGCCCAGGTGGTCTTGGTGAACTCCCAGCCCTGTTTAATGCCGCCGAGCGCGCGGTTACCGAAGTCGGTCAGCCCGCCAACAATACTGCCGATCCACCCGGTGATGGTATTGACTAGGAACGTGTTGGCCTGGGACCAGATGCCCTTGACCCACTCCCAGCCCGCATTGATGCTGGCCAGTGCGCGGTTGCCGAAGTCGGCCAGACCAGCGGCCACCTCGCCCACCCAGCGCGGTATATCCTGAGTAAAGAATGTGGTGACCCGTTGCCAGCCCGCTACGACGATGTTGTTCCACAACATCTCGGCGAACCCAGCAATCGCAGCCGCCACCTCGCCCGGCATAGCGCCGATGCGGGTTACGAATCCGGTCACGTCGGTCACGGCCTGCATGAACGACGTGCCGACTTTGGTCGCCCACTCCGTGATCGCGGGGATTGCGTTCTGGACCAGGACCATGAACGCCTGGCCCAGACCATCCACTGCGTTGCGGAAGGTCTCCGAGTGGTTGTAGGCCACCACGAAGATCGCGACCAGCGCGGCGATGGCGGTTACCACCAGGCCAATGGGGTTAGCCGTGAGCGCGGCGTTGAGCAACCACTGCACGGTGGTCCAGGCCGTGGTCGCCAGTCTGATCGCGCCCTGCACCGCGAGGTAGGCCGCCGCCGCCACGTTGAACGCGATCATCCGCGCGCTCATGATGGCCAGGATTACGCCGACCGCCGCGATGGCGTCGCGCCACTCCCAAACTGCCTGCACCACGGGCGTCATCGCGGTGAGGAACGCGGTTAACCCGGTGATTACCTGGTTTAGTACGTTCAGCACGGCCAGGTAGGCTGGGGCTAGCTTCTCGCCGAGCTGGGCCTGGGCATTCTCGGTCTCGGCCGCGATCCGCTTCTGGGTGTTGGCCACCGAGTCGCCCGAGCGCTGGAAGTCACCCTGCGCGTCGGCCGTCTGCTTGTAGATCAGCGACTGAGTCGCCATGATCCGGGCGTGGTTGGTGAGTTCCTCGCCGTGCTTGATCAGCCCGAGCCGCTCGGCCTCCTGCTTGACGGTCGCCTGGTTGATCAGGACGCCGTACTTCTCGATCGGGTCCGTCTCGCCACGGAACGCCGCGCCGATGGCCTGGATAGCCTCCTCGGGCGAGGTACCACGGAAGGACGCCATGTCCCCCGCGAGCTTGACCATGTCGTTGCTGAAGCCAGCCAGGGGTTCGCCCGCCAGACCAGCCGCCTTGCCGAACGTACCGAACGTGATCGATGCGTCCAGCGCTGCGGACTTGCTGATGCCGATCGAGCTAGCGGCTCCGGCGGCGAACTTCTCCACCGTGCCGAAGCTATTGCCGAACACCACGCTTGCGGCCTGGGTGGAGTCCTGCAGCCGGGCAAACGCGTCGACCGACCCGGTCACGAACTCCGATACCTTGGCCCCCGCAGCCGCGAGGGCGCCTCCCGCGAGGGAGCCGACCGCGCTACCCAATGCCGAACCGATCGCCGCACCTCGGGACGATGCCTCACCCCGAGCACGGTCCAGGTCGGACATGTCCAATCGGAGACGACCGACGAGATCGGGTAGCGAAGCCATTATTACCTAGGCCTTCCGCCCTGCTGGGCGATCTTGGTCTTGAGTGCCATCGCCCACGCCGCCGTGCCTGCCTCGGTCGGACTCTCGGCTCGCTCGTCGAGCGACCGGGCCTGGTGTCCGCTGGCGATGCGGTGTTCGCGCGACAGGATGAGCAGCTGACGTGGGGTCATTTCTTCCCACTCTTTTTGCGTCCGGTGGAGGATGACGGTCGCGAGGTAGTACCATTGGCCCCATGGGATGCGGGAAGGCTTACCGTTGCTACGGCTCGGCGGTCGGCCCGATTGGGCCGTAGAACTTCCCCCGACATCACCCGGGATCCCATGTCGCCGAACGCGTCGGTAAACGCGATAGTGAACGCGCTGATCACGTCTTCGAACTGGTGCGGGCCGATGCCCGACGCGATCATACGCCGACCCTCGGGCGAGTCGGGGAAGACATGCAGAAGCCCAGCATGCAGGATATCGATCAGCAACGCGATGATGGGTCGGTCCATGCGGACCTCGCCCCGCTCGTCGGTGATCGAGTCCTGCATCTGGGCTAAAGAGCCGAACTGCTTTTCGATTTTCTCCAGGCTGAGCATCGAGTAGATGAGTTCGTATCTCTCCTCGCCCACGGCGATCCACTGGCCGGACGTGTTCGACGTGGTAGGCGAACCGTGCTCGGTCGGGGTGGTAGTCGTGGGATCGGCGGAATCAAACTCCGCAGTAGGTCGGCCGGGATCGGACATGGGGGTATTCCCCTCTCTGGCGTGTTGGGTCGGGCTCCGACCCGCTCACGCGTCCGATCAGGTGGACGAGTCCGGAGCCCATGCGGCGGGCGGAGCGTAGGTCGGCACGATGGTGATGGCCAACCAGTCGCTCGTGCCGACCGGTGGAACGATGTTGATCTCGGCGCTGACGATCTTGTAGTCGTCCTCGGCCGCGCCGATCTCGGGGAACTTGGACAGGGAGCAGCGGGTCATGCTGAACAGGACCGCACCACCAGGCGCGTCCTGGGTGGCCGAAGCGACCCGCATACCGAACGGCTGCGGGAACGCGGTGATCGGGAGCTGCCACCCCATGCCCGAGTAGGGCAGGGTGTCGGATGCGGGGACCGCGCCACCGAGCATGACCTGGAGGTTCATCAGGGAGAGCTTGGCGTGCTCGAACTTCGCCGTGACCTTCTTGATGGTCGACTGCGAGTCGATCAGCCGGTTGTCACCACGGAGTTCCTTGGTCTCCATATCGCCGCTGATCTCGAACGACTTGATGCCCGGGACGTCGAACCACTCGCCGAAGGTAGCAGCCGAACCGGCCGTGTCGGTGAGCAGGGCCGCGATCTGTGCGTGCTGCACGGCGTAGACCTTGGTGATGCCTTGGCTTGCTAGGGGGGTAGCCACCTGCTGCTCCGGAGTTTCTGTGGTAGTCATCTACGGATCCTCTCACGTGCCGCTGGGGCGTCCAGCAGCCGATCCACTTGAAGCGTGACGATCGTTCTGCGCAGATTGGTCTGCGCTTGATCGGTCTGGGTCGAACGTGTGAGGATCATCACTCCGTAGACGACGCTAACCCAGGTGGGCAGCTTCGATTGCTGCAGAGCGAAGCAGACGAGATCCTCCAGATCGGGGTTCTCGGTTCTAGTACCATCAGCCGCGCGCAGCCCCTGGTAGATGTCTACCTGGACCTGCTCACGGATCGTCAGTTCACTGCTTACGTCGGTGTCGCCCATCGGAACCACGTTCCAGGCCACCCCTTCAGTGATCACACAGAAGGGCAACACCGCTTTGGGTGGAGCCATGTCGCGGTACGCGGACACGCCGAGGCCGAGCGACTCGATCACGCTCTTGATCGCCCCGGCTAGTGTCACGTTCGGTGCCATTAATACGGCCCCCATCTCGCGTACCAGATGCAGTACAGAATCATCCCACCAAATAGGAGGATCCCGAACACATCTTTCATCTCAAGCCCTGGATCATTTCTCTCTCGTAATGCGCCTGTGCCGCAGCCAACCCCGGACGTAGGAACGGCTGAGCCCGCATAAACCGCGTGCCAAACTCCACAAACGGTGCATACGGCACATCATCGAACAGAACCATCTGTACGTCGGAGTGCGCCTCCCCAGTGTCCAGGTCAGTCTGCACCCCGTTTCGCAGCCGTCCGGTATCGACCGGGCACCGTGCCTTGGCCTCGCGCTCGGCGAGTTCGGCCAGCCGCCCCATGTTCGCCCGGAGGCCGGAATCCCAGTCGTCCAGCGCTCGTACTACCGCGTCGCGCCACTGGGCCTCGTTCTCCCACGTGATGTGCGCGGGCATCAGCTGGACTCGGGCTGCTGCCAGGGCAGCGTGTATCCCTCGCTCGAAACGCGGGTCGGATGCGGCGATTCGCCACCCGTGTCGATGGTCCAATCGATCTCGGTGCTGCGCTCCACCGACACGTCGCGGTCGGTGTCGGTGTGGGTGTGCCCATGCGAGTCGTGTTCGACGTCGACGTCCACGTCGCTGTCCACCTGCACGGGCTCGGACTGGGTGGTCTTCTCCTCACGCCGCTCCTGGCGACGCTCAGTAAATCGGGCCATTAGGGGTTCCAGCTCCTCGCTACGTCGACGACAACCCTAGTCGGGTTAGTGAGCGTAAACACGCGGAACGGGAGGCGCGCACGCACCCCGAGACCCAGCGAGGTCACGCCTTCGAAGGAGCCTGCCCATACCACCGAGCGGAACACGGGGAATCCCGACACCGATGGCAGGGCAGGCCGCACCTCTCCGTGGGCGAACACAACCACGGAAAGCCGAGCGCCTCCTGGCACATTTAGGACGCGTCCGGATGGATCTTCGGTGATGACGCTCTTGTACTCGACCCGGAAGCCGGGAACCGGACCCCGGACGTCGAGGACCAGCCGGTCGAAGCAGGGTTGTACCCCGGCCCTCACTCCGACCAGATCGCCCGAGATGGCGGTCGAGGCGCTAGCCTTGGGCAGCGACCCCCAACCGGTCGGGCAGCCAACGGCATTGGCAGGCGAACTCGCCCCCACTAACGCGGCTAGTAGTAGGCCGATCACGAGCATCATCGCACGGATCATGACACCATCACTCGATTCATCTTGAAGGGTTCTAGCCAGGCGTCGACTACGGCGTCTCCTGTTGTTCGGTCCCCCGGTTGCCCAGATCGGATTTGCGGTGGCCCAGGGTCGGTCTGATCTGCCTCGGTCGTGGCGGGGGGTCGCCCGATCGGATTACCCTCAGCGTCGGCCTGCGCCGTGAACGGCTCGGGAGAATAGACCGCAGCCAGTCGAGCACAGGCCCTCGCGATTGGCACCGGAGTGTTACGAGTGCCAGCATCAGCGACAACGACCCACTCCTGTCCGGCCATGATCCACCAGCCGTCAGGCATCCAGGTGTGACCATCGTCGTCAAGGATCCCGGTGTCCACGCCGTAGCAGAGCATCGGTAGGCGCGCGGTCCCCGTGTCATCAGTGACCACGCGGAACGCAATCTGGGTCGGTGCCCAGACGTGCCTAGTGTACCGGTCGATAACGACGCGGGCGGACAGGAGCGCTGCATCGATCTCCTCCGGGGTCCCCGTCGCCCCCGCATCCATCGCCTGTTGCTGGGTCGCGTACGGCGTCAGCGTCGGGTCTGGCTCCGGGCTCGGGTTTGGTGTCGTCATCTTCTGGCCCCCGATATCTCTTCGGCGGGATCGGGGCGCGATCCTCGCCGCACATCAGCTGGGCAGCGGCTGGACGTCCGGCAGGTCGTCGAGCGCGTCGTGCACCTGGTTGAGGTGGTCGAGGCACAGGCTGAAGCCCTTGCACACGGCCTTGGCTTCGGACATCTTGCCGCCGGACGATTGCAGGTAGCAGGCCGTGCAGACCAGGTTGCTGTTGCTGTTGCCGTTGGCCGGAGGTGTGGGCTCGGACATTTGATCACGTCTCCTCATCGCTTTTTGGTCCTTCCGCGCCCGTGCCTGGCTGAGGCCGCGTTCGAGATTCGTGCAGCCTTCTTCTTAGACATGCCTTGGGCGCGTAGGGCCTCGTACACCCTGGGGTGCTTGAGTGACCGGTACTTCTTACCGGGCACCGCTGCCGCCCCCTCCGGGCGTACCGCCCTTCTGGACGGCGTTCTGGTGGAGGTCCCGGTGCGTGACGCACAGGAGATTACCGTCGATCATGATGATGCCGTCGGTGTTGGCGGGTCGATCTGCCACCGGCATCTTGGCGCACTTGACGCACATGAAGATTGGTCCGGTCATTACGACACCTTAACGAACGCAGGCGGTGCGTAGACCGCCAGCTGGCACCGGGTCTCTGCGAGCAGGACCAGGATGTTCTTCGTGAAGTTCACGTCGTGGCTGTCCGACATCAGGATGCGGACGCCCGGCTTGCGCCAAAGCGTGGCGCCTTCGTGGTAGGCGCCGACGAGCGCGGTGCCCACAGTGATCGAGGTGGTCGGCACGACCGGGAGACCCCAGACCCGAGGCGCGCTGAGCGACGCCGGATCCCGGGTGAAGAGGAACTGACCGGTCGTGGCGTCGCGCGTCAGCTCGATACCCTCCCAGTCGGTCGGGTGCATCACCACGCCGGACGGCGTGTAGTTGGCGATCTGGAGCTTGGTGATCGCCTTGCGGACCGCGACCAGCATCCCATCCGTCGAGACGGCCTGGGTCTGGATGCCCGACACGTTGAGGATGCCGCGCATGTTCGGCGCGGTGCCGTTGCCGACGAGGCACTGCGTGTCGATCCGCTTCTCGACGCCCCACGACAGGCGACCCTGGAGGTAGCCCGTGAGCTGGGAGTCGTCCTCGGCCGCCTGCCGAGTGATGGGGATCCAGTGCGCGATCGTGGCCAGGGTCGAGCTGGTGACCGTGAAGGTGATCGCGGCCTCGGGCTTGGCCTGACCCTCCGCCACCTCGGTCGCGGCGTTCGTGAAGCCGGACTCCACGACCCACTCGATCACGTTCGACGTGGCGACCTGCTGGTCGAAGAGATCGGCCACAACCAGCGGTGCCTGCGGAGCGAGCCAGATTCCGGGTCGCCGCGCGTTCTGCGGCGGGTTGGTCGTGGTCGTGACCAGGGTGCGCAGGTCGGTCGCGTTCGGCAGCGAGAGGATCTCGGCCGACCCCACCATGCCACGTGCGCGGTAGTTGGTGACGCCCTCGGCGAGCTGCTCGCGCCAGTTCTCGGGCACGGTAAGCACCGGAGCGGGGGGTGCATCTTCGGGCCGTCGCTGGCCACGCTCACTCGGGTGAGGAGCGTTAGGGTCGCCCGCCGTGGGGCGCCACCGCTCGACGACTTCGAGGCTCTGCAGGCGACGCCTGCGCTCGTTGGTCGCCTG
>Ga0157375_10002049_pt1 | contig 17397 bp, 4 predicted proteins | sample M35metaG_FD_115311 | JGI IMG/M metagenome (GOLD analysis project Ga0157375, IMG submission 115311) | Miscanthus rhizosphere microbial communities from Kellogg Biological Station, Michigan, USA - M3-5 metaG | ecosystem: Host-associated > Plants > Roots > Rhizosphere > Soil | place: USA: Michigan... | reverse complement strand
TTGCCGGCGATGAACCCGAGGGCGCCGCGTTCTGCCTGGGGTTTTGCGTCTTCGTTAACGACCATCGCAGGCAAGCCAGCTCCCACAGAAAGCGCGCCGTTCGCTCTTGATCTACACCACTCAAGCCGGCTGTCAGGCCGCTGTACTCTTGCTTTTGATCTTGATTTTGATCTTAGGCGCCCCCCAAATCACTGTCGGATTACGGGCACACCGAGCCTAGGCGAGGTGCCGAGTGTTGGGGCAAGAGCGTTTTGCTTACTTTTGCGCTCTTCAAAAGTGAGCCGCCGTAAGGGCGGAACCCTAAGTGGCCGTTACCGCAGCAACGGATATGTACCCGGTCCATCTCAACCCAGCATCCGCGAGGCATCCACATGAGCCTTCTGCCCTACGCCTGGGCCAAATCCCAACGCATCCTCCTGCGCCCCACCGAAGCAGGCCACCTGCTGACCGTATGCCCCTCGACCCCCGGCTGGTCCATCAGCGAAGTCCAACGCCAGTTCGGCCAATCCCCCATCGACCACGTGCGTGACGACGAACTCGACGGCCTGCTCGCCAGCGCCTACGCCGACACCGGCAGCGCCGCCGCCGTGGTGGGCGCCGCCGAAAACGAGGTCGACCTCGACCGCCTCATGCAAGACATGCCCGAAGTCACCGACCTGCTCGACACCCAGGACGGCGCCCCGGTCATCCGCATGATCAACGCCTTGCTCACCCAGGCCGCCCGCGACGAAGCCAGCGACATCCACATCGAACCCTACGAAACCCATTCCGTGGTGCGCTACCGCGTCGACGGCACCCTGCGCGACGTGGTCTCGCCACGCAAGGCCCTGCATGGCGCGCTGGTGTCGCGGATCAAGATCATGGCCCAACTCGATATCGCCGAAAAACGCCTGCCCCAGGACGGTCGCATTGCCCTGCGCGTAGCCGGGCGGCCCATCGACATCCGGGTATCCACGGTGCCCACCGGCCATGGCGAACGCGTGGTCATGCGTCTGCTGGACAAGCAAGCCGGGCGCCTGCAGTTGGAAACCCTGGGCATGGAGCCGCACTTGCTGGCGCGCCTGGACACGCTGATCCGCCAACCCCACGGCATCGTCCTGGTCACCGGCCCCACCGGCAGCGGCAAGACCACCAGCCTCTACGCCGCCCTGGCACGGCTGGACGCGAGCACCAGCAATATCCTCACCGTGGAAGACCCGGTGGAGTACGACTTGCCGGGCATCAGCCAGATCCAGGTCAACGCCAAGATCGACATGACCTTTGGCCTGGCCTTGCGCGCGATCCTGCGCCAGGACCCGGACATCATCATGATCGGTGAAATCCGCGACCTGGAGACCGCGCAGATCGCCGTGCAGGCCTCGCTCACCGGTCACCTGGTGCTCGCCACTCTGCACACCAACGACGCGGTGTCGGCGGTCAACCGGCTGATCGACATGGGCGTCGAACCCTTCCTGCTGGCCTCGTCGCTGTTGGGGGTGTTGGCCCAGCGCCTGGTGCGCCGCCTGTGCCCGCACTGCAAGCAGGAAGACCCGGCCGCGCCCGGCACTTGGCGCCCGGTGGGGTGTGCGCAGTGCAATCAGGTGGGTTACAGCGGCCGTACCGGTATCCATGAATTGTTCTGCGTCGACGACGATGTGCGCAGCCTGATCCACCAGGGCGCCGGCGAGCAGGACCTGCGCGTGGCTGCGCGCCGTGCCGGGATGTTCAGCATGCGTGAAGACGGCGAGCGCTGGGTGCGCAGCGGCACCACGGCGCCCGAAGAAATCCTGCGTGTGACACGGGACGCCTGATGAATCGTTATCGCTATGAGGCCGCCGATGCCAGCGGCAAAGTCGAAGCCGGGCATGTGGAGGCCGACAGCCAGAGCGCGGCGTTTGCCAGCTTGCGCAGCCGAGGCTTGACCGCGTTGTTGGTGCAGATCGAAGGCAACCCGCAAACGGCGGCTGGCAGCAGCCTGTTCGCCGCCAAGCTGTCGGACAACGACCTGGCCTGGGCCACCCGCCAGTTGGCCAGCCTGCTGGGCGCGAGCCTGCCACTGGAGGCGGCGCTGAGTGCGACGGTGGAGCAGGCCGAGAAAAAACACATCGCCCAGACCTTGAGTGCCGTGCGTGCCGATGTGCGTGGCGGCATGCGCCTGGCCGATGCGTTGGCGGCGCGGCCACGGGATTTTCCGTCGATCTACCGGGCGCTGATCGCGGCGGGGGAGGAGTCCGGTGACCTCGCCCAGGTGATGGAGCGCCTGGCCGACTACATCGAAGAGCGCAACAACCTGCGGGGCAAGATCCTCACCGCGTTTATCTACCCCGGTGTGGTGGGGCTGGTGTCCATCGGCATCGTGATTTTCCTGCTGAGCTACGTGGTGCCCCAGGTGGTCAGCGCGTTTTCCCAGGCGCGCCAGGACCTGCCGGGGCTAACCCTGGCGATGCTCAATGCCAGTGACTTCATCCGCGCCTGGGGCTGGCTGTGTTTTGCCGGGATCGTCGGCAGTTTCTGGGGCTGGCGCCTGTACCTGCGCAACCCTGTGGCGCGCTTGAACTGGCACAGTCGGGTGCTGCGTTTGCCGCTGTTCGGGCGCTTTGTGCTGGGCCTCAATACCGCACGATTCGCCTCGACCCTGGCGATTCTCGGGGGTGCCGGCGTGCCGCTGTTGCGTGCACTTGAGGCAGCGCGCCAGACCTTGTCCAACGATCGCCTGAGCCAGAGCGTCAACGATGCGACGGCCAAGGTGCGTGAAGGGGTCAACCTGGCGCCGGCCCTGGCCGTGGAAAAAGTCTTCCCGCCGGTGCTGATCCACCTGATTGCCAGCGGCGAAAAAACCGGCTCGTTGCCGCCCATGCTGGAGCGCGCGGCGCAAACCCTGTCCCGCGATATCGAGCGCCGCGCCATGGGCATGACCGCGTTGCTCGAACCGCTGATGATCGTGGTGATGGGCGCCGTGGTGCTGGTGATCGTGATGGCGGTACTGCTGCCGATTATCGAGATCAACCAACTGGTCACTTGATTCCCGGAAGAACCCCAATCCAAATGTGGGAGCGGGCTTGCTCGCGAATGCGGTATGTCAGTCGACGAATGTGTATCTGATCCGCCGCTTTCGCGAGCAAGCCCGCTCCCACATTAGTGCTCTGTGTTTTCAGTCTCCCGCCCATTCTCGGGTTCCTCATTCCGTCATATTTTCCGGTTTACGCCGCCTCCAGCAAACCTGGCTGAAACCTCGCTGTCACCTGCCTCCAAACCGCTCAAAACGATGACCAAAACACCCGAGAATCTTTTTAAAAATCAAGCTGTTCCTCCCGAGGTTTTTTCCCATAACCGTCATCGGAAACTGCGACTTTCTCTCCCATGGTTTCACCCCCCAGTCACCCCCAGTACACGGCTTGGGATTGGAGCCATGGCGTCATGCAAGAGCCATCTACCCCCAACGTACAAACACGACGAAAGGAGCTTCTTCATGTTTAAGCGCAACGTTCTCGCGGTATCCATGACCCTCGCTGCACTGTGCTCGGCCCAGGCTGCAATGGCCGACATCAACGGCGGCGGTGCTACCCTGCCACAGGCGCTGTACCAGACTTCCGGCGTACTCACCGCCGGCTTCGCCCCTTACATCGGCGTCGGCAGCGGCAACGGCAAGGCTGCCTTCCTGAACAATGACTACACCAAGTTCGTGGCCGGCGTTACCGACAAGAATGTGCACTGGGCCGGTAGCGACTCCAAGCTGACCACCGCTGAACTGTCGACCTACGCGACTGCCAAGCAACCGACCTGGGGCAAGTTGATCCAGGTGCCGTCCGTGGGCACCGCCGTGGCTATCCCGTTCAACAAGAGCGGTACTGCAGCCGTTGACCTGAGCGTCAACGAGCTGTGCGGTGTGTTCTCGGGCCGTATCGTTGACTGGAACGGCATCTCCGGTTCCGGTCGTACGGGTGCGATCAAAGTGGTTTACCGCAGCGAAAGCAGCGGCACTACCGAGCTGTTCACCCGTTTCCTCAACGCCAAGTGCGCTGAAACCGGTACCTTCAACGTCACCACCACCTTCGGCACCAGCTACACCGGTGGCCTGCCTGCCGGCGCTGTTTCTGCCACTGGCAGCCAAGGCGTGATGACTGCCCTGGCTGGCGCCGACGGCGGTATCACCTACATGAGCCCAGACTTTGCCGCGCCAACCCTGGCGGGCCTGGACGACGCTACCAAGGTTGCTCGCGTCGGCAAGGATGTCGCCGCTAACGTCCAAGGCGTTTCGCCTGCCGCTGCCAACGTATCGGCCGCCATCAACGCCGTACCTTTGCCTGCTGCTACCGACCGCGACAAACCAGACGCCTGGGTGCCAGTATTCGGTAAAGCCAACACCGCTGGTGTCGTGCCTTACCCAACGTCGGGCTACCCGATCCTCGGCTTCACCAACCTGATCTTCAGCCAGTGCTACGTCGATGCCACCCAAACCACCCAAGTGCGTGATTTCTTCACCAAGCACTACGGCGCATCGGCCAACAACGATGCCGCGATTACCGCCAATGCCTTCGTGCCGCTGCCAACGGCTTGGAAAGCCGCTATCCGCGGTAGCTTCCTGACCGCCAGCAACGCCCTGAGCATCGGCAACACCAACGTCTGCAACGGTATCGGTCGTCCGCTGTAACCCAAGCGTTCAAAGACCTGCAACACCTGATCAGCAACGGCCTGCGCCGTTGCTGATTTTTGCGTTGGTACGGTTTTCAACCCGTTATCAGGCCTTTATGAACTTTGCATGACAGAAGTTCAGTCGCGCCCCTCGCCAACCGCCTAACTCTCATACGTGAGCCTGTCGTGCCCGACGGCCCCCGCACGAAAACAACGAAGGAAGATGCCCGATGGTCCGCTGCAAACCCACGGTTAACCGCAAAGCCCACCCCGTGTTGCGCCTCAAGCCCCTGGCCCACGCCATTGCCTTGTTGATGGTGGCGGGCAACGCCCATGCGGCGTCGGCGTTCAGTTCCGGTTGGTTCGCGGCCAAGGGCGCGAGCCAGGCGGCGACGGCAGCCCGTACCGGCGCGGGGCAGGTGCCGGGGATTCCGTCGTTGAACCAGCAGGCGCAGGTCAACCAGCAGTTGTCGCGCTCCATCAGCACGCTCAATGCCAGTGTCGCGGCAATCGCGGCCCAACAGGCGGCGCAGGCGGCGGGGCGCCAGGCGGCGTTCGGCCAGGTGTCGAACATTCCCGACGGCCTCGGCAAGGGCGGTTTGCAAGTCGATAACAGCCTGACCCAAGGCTGGACCAACGCCAAGGGCCCGGTGCAGACCCAGGCCGGCGGCAAGACCACCGTGACCATCGAGCAGACCGCCGACAAGGCGATCCTCAATTGGGAGACCTTCAACGTCGGGCGCAACACCACGGTCGATTTCCAGCAACAGTCCAACTGGGCGGTGCTCAACCGCGTCAACGACCCCGACGCACGCCCCAGCGAGATCCAGGGCCAGATCAACGGCGCTGGCACCGTGATGATCATGAACCGCAACGGTGTGGTCTTCAGCGGCACCAGCCAGGTCAACGTGCGTAACCTGGTGGCCGCCGCCGCGACCATCACCGATGACCAGTTCACCCAGCGCGGCCTCTACGTCGACGCCACTGGCACCCAGCCGACCTTCACCGATGCGGCCGGCAAGGTCGAAGTACAGCGCGGTGCGCTGATCCAGACCCACAACCCGGCCACGTCCACCGATGCCGGGGGGTATGCCTTGCTGTTGGGTGCCGAGGTGGAAAACGCCGGCACCATCATCACGGCCAAGGGCCAGACCACCCTGGCAGCCGGCGACAGCTTCTACATTCGCAAGGGTGTCAGCACCACTGGCAATGACCGCTCCACCACCCGGGGCAACGAGGTGGCTACCAGCCTCAAGGCCGGCAGCACGGCTGGCAAGGTCACCAACAGTGGGCTGATCATGGCCTCCACCGGTGACATCACCCTGACCGGGCACCAGGTGCAGCAGAACGGCGTGGCCCTGGCCAGCACCTCGGTGGACACGCGCGGCACAATCCACTTGCTCAACTCCGCCACCGACACCACCGGCAGCGTGACCCTGGGCGAGGGCAGTACTACCGCGATCCTGTTGGACAGCAGCGGCAGCACCGCCCTCGACAGCCAGAAGAACAATGGCCTGATCAAGCTCGACGGCACGCCCGCCAACCAGATCACCGGCCAGTTCAACAACCTCAGTGCCGTGGTCGACCGCACCGACCAGTCGCGCATCGAGATCGTCAGCGGCGGCACCGTGGATTTCCAGAAGGGCTCGATCACCCTGGCCACCGGTGGCCAGGTGGCGGTCAGTGCCGGGCAACGCAGCCTGGTGCGTGATGGGGCGAAGATCGACGTGTCGGGTGCGGTCGGCGTCAAGGTGTCGATGGAATCCAACAACATCAGGATCAACGTCCAGGGCAACGAACAACGCGATGCGCCGGTCAACCGCGACGGCGGGCAACTGATCAACAACGACGTGTGGGTCGACCTGCGTGAACTGGTGTTCGTGCCGGCCGGTACCAATGGCTATGCCACGGACCGTTGGTACACCGCCGGCGGTTTGCTGGAAGTGGGCGGCTACCTTGGCACCCAGGGCCATTCGGTGGGCGAGTGGATGGCCCAGGGCGGCACCGTGACCTTTACCGGCAAAGAAGTGGTGACCCAACAGGGCGCGCAGATCAACCTGTCGGGCGGCACCGTGGATGTGCAGGCCGGGTATATCCAGCAGACCTGGCTCAAAGGCCCCGATGGGCGCTTGTATGAGGTGTCCAAGGCGCCAGGGGACATCCTGTATTCCGGGTTCTACAAGGGTTTTGAGGACGCCAGCGCACGCTGGGGCCAGACGGCGTATTACTACAACCCGCTGATCGCCCCGCAACGCCGCTATGAGGCCGGTTATACCGTGGGGCGTGATGCCGGCAAGCTGGTGATCGGCACCACCAGCGCGGTGCTCGAAGGCCAGGTGATCAGCGATGTGTTCCAGGGGGATCGCCAGACCCAGGCACCAAACATCAACCTCGACGGCTACCAGCAATCCCAGAAAGCCAGGGCGCAGCGTGCGCAGTTGATCATTGGCCAGTACACCCCGATCTACAACAAGACCACCGGCACGCTGCGCTACGCCTTGGGCGCCAGCACCGATGAGGTGCTGATCGACAGCAATACTCAGAAGATCGCCGATGGCCTGGACCTCGGCACCGCATTGCCGGCCGATCGCCAAGGCAAAATGGTGCTCGACAGCGACTCGCTCAACGGCCTGGAACTGGGCGCGATCAAGGTCGGCGCCAAGCAGCAGATCACGGTCAACGGTGCGCTCAAGGTGGCGGACGGCGGCGACATCACGCTGTACGGCCCTGGGGTGGCCATCAACGCCAACCTGACGGCCCATGGCGGCAGCATCAACGCGGGGAACATCCTCAACCAGGTCAACCTCAATTCGGGCAATACCGTCGGTGATGTGATCCTGGCAGGCAGTGGGCGGCTTGATGTGGCCACTGGGGTCAAGCTCGATGCCACCGGGCGCTGGAACAACCTGCTGCTGGCCCCGAACAATCGTGACGGCGTGGCGTATGTGAACGGCGGCAAAGTGTCGTTGCGCAGCACCGGCAATGTGAACCTCGCGACGGGTAGCGTGGTGGACGCGTCTTCCGGCGCCACCCTGGGCGTGGATGGCAAGCTCAGCGGCGGCAAGGGCGGCGACGTGACCCTCGGTGCGCTCGGCGCCCTGGGTCTCGACGGTGAAGTTCGCGGGTATGGCGTCAACGGTGGCGGCACCCTGGCGTTGCAAGCGCGCAAGGTGCAGATCGGTGACAGTGCCACGGCGCCCGCCGCCGACACGTTGAAACTGGCCGGCGATTTCTTCAACAAGGGCTTTTCGGCCTATGACATCACCGGCAACGAAGGGCTATTGGTCACCGATGGCACGCGGGTGGATGTCACCACACCGGTCTTGCGTGCAGGCGAGCAGACGTCCACCACGCCCAGTGGCAGCGACCCGGCTGCGGCCCTGGAGCGCTGGACGCCAGCGTTGTATCAAGAGGACGCGACCAAGGGCGTGCTGACCCAGCGCCGTGGCGCCAGCCTGACCCTGACGGCCGGACGGCAGGAATCGACGGCGGCCGAATTGGCCACGACCAGTCTGGTGGTAGGCCAGGGTGCGGTGATCAATGTCGACCCGGGCCAGGGCATCAACCTGCGCAGCGTCGGGCAACTGACCCTGAACGGCACCCTCAATGCCTGGGGGGGCAACGTCACCCTGGGCGGCCTCACCGCAGTCGGCTCCGAGGCAGCCAATGCGGCAGGCCATGGCCGTTCGATCTGGATTGGCGAGCAGGCGCTGATCGACGTGGCCGCCCGGGCCGTGAGCGCCGTGGACAACCGTGGCCGCTACTACGGTCAGGTACGCAATGGCGGCAAGATCAGTATCGGCGGCGACATCGACCTGGCCACCGGCATTGCCAAGGCCAGCGACTTGTTCGTGGTGGTGCGTGAAGGGGCACGCCTGGACGCTTCCGGTACCCGCGCAACCCTGGATATTCCGGGCCAGGGCCGCGTGCAGGTGGCCAGCAATGGCGGCAGCATCAGCCTGGCGTCCAACAATGGCCTGTACCTGGATGGCAGCGTAGTCGCCCGGGCCGGTGGGGCCGGAGCCGCAGGCGGCAGCCTGTCGCTGGCGCTGGAGACGCCTTACTACCTCAAGTCTGCCGTGACCGACCGGGTGCTCAACGTTCGCGAACTGGTGATCAGCCAAACCCATCAAGGCAGCGTGTTGCCGGGCACTGCCGAGGATGCGGCCGGCAACCTGGAATACGGCCACGCTCGCCTCGGGGTGGACCAGGTCCGCGCCGGTGGCTTCGACAACCTGGCCTTGCTCAGCAACGGCCTGCTGAGTTTCGACGGTGACGTCTCGCTGAACATGGGCCAGAGCCTGCGCCTGTACAGCGGCGCCATGGGCCTGAGTGAAAACGCTGCGGCCCAGTCGCGCATCAACCTGTCGGCGCCTTACCTGTTGCTGGCAGGCATCCTGGCGCCGCTGGACCCGAGCAAGGACCAATACCTGCACCCGGTATTGGCTTCCAACATGTCGCAACGTGCCAGCCAAGCCGTGTTCAACGCCAGTGGCAACCTGATCGATGTGCGCGGCAACGTGCTGTTTGGCAACACGAGTGAGCTGACACGCAGCGACGCCAGCAAGGTGAGCGTTGATCGTCGTGGCTTCGATGATGTGCAACTGAACAGCCAGGGTGACCTGCGCTTCCTCGCCGGGGCCGGTGCGGATGTGATCGCACAGGGCATCAGCACGCAGTTGCTGACCCGGGGCGACCTGACCTTGCGTGCAGCGCAGCTGTACCCGACCACCGAAGTCGGCGCCAGGGTGTTGGCAGGCTACCTGAACAAAGCGGCGGCCGACGGTTCGAGCTTCAACTTCGACCCCACACGCACCTTGACCATCGCGCGCACCGGCAACAGCAACGCAGCGGTGCCTTACTCGGCGTTCGGCCGCCTGCAACTGGGCGGCCCGACCATCAAGCAGGGCGGGGTGGTGCGTGCACCGCTGGGGTTGATCGAGATCGGCAACCTGGGCACCAGCCATGTCGAATTGCTGCCCGGCAGCCTGACCTCGGTGAGCGGCAAGGGCCTGGTGCTGCCCTATGGCGGCACGGTGGATGGCCAGGTCTACAAGTACAACGGCAAGACGGTGACGTTCCTGGGCCAGGGCGCCATTCCCAACGAGAACGGCAGCCTCAATGTGGGGATTGTGCTGGGCGGCCAGACACTGAAGGTCATGCCCGACGCCACCGTGGACCTGTCCGGTGGCGGTGAGCTGTTGGGGGCCGGGTTCATTTCCGGTCGCGGCGGCTCCACGGATGCCCGCTACAACCCGTTGGTGCAGTTTGGTGCCACGGGCGGGTTTGTGTTGCCAGGGCTGGGCACCAACCCGATCTACGCGATTGTGCCGGGTGTACAACCCGGCTACGCGCCGGTGGCGCCGGAGGGCGGCGCGGTGGATCCGCTGATCGGCCAGCAGATCACCATCGGTGCCGGCGTACCGGGCCTGGCGGCGGGCACCTACACGCTGATGCCGTCCAACTATGCCTTGATGCCGGGCGCCTTCCGCGTGGAAATCAATGGCCTGGCGGGGCTGGGCAGCGACGGTTCGGCCCAGGCATTGCGCAATGGCTCCTGGTCTACCGCCGGGCGCTTGTCCATTGCCAATACCGGCATCAGCAACAGCACGCTCAGCCAGGTGATTCTCACCTCGGCCGATACCCTGCGTCGTTACTCCCAATACAACGAAACCGGCTACGCCCAGTTTGCCGTGGCCGATGCCGCGCGGCTTGGCGTGCCCCGTGCCTTGCTGCCGGTAGACGCCAAAACCCTGCAACTGAACCTGCGCTCAGGCGCGGGCACGGACGCCTTTTCGTTCCAGGGCATTGGTCGCTTCGACGCGGCCGAGGGTGGCTACGGCGGCACCGTGGCGCTGACCAACGCCAGCCGGGGCGTTGACAAGGACATCGAAATTGTCGCGGCGGGCAAGGGCGCCACCGCGGGTTTCAGCGGCATCAGCGTGGAGGCCGACAGCCTCAATGCCCTGGGTGCTGCGCGCCTGCTGGTCGGTGGCATGACCGTGGTGATTTATGGCCAGGGCGGCAACTACATCGGCCTGACCAACGCGGCCTCAAGCTCCATCGTTCTGCGTGAGGGCGCGACGTTGGCGGCACCGGAAGTGATGCTGGCAACCACCTCCGGCAAAATTACCGTGGAGCAAGGTGCGTCGATCAACACGATCGGTCGCGGCAAGGCCAGCTATGACGCTCGCGACGGTTTTGTCTACAAGCTGGCGAATGTCTTGGCGGTGTCCAACGGTTTGCTCAATATCGTTGCGTCGCCGTCCTCCAATGGCACCAGTGGCGGCATCGAGCTGGGCGGGTGCAGCGGTGCGTCGTGCAGCGGGCAGACCGCGTTGTATTCCGAAGGCACGATCGTCGCGTTGACCGACAGCACCTTGCAGATGGGCGATGCGGTGCGCTACGGCACCCGCCACCTGAACCTCGGGGTGTCCAGCATCAACGTTGGCAGCCCCGAAGCCCTGGCCGACGCGGCAGCAGGTTATCGCTTGCCAGCGGGCTTGACCCTCAACCAGCAAGTGCTGGAACGCCTGCTGCGCGGCGATACCCAGTTCGGTGCGCCGGCCCTGGAAACCCTGCAACTGTCGGCGCGCGACAGCCTCAATTTCTACGGCAGCACCACCCTGGATACCTACGACGCCGTGACCGGCAAGTCCCTGCTGAGCAACCTGATGCTCTCCACACCGGCGATTTATGGCGCCGGCGGGGCCAATGACGTGGCGACCATCCACACCGCCAATCTGATCTGGCAGGGCGCCGATGCCGCGCCGGGCGCAGTGGTGGGCGGCGGCGCTGGCACGGGCAGCGGGCGCCTGGACATTAATGCCGAGCGCATCGAGTTTGGCTATGGGGCCTTCGCCCAACCGAGCACCACCAAGTCCTTCGACCGCTTGGCCCTGGGCTTTGCCAACGTCAACCTCACTGCCAGTGAACGCATCACCGCCAACCACAAGGGCAGCCTGTCGGTGTACCAGAGCCAGGGCGCCTACGACGCCGTCAAGGGCTTCTCCTACAGCGGTGGCAACCTGAATATCCTCACGCCGTTGATGACGGGCGAAGCCGGTTCGGTCAACCGCATCACTGCCGGTGGCGCTATCGATGTGAGCGCTTCGGCGGGCCCGGTGGGCAAAGTCGACGGCATCGGCGCCGAGTTGTCCTTGCAGGGCGACAGCATTCGCCTGGCCACTGCGGTGGTATTGCGGAGCGGCAAGGTGACCCTGGGCGCCCGGGGTGACGTGGTGTTGACCGACGCGGCCTTGATTGACGTCGCCGGTCGCGCCATCCCGTTCAACGACCTGACCAAGTACAGCGCGGGCGGCGAAGTGCTGTTGGAAAGCCACGCAGGAAACGTCGTGCAGGCAGCCGGTTCGACCATCGACCTGTCGGCCCGTTACAACCAGGCCGGTCGATTGCGCGCGGTGGCCGTGGACAACGCGGCGGGGATGGTCGACCTCGCGGGCAAGATTGTTGCTGGCACCACCGGTTATTACGACGCAGGTGGTACCTGGGTGCCGTACCTGGCCGGTTCGGTGGAGGTCCAGGCCCAGCGCCTGGGTACCAGCGGCACGTTGACTGAGCAGTTCGCGGCCCTCAACCAGCGCCTCAACGGGGGCCAGGTGTTCGGGGCCCGCAGCTTCCAGCTCAAGCAGGGCGACCTGGTCATCGGCAATGACGTCAAGGCCAATACCGTCAACGTCTCGGTGGACAACGGCAGCCTGCGCGTGACCGGCCGGGTGGACGCCAGCGGCGAACGCGTGGGCGCGATCAACCTCGCCGCCAAACAGGGCCTGACCCTGGACGGCAGCGCCGTACTCGACGCCCACGGCACGCAACTGCGGGTAGACAGCTACGGCAAGATCATCGACTCGCCCAACCGCGCCACCGTTGTGCTGAGTTCCGGTGCCGGCCAACTGACCTTGGCCGATGGCGCGCGCATTGACCTGCGCCACGGTACGGACGCCACCGGCAATGACGGGCGCAGTCGTGGCACCCTGGAGTTGAACGCGCCGCGGATCATCAACCCCGACGGCACCAGCAATGACATCGCCATCGACGCCAGCGGGCACCTGAGCATCGACGGCGCACGCTCCATAGCCCTCAACGGCATGATCACCTACGACGACGCACCCACCAAGACCGATGCCACGCCTAACGGGCAGCCTTACCAGGCCATCGACCAGGCGTACCTGGATGCCAAGCATGTGTTGAGCACCGCGTTCATCAACGCGGCCCTCGGCAACAGCAACCTGCTGCAAAACAAGCTCGCCGGGTTGAACAACGCCACCTACGGCGACACCTTCCACCTGCGTCCAGGCGTGGAAATCATCAGCAAGACGCCGGACGGCGACCTGGTGGTGCAGGGCGACCTGGACCTGTCGGGTTATCGCTACGCCAGCCTCAAGTCGACCCAGCCGCCCGAAGCCGGCAGCCTGACCCTTCGCGCCGGTGGCGACCTGAACATCTACGGCAGCATCAACGACGGCTTCGCCGCGCCATCGGAAACGGACGACGACAATGGCTGGATACTGCGGGCAGGCATCGACTACACCGGCGGTACGGTGGTGGTGCCGGGCAGTGGGGTGACCCTGGCCGATGGCACCGTGTTTCCCAAGGGGGCCACGCTGAATTTCGATCTGCAGACCAAGCCCTTGTCGTTGCCGGCGGGTACTCGCTTGCCGGTCGCGGCGACGCTCAGCCAGCCGCTGGTGCTGCCTGCCGGCACCGTGTTGTCGGCGGCTGTCCGGGATGCCTCGGGTAACGTGCTGTTCGCGGCCGGAACCTTGTTGGCTGACAGCCAGACGCTCGCCGCTGGCAGCATCTTGGATGCGGGCAGCGTGCTGACCGGCAGGGCAGGCGTCAACGGCCTGATTTGGCCGAAGGGCGTACCGTTGGCCGCCGACGTGATCCTGGCCGTCAGCACCGTGCTGCCCCGTGGCGCGTTGCTGCCGTTTGGCACCGACGTCAAGTTGCCGGGCGGTGTGGAGTCGGTGCAACTGCGCGTTGCCGATGCCGGCCGCCAGGGCAAGAACTGGGCGATTGCGCCGATGCTGGAGGAAGGTTCGCAGTCGTGGTCGATTCGCCTGGTGGCGGGGGCAGACACCGAGGCCGCGGACAGTCGCCTGCTGCAGCCGCACCCGGTCAGTGGCAACCTGAGGTTGGCCGACAGTCATTACGGGATGTATGGGCAGGCAGCGGTGGTGTGGACCGAAGAAGGCTCCATCGGATGGTTCGGTGATGACAGCATGACAGGCCAACCTATCGATTTCGTCGGTATTGGCTACCCGGAAGTCTGCACGGATTTTCCGGAGTTCTGTTCCTCCGATGGGGATGCCTATACCTTGGTTGCCGGCAGCAGCGCCCGGTTCAGCGTCATCCGTACCGGCGCAGCGGACCTGGATCTGTTGGCGGCGGGTAACCTGAGCATGGAGTCGTTGTTCGGTGTTTATACCGCTGGCAGTTCGTCCACTGGTACCTCGGCCAATGATCCGTACAACCTTAAACGCGCCCTGGGCAGCAACGGCAAGGTACTGGCCAACGCGGGGAGCAACGAAAAGCTCGTCAACGGTGGTGCCGATAGCCTCTACCGCGCGTGGTACCCGGACACGGGCGGCAACTTGCTGCTCAAAGTGGGCGGCGACCTGACGGGCAATATCACCAGCCCGGCGCAGATCAGCGGCGGGCGTCCGTTGGGTGACTTCGGCGTGGATTCTGCGAACGTGGGTAACTGGTTGTGGCGTCAGGGTAATGGCCTGAGTGGTAGCCAGGCCCAGGCGACTGCCTGGTGGATCAACTTCGGCTCCTACGTCGCCAGTCAGCAATCGGACAAGATGGTGGGGTTCACAGGCTTCGGCACCCTCGGCGGAGGCAACCTCAACGTCGATGTCGGGGGGGACGCAGGCATCCTCAACCCGGTGCCTACGGTGGCGCAGAATATCGGCCGACGCAGCCAGGGCCTGATCCTGGCCGTGGGTGGCACGGGCCGGGTTGCTGCCGATGGCAGCTTGCAACTCACCGGCGGTGGTGACTTGAACCTGCGGGTCGGCGGTGCGCTGAACCCGGCCAGCCAGGTGGTCACCGATCACCTCAATGGTGCGCTGGTGAACCTGCGCGGGCATGTGCAGATGACCGGTGGCGCGCTGGGCAGCCTGACCCTGCGTTACGGCAACCAGCTCAAGGACCAGAGCCCCAGCGAAGTGCGCGCCTACGACCCGTTGCGCTCGACGTCGGCCTTGGCGGCGGGGGGCATGAGCCTGCTGCCCGGCGATGCGACCTTCAGCCTGGCCACCCGGGGCGACCTGGTGTTGCAGGATGTCGCCGACCCCGGACGCGCACCGCAGATGAACGCCCTGGCCTACGTGAACGCGGGCGTCAACGGGATTGGCCAGAGCTGGTTCAGCCTGTGGACCGACCGCACGGCGGTGGACCTGTTCTCTGCCGGGGGCAACCTCACGCCACTGACCCAGACACTGGAAACCGATATGGCGGCGGTCTATCCCGCCACCTTGCGGGCAGTGGCTGCAAGCGGCAGCCTCTACTACGGGCGTGCGTCGACGAGCGATCCCGCCACCCCGCAGCCACTCAAAGCGTTGGTGCTCGCACCGGCGGCGAAGGGGCAGCTGGAACTGTTGGCCGGTGATTCGATCTATGGCGGCGACCTGACCATCAGTCGCTCCAGCGCCACCCCGCAGAGCCTGGCGACCATCCTGCACCCGGCCTTCGTGGGGTTCGGCAGCGATTTACGCCCGGTCACTGGCAGCGGCAACCTGTCCAGCGATGGCAGCATCGCCCGCTTCGGGTTGTCGCCGTTGTTTGCCTTTGGCCCCAACACGGCCAGCATGGCCTGGGCCGAGGCCTTGGAGCCGGCACGTTTCTATGCGCGTAGCGGCGACCTGCTAGGGGTCAATAGTGGCAGGGCGATCAGTATTTATTCGTCGAACGACCCCCGGGTCGGGCAGACCTACTACGAGGGGGCCGGCCCGGTCTGGATGCAGGCCGGGCGCGACATCGTCAGCAGCGGCACGGGTTTGAACGGCGCCATCGGCGGCGATGCGGACACTGGCCAGTACAGCTTCACCGGCAACCTGTTTGTGCACACCGCGCCCACTGATATTTCGGTGGTCAGCGCGGGCCGCGACATCCTCTACAGCGGCTTCAATGTGGCCGGCCCCGGCACTCTGGAGTTGACGGCCGGGCGCACTGTCCAGATGGAGGACAAGGTGGGTATCAACAGCCTGGGCGCCGTCGCAGCGGGCGATACCCGACCGGGCGCCAGCATCGTCCTGCAGGCGGGCGTGGGGCCTGACGGGCCGGATTACCGTCGCTTCGTCGAGACCTACCTGAACCCGGCCAACCTGGCGCAGCCCGGTGAGTCGATTCAGGCAGGCAAGGTCGCCAAGACCTACGAAAACGAACTGGTCGGCTGGCTCGCCGAGCGTTTCGGTTTTGTCGGCGACGCCGAGCAGGCGCGTGCCTACTACGCGGCGCTGCCTGCTGAACAGCAAAGGGTATTTGCCCGCGATGTGTACTTCGCCGAACTCAAGACCGCCGGCCGCGAGTACACCCAGGCGGGCGGTGCGCGCCAGGGCAGCTATGTGCGCGGCCGAGCTGCCATTGCCGCGTTGTTCCCCAGCCACGATGTGGCGGGCAACCCGATCACCTACAAAGGCGACATCACGATGTTCGGTGGTGCAGGTGTGCACACTAACTTCGGTGGTTCGATCCAGATGCTCACACCGGGCGGCAGCCAGACCTTTGGCATCGAAGGCGCGGCACCACCGGCCACGGCTGGGGTGATCACCCAGGGCGCCGGGGATATACAGCTGTATTCCCTGGGCAGCATCCTGCTGGGCCAGAGCCGCATCATGACCACCTTCGGCGGCTCGATCATGGGCTGGACCAGCGAGGGCGACATCAACGCCGGGCGTGGTTCCAAGACCACTGTGGTGTACACGCCACCCAAGCGTGTCTATGACAACTGGGGCAACGTGGGCCTGTCGCCAGCCGTGCCGAGTACCGGTGCGGGGATCGCCACGCTCAACCCGATCCCGGAAGTGCCAGCAGGAGACATCGACCTGATCGCGCCGTTGGGCACCATCGATGCCGGCGAGGCGGGGATCCGGGTGTCTGGCAACGTCAACATCGCGGCCTTGCGTGTGGTGAACGCGGCGAACATCCAGACCCAGGGCAATTCGTCCGGGGTGCCGGTTGCGGCGGCGGTGAACACCGGGGCCATGAGTTCGGCCAGTGCGGCGGGGGCGGCGGCGTCCCAGGCGGCCGAGGATGCGGCGCGCAGCCAGCAGGCGGCGGCGAAGCAGGGCAGGCCGTCGATCATGACCGTCGAAGTGTTGAGCCTGGGTACTGAGCCGTTGCCGCAGGAGTCGTCGGCGAAGCCTAAAACCTCCAGCTACAACCCGGACAGCCCGGTGCAGGTTTTGGGCGCAGGGCCGTTGAGTGAACAGGCGCAGGTGCGGTTGACGGATGAGGAGCGCAGGCAGATCAGTTTGTAGGGTTTTGAAGGGCCTCTCGATGTACCTTTGGGGTGATCTTTGATTGCCCCGTTTTTTTTTGGATTGGGTACATATCCGTTATTTGGGTAACGGCGGCTATGGGTTCCTCCCTTACGGCGGGTCACTTTTGGAAAGAGCCCAAAAGTAACCAAAAGGCTCTTGCCCCAACACTCGGCACCTCGCTCACGCTCGGTGTGCCCGTAATCCGACAGTGATTTGGGGGGCCGCCGCCACGCGCCATCCATGGCGCGGGGCGGCTAAGCCGGCGTCCTGCCGG
>Ga0157375_10002048_pt1 | contig 17399 bp, 12 predicted proteins | sample M35metaG_FD_115311 | JGI IMG/M metagenome (GOLD analysis project Ga0157375, IMG submission 115311) | Miscanthus rhizosphere microbial communities from Kellogg Biological Station, Michigan, USA - M3-5 metaG | ecosystem: Host-associated > Plants > Roots > Rhizosphere > Soil | place: USA: Michigan... | reverse complement strand
TCCGTAATCGGATCGCCCAGCATCAACGCATCCTCAAGCTGCCGTTCTTTATCGGCGGTTGTGAACTTCTTGAAGTCCTTGCCGGCGTAATAGCCCTGCCGATAGTCCAGATCGCCCGAGACGCCCTCGCGCAGCGAAATCTTGATGCGGCGGAATTTGCCGTCGAGATTCGCATTGCTGGTGTAGTATCCGATGATGTAGTAACTCGAAAAAGACTTTTGGGCGTTGACGATCCCCATGGAGAGGTCGTTCACGTCCAGAAGGGCTTTGCCTCCGGTATCGGCTGCCAGCGTCCAAAGGGTGTCCTGCGTCCTCTGCATATTGGTCATGGCCGTCATAGCGGACGCGCCGGTATACATTTGCTGCCCGCCGGGCGATCCCTTGCTCGCGTCGCCCAGGGGCGCCGACGCGGTGAGACCACGAGCGTCGATCGACCAGAATTGGACTCCCGCCTTGATAGCCGCGTTGGTGGTGGCGTGCAGCTGCGCTTGATTGTTGGCGCCGTTCAACCGTAGTCCGCTGGCGAAGTAGATCAGCGCTTTCTTTTCGTTGAGCTTGCCCAGCATGGTCGCGGCGGTCTGCAGCGCAGAGAGCTCGCGGTCGGTGAAGAAGATATTGAATTCCGCATCGTTCTGCCCGAAAGCCGCTCCGGTATCCGCGCTGCTATCGTCGGTGAGAGATGCGTTTTCATCCTCACCCACGGCCATGGTTTGGATAATGCTTAACAGGCGTTCCCGATCTTCGGTGAAATCCTGAAGCACCCGGACCGAACCGTTGTCGAACATCATGATGGCCACCAGATCGGCCGGGGTCATTTGCGTCCGGATGAACTTTTGGGCCGCCTCGAGAGCGCGCAACTGGTCCGGAATCGGCATCGACACCATGTCGAAATACAATGCCAGGAGCCTGCGATCACGATAGCGAACGTCGCCTGGACGCTCAGGTGCGATCTGCGTTCTGGGGAGCTTCGGCATGGGCGCCGCTACAGGCGCCGGGGTGGTGGTTGTCAGGATTGCGTCCGCCGGGGCGTCCGGCAGCTTCTGATATTCGAAGAACGCGATGGTTTGCGGCATGCCATCTTCGGTTATGACGAAATCCTTCGCCGTGAGCCCCTCGATCGGCTTGCCGCTCTTGTCCTTGACCCCAACGGTTTCGATGACCAGTTGGGTGGAGGTCTTGAAGGTGACCGTATCGGCGCCTGCGGCGGCATTCTGCGGCGGCGCTGCCGCGGGCTGTTGAGCGCCTGCGCGCTCTCGAACTCCTACGGTAAGCGCAATCAGCAAACAAATTGTCAGGAGTCGGCGTGTCTTCATTAGAATGTCACTCGTAGGGTGGTTTGTACGCTGCGCATCGGGTTGGTGCCACTCTGCAATCCGAACTGGGCACTTGAGATCACGGTACCCCAACTGGGGAACGTCGGGTGATTCAGCGTATTTACGGAATCAATCCGTAAGGTTGCGCTAAACCGGTCGTTGATGCGGAATGTCCGTTGGGCGGAAGCATTCAGCGAAAACACTTCCGGACCGGTGATGGTGTTCCTTCCCGCATTTCCCCACTGGCCGGGAGCCGGCGCAACATACGCCGCCGGATTCAGGAACAGTCCCGATGGTGCGTCGTAAAGCGACGCGCCGGTGTAATTCGGCCGGATGCCCGTGACGCCCGTGCCCGGCACCACGACTGGATAAAACGGCGTGAGAGGCAGACCGCTCGCGGCATTGACTTGGGTGGATGCGGTCCATTCCTTGATCACAGCGCCCCTCCATCCACCGAGCAGAGATCCGCCGCGCAATCCCATGCCGGTAGTGTATTGCATGGTGAAGGACATCACGTGCCGCTGGTCGAAATTGGAGCGGGCGCGCTCCGCGCTCAGGTCCAGCCAATTCTGGGCGACGAGAGATCCCCCGGTGGCTCGGCCGCCTAATGCGGCGTCGTCGATCGATTTCGAGAACGTGTATTGCAGTTCCGCGGTCAGTCCGCTGCGCAGCCGGCGGCGCATTTGGAGCGTCCCTGCGTGCCGGATCGAGTTTCCGTTGGAGGTCAGGTAGGTGAATCCCGAGGGGCACCCGGGACAGGGATTGGCGGCCCCAGGGGCGAATGAATTCGGATAAAACTGCTGTTGCGAGCGCGTGCCCTTGGTGCCCAGGTAGGTCGCGACCATTTGCAGCGCGAAGGGCAGGTCCCGTTGCACGGATGTTTGCCAGGTCTGGATATATCCAGTGCGCAGATCTGGATCGACAGCGAATGTGTTGGCGGTGATGTTGGGATCGCCGCTAAACCCGTCTGTTAGCTTGAGCGGATTCGCGGCGGTGGTCTGGACTCGCAAGCTTTTTGAGAGCGGAGATTGCTGGGCCATCTGATTCGCAATGGCCTGGTAGATGGAAGTGTCGAAATACACTCCATAGCTGGCGCGAACCACCATGGACGACGCCGAAAACGGACGCCAAGACATCGCGATTCTGGGCGCGATATTGTTTTTATCCGGATGAATCAGGGAGCCAGGATAGCCCTGCTGAGTGAGCGGTCCCGTGGGGCTTGTACCGCATTCCGGCCGTACCGGCGCGCCGCACACCGGCGCAATCGCCGTGTATCCCGGAGCTATGTCTAGATTCACCAGGCGTCCGTACAGTTCAGAGATCGGCGAGTTGTATTCCCAGCGCAAGCCGACGTTCAGAGTGAACGACGAGCGCATGCGCCAGTCATCCTGTACGAACGCGTCGTAGCTGGAAGAGCGGAAGTATTTATCGGCGTTGCCGAAGGCGATGGAAGCGGTATCTGGGTGGCCGGCGAGGAACTTCGCAAAATCCGATCCCGGAGTCTGTGCGCTGTCAGTGTTAAACGCGAACGATCCCCGCGGGTCTTGCTGCGAGAACGAGTTGAACTGCAGCCGTTTGAAGTCCGCTCCGTAGGTAATATTGTGGCGTCCGTGATTCCACAGGGCATCCACCGAAACTGCGTCGGTTTGGTTGTGAATCGCGGAGTACTGCGAATCGTTCAGGGCCGTAATGCCACTGGAAAATGAGAGCGTTGGCGGGCCGTAATTGATCGGCTCCCGATTGGTCCCGGTGATGCCCGCCAGGCCGGAGATATCGCCGTCGGGACGATTCGAGAAAAAGGGGATGTTTGTGGACGAAAACCGGCTGAACTGATATCCGAAGTTGACAAAAGCTCGCGGTGTGAACGAATGTCTAAAGTTCAGCTGGAGGTTCATGCCCAGCGTCCTGCCATTGTCCAAAAACCCGAACAGATTGGTATTGTCCGTACGGCCGCTCTGCAGTCCCATAGTGCCGGAATACTGATTCTTCTTGACCTGTTTGTTCATTCGGCCCTGCACGCTGTCCTGGTGTTGGCCGCTGATCAGCGGAATCTGGTAGTTGTAGCGGGTGCTTCCCGTGAAATTGGGTAAGGGGTAGAGGCTCAACAGTGCGAGAGCTTGCGGGGACAAAGGGAAGGTGACGCCAGGCAGATCGCCTGCGCGCTGCGCCGCGGTCGGCATAAGCCCGGTCTGCGTTGAAGCGTTGCGATTGTGCAGCCATTGGTAGTTGACCGTAAAGTTCGGCCCGTTGCGTTTGATCAGGCCCGGAATCTTGACCGGACCGCCGAAGGACGCCAGTCCTGTTATGCGGTTATAACCCGGCTTGGGCGTATCCTGGCCGGTCAGCGAGAAGGTCCGCGCATCCAGCGAGGAATTGTCCAGGGTGAATCCGAGACTTCCGTTGTACAGCGATCGCACACCGCGGCGATTGTTGCCGAAAGCCTGGAGCTGCGCGAAGGGCGAGCTGGCTCCATTATTCACGCTTCCATTAATAAGGAGGCCGTCGGCCGCGCGCTGGCTGAGCGCGCTGGTTTCCTGGGGAGCCGGATCCGCGGCAGGGGCGGGCGTATCATTGTTCGTGCGAGCGGGCGCCGCGTTCAGGTCAGTTCGCTGAAACGCCGTCGCGGTATTGGTCGGCGCCGGAGCTGCCTTGCCGTTGCGACCCGGTTTGGGGGGGGCCGCCGCTGGGGCTGTAGGCGTACCCGTAACCGGCGTGTCCGCGACTTGAAGGCGTGGAGGAGCCGGGGTGACGATCGCGGAAATCTCCTGGGCCGGGAGCAGCTTCAACTCCCAGTCTGGCGCGGCGGCCCCTGCACCGACAGTCACTTCCTGCTGCGCGGTTGCGAACAAGGGCATCTCGACTTGAATGCTCCACATGCCGTCCGGTAAATCGGGGAAGGAATAGCGGCCTTCCAAATCGCTGATCGCGCCGAAGGTCTTGTCGCCCTCCTTTGCGTTCACCGGCTTGGCTGTTACGGTAGCCCCGGGCAGCGGCAATCCTCCGTATTTCACGGTCCCATGGTGCTCGGAACCGAGAAGAGGGAGCACGGCCGAGCTCAGGGCCAGCAATGCGACTGTCAGAACGTATTTAGTTTTCAGAAGGTTTTTCCGCACGATCGATCACTATGAGTTGTACAGGACCTTTCTGCGATTCCAATCGCAGTCCGAGCTGCTCTTGCAGCGCGGTAAAAATTGTTGGACCACCCGGCGCAGGCGCTGGCGACGTGACGCCATCCCCGAACGCTTGGGCACCGGCGCCAGCTCCCACATCCGGCGTCCACTCGAGGACGAAGTCGTACTTTCCGGTGAGGCCGGTTTTATCTACCACTGGCCGCCCCATGGCGTTGGAAAGGGTTGTGCTCAGCATCTCGAGGGGCGCGGCGAAGCCTTCCAGGCGGCCTCGGTTCATGCTCATTCCCTGCCGCCCGCCCACGTCCTTTGGCTCTTTGAGTTTGGCTCCATTTTTAGACACCAGCAAAGCATAAATCGGCTGTTCTTTTGTTTCCTTATGCACGGTCAGTTGAAACCGATCCGCCAAGAGCGCGCGAAGCCTCTCGGCGATCTGATCCCGGACCGTCCTGCGCTGCTGGTCGGTCATCTTCGCCAGATCATCGAGGCCCTCCGCAGCGGCGTGCTCGGGCCGAGCCATCACATCGAACCGTTCGGTTCCAACCCATCCCGCGCCGCCGGACACCTGAAAATCACGAACGTCGTAGGCGAAGGTAATCATTCCGCGCAGGGGAATGCCGGTCATCTTGAGCCCGCCGCCGGGCATGAACTGGATCGAAGTACCGCGCGCATCAGGGTCGGCCGGTTTGACCGAGGCGACCTCGAAGGTCAATTGGGCGAACCCCGGGCATGTCAGTAATAGAATCAAGCTTGTGCGTCGGAGCATGGCGCTTATTTGAGTACGTCGGACTACGCTAAATAGTTCCCAATTGTGGCAATTTGAAGTCCAAATCAAAATTGACGATTGGCACCATCAATAGTAACGATTTATGACGTTAGATCGCAGCGGCCCCTGCAGCCGGTGTCCGGTTATGGGACGCCCGACGCGAAATATGGGACAGATTTAGTTCTCCGACGGTTTGTCCGCGTGGTCGATGACGAGGACGTCCACGGGCGCTTTGGTCGATTCGAATTTGAGACCAAGTTGCTCTTGGAAGGCGGTGAACATCGCAGGGCCCGCGATCGAGCCGGGTCCCGCGTCAGGGTCCATTTCGTAGTCCATGGTGATGTCAAAAGTACCCTTGAGCCCGGTTCGATCCAGCACCGGGCGGTCCATGAGACGCGATAGAGAGTCCACCAGGCTCTGCATCGACTGATCTCGCACGAACATACGAATCAAATGGTCGCTGCGGGTCCCATCGAGAAGTGGCGCCGCGGTCCATAGTAAAGACTGATTCTTGACGGAGGTACCGTCCTTGAGCTGGATCATCTCTCCGGACGCCTCCTTGATCTTGGATCCTTTCTTCACGAATGTCAGGGCATACACGGAAAGCTGCTTCGTCTCGTGGTGGAGCTTCAGGTTGAACCGCTCCGTCAACATCGCCTGAAGCATGAGCTCAAGCTGCGGCGCCTGGCCGCGCAGTAACTGGAGGAACGTGTAGTCGGGAAACCCGTCCGGCATCTTGGCCTGAATATCGAATCGATCTTTTGTGAGCCAGTCCGGTCCTCCTGAAATCAGTGCGCAGTCTGCCTTAGTTTCGTTGCAGCCCGAGGCGCCATAAGCCCGGATGATCAGGCCGAATAGGGTACTGGTGAAGTTAAATCTTCCGTGATCGAGACTGGGGCGCAAGCCGCCACCCCCATCCTTGCTCTTGCCGTTACCGCCGCCACCGCCGGCGTTGGGATTGCTGGGCCTGATCGAGGCGACCTCGAATGCGAGTTGACCTTTCGCGGATTGTGCGTGGACCAATGTGCCTGCGGCGAGAATTGCGGCCGCTGCCGCGCACACAGCGACGGTACATGCCATGCGTGGGCGAGAGATCCGCGGGACGGGAACGCCGCTGAGCATCTGCCGGATGCGGTGCTTTAGCCCGATCCCCGGCATCGCCATGCCGACCGCGTCGATACGCGTGCCCGCCTGTTGGACGGAACGCGCTAAATCCAGTAAGTATTCGGAGTATTCGCGGGCATCGTAGCCGCGCGCGATCACGGCGGCGTCGCAGGCTTCTTCCGCAAGTCCCGAGAGCTTTCGTTCCAGCCACCATGCCAGCGGATGAAACCAGAAAATCGCACGGTTGAGCAGAGCTAGCCATTGAAAAAGCGGGTCGCGGCGGCGGATGTGTTCGCCTTCGTGCGCGAGGACGGCATCGAGTTGCGCCTGCGGCCATTCGCGGGAGCGCTCGGGCAGAATAATTCTGGGGTGCAGGAAGCCCACTGTGACGGGAACGACACAGCGAGCGCTGGTCAATCGAGTTGCTCGGAGGGTTCCGATGGCCAGCCGGAGAAGCAACGCGCACACGCCGAGCAAGTAGATGCCGGGTATCGCGTATTCACGCAAGCTGGATTCCCCGTCCTCACGGACGGGGCTGGTGGAGTGCTGTGGGAGCCCCGTTGGTAATGGCAGGAGCAGAGGGTCGAATTGTGCAGTCGCGTTCTGTCCGGCCTGGGATGGGAGGATCGGAAGGGGGGCTTTCGGTCCCCACGCCACCCAAGCGGGAAGCAGCAGCATCAACACGACGACGCTGGCCCACACGGCGTGCAGGACGGACGCCGTTTTGATTCGCATCGCGAACAACACCAGCGCGATGATCGCCGCGATGAGTGTCACTCTAATTGCGCTTTCAAACAGAATCGTCATTTGCCCCCCTTGCGGCTGCGGACAAATTCTTCCAAGGTATCGAGCTCGCCCTTGGTCAGAACTTTGGCCTCCACCATGCCGCTGACCAGCTCCTCCACCGATCCTTGGCAGAAACTATCGATAATCTGACGCACAGCGCGCGCGGCCAGGCTGCGTGCGGGCTCGACGGCGCGGTACACGTAGGCCCGGCCTTTCTCCTCGTGCCGCAAATAGCCCTTCTGCTCCAGACGCCGCAGGATGGTGCGGATGCTGGTTTCCTTGAGGTTGCGTTTGCGGGATACGACTTGATGGACGGCTTCGACAGGGCAGGGGCCGGCGTCCCAGACAGCCTGCATCACTTCGTTTTCCAACTCCGTGAGGGGGGATCGCACGCGCGCGTCCGATCGGGTCCGCTTTGTCATGGTACAAACTGTACCACTGGGTCCCGACCCGGTCAAGCAATTTCTTGAGGCTGAAACATTTTCGATTTAAAGTGTTTCATTAAAGATTCACACAACGTACATGTTCCGGTAAGCGGGCAAGCCCATGCTGAAGGCATGAGGTCAGTCATGAAAGGTACGCGTATCCACGTAGATTGGTCCGCCGAAAAGCCTCAGGCCCGCTTCGCCACGGCGGTTTCGCTACACTCGCATACGCTGCACTCGCGTGAGCCGCTCGATTTTCTCTATCGCGTTGGTTTCCAGTTCCTAAAGGGCGTTCCACTAGACCTGCGCCGCGGCTGGTGGACTCCTCCGCTCGGGCCCCGCGAAGCGTACGCTGTCGAGTTCGACCAAATCAGTGCGATGGGACTGGCTCCCCTCGTTTCTCTCACCGATCACGATGATATTGAAGCTCCCTCATGGCTGCGGGCGATGGACGGGTCGAGTAACATCCCAATCTCAGTTGAGTGGAGCGTTCCGTTCAGAAATACGGTGTTCCATCTGGGGGTGCATAACCTCCCTCCCAGGCGCGCCCGCGCGATGATGCGTCAGTTAAAGGCATTCACGGCGCGTCCGCTGGAGCGTGAGTTGCCCGCGATTCTCGCCGCGCTCGATGCAGAGCCCGGCACGCTGATTGTTCTTAACCACCCTCTGTGGGATGAAATGGGAATTGGCCAGGAGCAGCACCGATTGACGGCTATCGCGTTGCTGTCTCAGTACGGTCAATACCTGCATGCGATCGAGCTGAACGGTCTGCGTCCCTGGAAGGAGAATTCATCCGCCATCCGTCTGGCGGGCGATTGGGAGAAGCCGGTGGTTTCGGGCGGCGACCGTCACATGACTGAGCCAAACGCGACCTTGAACCTTACGGATGCCGGCAGTTTCGCCGAATTCGCGGCCGAGATTCGCAGCGGCTACAGCGACGTCTTCCTGGCCCCAGCTTACCGAGCCTCGCATGCCAGGCGAATGTTCCGCAACGTCGCTGACTTCTTTCGGAACTACGAGCATCATCAACTAGGCTGGGCGCATTGGACGGATCGGGTGTTCTGCACACTGGACGATGGATCGACGCCTTCGCTTTCCGCGCTCTGGCGACGAGGTCCGATTCCGGGCTGGATACATCGCCCGGATTCGAACCTCGATTTAAGTTGCGTTATTGCGCTTCGCCGTAACCGAAAAGAGTTTGCGTCGCGCTGGACTGACTAAATTCGATCACCGGTCTGTTTCCGTTGAACGGAACGCTCGGCTGGGTGAGGACGAAACCCACTGAAATGGTAGATCCCGAGGTTACTGACGTGCCGCCGCCAGTGGTGCTGGCACTACCCAAGGTCAGAGTTCCGGTGCAATCGGTGTTGACCGTATAGGTTCCTGTGAATTGGAGATAGCCCAGCGCGGACGGAGTGCCGGCTGGGGCGACAATATTTCCGCTACCGTCGAACTGGACGCGTCCGAACAGAAAGAAAGCCGCTTCCGTTTGCTGCGGCAGAGCGATACTGCCTGCGGCAACGGGAAGCGTGGCAACTCGCGTTCCCGTCGCGATCAGCGCGTAGGAACCGATAAGGTTGCTTATAGAGCAGTAGGTGGCCAGAGGACGCACCAGCTTGATCAGCAGGCTGGACTGAAATGCTCCGGGCGCGGTGATGGGGCCGCCGGATACGTTCTGCAGCACGCCCAGGTTGATCTCCGACCCATTGGCGAGGACGATTCCTTGCAAGGCGGTGGTGGTCTTGTTGGTCCCGAAGGCGTCAAATATCGTCGCGCTGATGGTGCAATCGGTATTCAATGAAAAAGTTCCCACCATCAGTCTGGTCCCGCCTTGCGCCGCCGAGATGTTTCCTGAAGTGTCAAACCATAGCGTTCCGGACAACGCGAAGGCTCCAGTGTTGGCGATCCCACCCAAAAGTTGTCCTATGGATGTGCTGGAATACGTCGAGGCGGTAGAGCCGGTGGCAGGTGTGAATAGTGCGCCCGGAATTCCTGTTCCGATCGCCGAATAGGCGTAGGCGCCATTGACCGCGCCTTGGCAGGTCTGGGCTGAAACAACCTTAGCGCAGAGAGCTAAACTGAGGCAGCATAAGATGGCTGTCCCCGAAAATGTCGTCTTGAACATTCGATCCTCCAAAGTAAAAGTGAGATACGCTTTCGGAGAATGCATGTCCGATGCCAGACGAAATTTAGCCGAATTGCCAAGGAATTCCAAAGAAATGCCGTTAGAGGCGAGCGATGCGTTAACTCCCGTTCACACGCTGCGTCTGGGCGGATGCAGCACCGGGTGGGGACTCAACCGCAGAGCATTTAGGGTAGACTCCATGAGAGGCCGGATCGTTTCGTACGCTAAATGCTGCGGCCGTTTGGTCTCTGATGTGCAGCACAGCGGCAGAATGCTCCCACCGGACGGGCGGGTTCGCGTTGTCGCGGAAGGAGTTAGCCCTGAATCCGAGTGCGGCACGCCACTCGCTCAACGCATAATTGAGAATTTCTTGACGGTGGAGGCAGACATCTCTACCGATGGCACGTCCAGGGGAGCCATTTGAAAAAGCCGGGAATCGCCACCGATCCGCTCTGGTACAAAGATGCGGTGCTCTACGAGCTGCACGTCCGAGCGTTCTTCGACAGCAACGACGATGGCATTGGCGATCTGGCGGGTTTGATCCAGAAGCTGGATTATCTGCAGGATCTGGGCGTCACTTGTTTGTGGCTATTACCCTTCTTTCCATCCCCGCTTAAGGACGACGGCTACGACATTTCCGACTACCTGAACGTTCATCCGATGTACGGAACGCTGGAGGACTTCAAGAAGTTTCTCGCGGCGGCGCATGACCGGGGACTGCAGGTGATGATCGAGCTGGTGATGAATCACACGTCGGATCAGCACGCCTGGTTTCAGCGTGCCCGGCAGGCGCCTAAGGGGTCGCCCGAACGCGATTTCTACGTCTGGAGCGACACCGATCAGAAATATCGCGATGCCCGCATCATCTTCACGGATACGGAAAAGTCGAACTGGACCTGGGACCCGGTGGCGCAGGCGTATTTCTGGCATCGATTCTTTTCGCACCAGCCCGATCTGAATTACGAAAATCCCAAGGTCGTGGAGGAGATGCTCAACGTGGTGCGTTACTGGCTGGATCTGGGCGTGGACGCGCTCCGGGTAGATGCCATCCCGTACCTCATCGAGCGCGATGGCACCAGTTGCGAAAACCTTCCCGAGACCCACGTTCTGGTGAAGAAACTGCGCCAGGAGATCGACGAGGGCTACGAAGGCCGCATGATTCTGGCGGAGGCGAACCAGTGGCCTACCGACGTCCGTCCGTATTTCGGAGAGGGCGACGAGTGCCACATGGCATTCCATTTCCCGCTGATGCCGCGTATTTATATGGCGCTCCGCCAGGAGGACCGGTTGCCGATCACCGACATCATGGCGCAGACCCCCGAGATCCCCGATACCTGCCAATGGGCCTTGTTTCTGCGCAACCACGACGAGCTGACCCTCGAGATGGTCACCAACGATGAGCGCGACTACATGTATCTGGCATACAGCGCGGACTCCCGCATGCGCGTCAATCTGGGCATCCGGCGTCGTCTGGCCACGTTGATGGACAACAATCGGCGGCGTATCGAATTGCTGAACAGTCTGCTGTTTTCATTTCCGGGAACCCCGGTTCTGTACTACGGCGACGAAATCGGCATGGGCGATAACATTTATCTCGGCGATCGCAACGGCGTGCGAACGCCTATGCAATGGAACGCCGATCGCAACGCCGGTTTTTCACGGACTTTGCCTGCGAGATTGTACAGTCCCGTGATCATGGATCCTGTGGTCGGGTACGAAGCCGTGAACGTGGAAGCGCAGCAAGGGGATCCATCGTCGCTGCTTAGCTGGATGCGCAACATGATCGCTTTGCGCAAACTGTTTCGCGTGTTCGGCCGCGGCTCGCTCGAATTCCTGAATCCATCGAATCGAAAAGTGCTGGCGTACTTACGGCGGGACGACGAGCAGGTGGTGCTGTGCGTGGCTAATCTCTCGCGATTCGCCCAGCCGGTGGACCTGGACTTGCCGGAGCTAGAGGGCGCGGTACCGGTCGAGATGCTGGGTTATGTCGATTTCCCACCGATCGGTAAACAGCCCTACCGTTTGACACTTGGGCCATACGGCTTCTTCTGGCTGGAGCTGCACGCGCAGTCTGAAGCGCTGGAGGCGTCGGCGAGTCAAGTGGCTTCGGCGCCGCTCATGGCGGACACCTGGGAACGCTTGCTGGATGGAGCCGGACGACACCGCTTGGAATCCGTTCTGCTGCCGGAGTATCTTTCGAAACAAAGATGGTTCGGCGGAAAAGCGCAACGCATCCGGTCTGCACGAATCGTCGATTGGACGGGGATTCCGGATTCGACCGCTGTGTTTGCGCTGGTGGAAGTCCAATATGAAAGAGGAGATCCGGATACGTATTTTCTTCCGCTGGGACTGACGTTTGGCAAGGACGCCGAGAAGATGCAGGAGACATTTCCGAACGCGATCATTGCTCCAGCCGCTTCTGCCAGCGGTTCCGGGTTCTTGCATGACGCGGTCTTCGACGACCGAGCCGGCGCGGCCTTCCTTAGTTTCATCGAGCGCCCCCAACGAGTGCAGGGACGAAGCGGATCGATACGGGGCGTGCCGGGCGCCGAACTAGAAGTTCTGCGTGGTCCCGGGGAAACCTCCTTGGCGGTAAAGCGTGCCTCCGCCGAGCAGAGCAATACTTCGATCTTCTACGACGACCGGCTGATGATGAAGTTATTTCGCCGCCAGCGCGGCGGTCCCAATCCCGACTGCGAGATTGGGCGGTACCTCACGGAAAAGGTTCATTTCGACGGCATTCCTCCGTTTGCCGGCGTCATCGAGTACGTACCGGTGAACGGAGAGCCGCAAACACTCACAATGCTCCAAGGTTTCGTCGCCAATCAAGGAGACGCCTGGACGCTGACCCTCGAAGAACTGTCGCAATATTACGAACGCTGCGCGACGGCGGCATGGCCGGAAGGCGAGGGTGGCGTGGCGGCCGCGGATCTGATGGATCTTGGCCAGCAGGAACCGTCGCCGCTGGCGCGAGAGTACGTCGGCATAGCGCTCGATTCAGCCGCGATGCTGGGCAAGCGCACGGCGCAATTGCATCTGGCGCTGGGCTCTCCCACCGACGATCCTTCCTTCGCCCCGGAGCCACTGGCCGACAACGATTTCCAGAGCCTGCTTGCCGGCCTTCGGAAGGATGCGAGTCACGTACTGGATCTATTGAAAGACAGTGTCGCCGGCCTTCCGGATGACTTTGTCGACTTAGCGGGCCTGGTGTTAGGACGCCGTAGCCAGATCCTCGACAGCTTTACGCTAGCGGCACAAGACGGGACTCTGGGGCAACGCACCCGGATTCACGGCGATTACCATCTTGGTCAGGTCCTTCAGGTCAAAACGGATTATGTGATTCTTGACTTCGAAGGCGAGCCAGCGCGTCCACTTGCCGAGCGCCGCGCCAAGTCCTCTCCGTTGAAAGACGTCGCCGGCATGGTCCGGTCCTTGAGTTATGCCGCCTATAGCGGCCTGATCGCCCACACCGCGCGAAGGCCGGAAGATTGGAAGACCCTTGAACCCTGGGCGCGTCTGTGGGAGCGGTCGATGGGCGCCGAGTTTCTGCGGGCATATCGGAATACCGCGCAGGATGCGCTGTTTCTGCCCTCATCGGACGATAGCTTTCGAAAATTGCTGGCGATCTTTTTGCTGGATAAGGCGCTGTATGAGCTATCGTACGAACTGAATAATCGCCCCGCGTGGGTGCGCATCCCTTTGATGGGGATCTTGTCGCTTCCTTTGGAAGCCGGAGGACGTGAGTGGAATTGGATGCCATTCCGCAGCCGGAATTAGAACAGATCGAACGCATCGGCGGCGCCGACCTGGTGATCGGCATTCTCGGTGACGCGCGTTCCGCGGATGAAGGCACCGCTCTCACTCTGACGCGGGAAGCGCTCGCGGAATTGTCCAAACCGCTGCGCGCCATGGTGGTCTGCAACAACGGGACCCATAGCCCGGCCGCTGTATCGCCCGAAGTTCCCGGCGACAAGCAATCTCCCGCGATCTTTTCTTGCAGCCTGCCGCCGCCTGCCCCGGGCGAGACGCCGCAACACGGCATATCCAACGCCTATCGAACCGTCTTCGCGGTCGGCGGCAAGCTCGGAGTCCGCGCGTGTTGCCTGATTGCATCCCGGTCACAGACTGCGGCTCCCGGATGGATCCATCGCCTGATCCAGCCGGTATTGGACCTGGGATTCGATTTGGTGGCGCCTTGCTACACCCGTCAGAAGATGGAAGGTCTCCTGAATCGAAGCGTGCTTGCGCCGCTGCATGGGGCTCTTTACGGGCAGCGGCTTCAGAATCCCATGGGGCCGGATTTCGGACTCTCGGGAAAACTGCTGCAGCGGATTCTTGTGCAGGATTCCCGGGGCAGGCGCGGCGCCGAACGCAGCCTTCTGGCATCCATCGCTTCGGCTGCCGCGTGCGATGGCTTCCAAGTTTGTGAATCGCAATTGGGCGTTCGCCAGCAAAGTCCTACAGACTGGGACAATCTAAGCTCCCTTCTAGCGGAAATTCTGGGTGCGGCGTTTCTTGAAATGGAAGGGCGTGCCGCCCATTGGCAGAGCATTCGGGGCTCGCAAACACTACCCAGACTTGGTCACCCCGAAGTTCCGTCGCCGGAGAACCCGACTCCGGTGGACGTCAAGGGCATGCTCCAATCGTTTCGATTGGGAGCGCAAAACCTCCAGGATGTTTGGGGACTCATTCTGCCTCCCACGTCGCTGCTGGAACTGCGGCGGTTGTCGCGGCTGACAGACGATCAGTTCCGGCTACCTGACCAACTGTGGGTCCGCATCATTTACGATTTCGCGCTCGCACACCGTCTCCAGACCATCAGCCGCGATCATCTTCTACGCTCGCTTACGCCGCTGTATCTGGGATGGATCGCTTCCTACGCGCTGGAAATGCAAGCTGCCGGACTTACGGAGGTCGACTCGCGGATCGGACTCCTATCGAAGGCATATGAGGACAACAAATCTTATCTGGTTTCCCGTTGGCGTTGGCCCGACCGATTTAACCCGTGACGCTGAGGAGGGTTTATGTGGGATCAAGTTGGACAAGCACTCAGGCTGTCGATGACCAAAATGTTGAGCCAATTGGCGAGCCTGCTGCCCGGCATCGTAGCACTGCTGACGGCGCTCGTCATTTCCGTGGCGTTCGCGTGGGCGCTTGCGGCGATTCTGCGGCGCTCGCTCAAGCGTTTCGACTTCGACCGCCGGGTTGCGCACTGGGGCTTCCCGGCTATGGCGGAGTGGTCGCCTGCATCCAGCCCCACGCTGCTGCTGACGCGTGCCATCGCCTGGATTATCGTTTTCATGGGATTCCTGATCGGGATCTCCGCCTTCGACGGTGCACTGCCTTCGCAATTCGTAATTCGCCTGTTCGCGTATCTGCCCGACTTGATGACCGCCATCGTGGTGTTCGTCGCGGGCAGCATCGTCGCCCGATTTCTCGCACGCAGCGTGCTGATCGGCGCTGTCAATATGAACCTGCAATATGCGCGGCTGTTGAGCGTTGGAGTGAAATGGCTGGTAACCGTTCTCGCGGTGACCATTGCTCTCGAGCGTCTGGGCATCGGAGGCGGCATTATTCGTCTGGCGTTCGGCATCCTGTTCGGGGGAATCGTCCTGGCGCTGGCGCTGGCTGTCGGCCTGGGGTCCAAAGAACTCGTGAGCCGCTCTCTGGAACGTGAGACAAGTAAGGCCTCTGGCTCGAACGTGAAGGAGCCCGTGGGTCATCTCTAGCTCGAAAGGAAAAATGTTGCATGGCGCAAGTGGACACAACCTACGGCGACGCCATTGAATCCTTGCGGCGATGTTGCTGTCCGTGGGGACTGAAAGCGTCGGGTCGTCCGGTGGGACACCATCAAATCTGGACGCGTGACAGCATGATTGCGTCGCTGGGTGCGCGTTTCGTTCAGGACCAGCAGATTCAAGACGCCACGCAAGCCAGCGTCGCGTTGCTCAAGGACCATCGCGGGCCGCTGGGAGCTATCCCCAACAACGTCGACTGTGCGACACTGCGTCCCAACTTTCGTGCGTATGCCGACGGCGGACTATGGTGGATCATCGCCAGTACGCTGCTGTCGCCCGATCGCAACGTGATCCGCGAGGTTCTTGGCTGGTACGAATACCAGGATGTGGATCAGAGCGGCTTGCTCAGCCTGCAGGAAGCCTCGGATTGGCAGGATCTTTTCTGCACGCGGGGCAAGGGCTTGTATCTCAATTGCCTATACGTCATGGCGCTGCGCCGCGCCGCCGAGCTGTTTGATGCGGAGGAGAGCGAGGGTCTTCGCGGGCGGGCTGACTTGGTCGCGGGCCGGATCAATACCTACTTTTGGTACGCAGGGGACAACAATACGGAACGTTCCATTTCAAATTCGTTCAGCACCGAGGGCTCGCCTTTGCGCGACTCGCTGGGACGCAAGCGGGAGATGCCGGAAAAGCGGTATCTGAAGGACGAACGATACTACTTGCCGTACCTTGGATTTCGCACCTTGGGCGAGTGGTTTGATTCGTTCGGCAACATTCTTGCCGTTCTCGCGGGCGTTGCCGATGAAGCGCAAAGTGGCATCATCCTGGATTTCATCTCCAGACATTCGCTGGATCGCTGGCCGATCGTGAGTCTGACACCAGCGGTGCAGCCTGGCGATCCGGACTGGCGCACTTACTATGGGTCGCTCAACGCTCCGAATCATTACCACAATGGCGGCGTGTGGCCGTTTCTGGGCGGATTCTATGTTGCGGCTTTGATGAAAATGGGCCGGGAGGCGGCTGCGGCTGGGGCGCTCGAGAGACTCGCTGAGCTAAACCAGAGCGGGCAATTCAACGAGTGGCACCATGGTGAAACTGGGGTTCCGATGGGCGCGCAGGATCAGGCGTGGTCGGCCGGCATGTACCTGTTTGCCTGGGACTGCGTCAAACGCGGTCCAGTGCAACCGCTGTGATCGGTGCCGGCCTATCCGACATCGAAGAACATCGCGGTCTTCTCGCGACGGAACGTCGCAAAGCCGGCTCGCTCAAAGAAACCGGTTTGGCTGGTGACCGCGAATAGTTCTTTAACTCCCCTGGCACGCGCGCGCTGCTTGCAGAGCTCGACCAAGCGGGAGGCGACGCCGCGTTTCCGGAACGTCGAATGTACCGCCAAACTCCGTACTTCCGCGAGCCGTTTGGAATAAATCTGGAGAGCGCAACAGCCGACGATCCGGTCGTCCGCAGCCGCGACAAAGAACGATGAAATCCCGGGTAGATTCTTTTGCGCTAGCTGTTCGGGATAGAGTTTCAGCAGGGCTCGGATGGCGGGGATCTCTCCGGCCTTGGCGGGGCGAAAGGAAACGTCGCTTCGAGTCTTCAACGTGCAGAGCCTCGAAACGTTCCCGCGGCCAGGGCGACGAATCCGATGGCGATCACCAGACGAATCACTACCTGCCATAGCCGGTCGCCTCGAAGGGCGCTCCTCACTGCCAACAGAGTGAACGCTCCGCCGATGCAGACATACCACCAGGCGAGCATTCGAGCGGTGTGGTTCTTCCTCTCCATGGCAGGGCTATATCGCACAACTCGATTATCTTCGATTAATCGCGCCGAGGTTCGAGTCCAGGCTTCACAGGGCTCGAACCTCTACGACGATCTCCGTGAGCGGCGTTAGCTATTGGGCTTGGCCAAACCCAAAGAGCGTTTCCGTGCTGTTCGACATATTGAATTGAATTATGGGGCTTGTCGATGCGCCGGGAATCACGCCAGCTCCTGTAAACGGAACCATCGGCTG
>Ga0157375_10002047_pt1 | contig 17402 bp, 14 predicted proteins | sample M35metaG_FD_115311 | JGI IMG/M metagenome (GOLD analysis project Ga0157375, IMG submission 115311) | Miscanthus rhizosphere microbial communities from Kellogg Biological Station, Michigan, USA - M3-5 metaG | ecosystem: Host-associated > Plants > Roots > Rhizosphere > Soil | place: USA: Michigan... | reverse complement strand
TGCCGTAGATATAATTCACTCCCCAGCGTCCGTACCATGAACCATCATCATCCTGAGTTGCGACTAAATATTTGATCGCATCGCGAACGCACTTCGCATTGCGATCAAAACCGATGTAACCGAGCAACTCGAGCGTGCGCGCAGTCAGGTCACTGCAGGTGGGATCGAGAATCGCGTTGTGATCCGCAAACGGCATATCTTCCAGCCATTCTGTCGTGACATTCTTATCGAACGCTGCCCAGCCGCCGTCGCGACATTGGAAACTGAGTTGCCATCCAAGCGCGCGACGAAACAGTTCCTCGAGTGACTGTGAATCTTCCGGTTCAACAAGCCTCAGTGCCATTAACACCATCGCCGTGTCATCCGTGTCGGCGTAATAGACGTTGTTGTACTCGAACGCCCAGCCGCTGGCTTCCGGATATGAATTGTTGATCGCCCAATCGCCGCGGATTCGCACTTCCTTGTTGACCAACCATTCGGCCGCTTTTTGAAGTGCGGGATGGTCTGGTGCAAGACCAGAGTCTGCCAGTGAAATAATCGTGATGGCTGTGTCCCAAACGGGCGAGAGACACGGTTGAATTCTGAAATCGTCGGGATCGTTGACAAACAAGCCATTGAAATCTGTTTCAGCCTTCGCGTAAACTGGATGTGTTTTTGAATAGCCAAGAGCGCGCAGAGCGATCATGCAGTTCAGCATGGCGGGATAAACCGCGGCGAGACCGTCGCTCCCCTCTCTGATGCGCTCGAGCATCCAGCGCTCGGCTGCTTCCAAGGCGCGTCGCCGCAGCAAGCCGATACGAAGCGGTTGCAAAAATTTCAAGGTGTCGTCAAGGCGGAGGAAGAAATTGCGCCACGTCCAGAATTTTTCGCTGCGGGGCAGACGCAAATCGGCTTGCTCTGTACCGAGGGGGTATAGTTCGTGCAGTTGCTTTTCGCCGGGCAAAATCCGCGTGGGTTTAAAATGATTGATAATGGACAGAGGAATGAGCATCGCCCGGCTCCACGACGACATTTTGTAAATGTGAAAAGGTGTCCAGCTCGGCAGGAGCACCATCTCCAACGGAATCGCTGGCAAATATTTCCACGGAAACACACCCAGTAGCGCGAGGTAGAGCTTGCTGAATGTGTTCATCTGCGGAATCCCGCCCAGGCGCATGATGGTCGCGCGCGCCTCCTGCATAAACGGCGCGTCCACAGAACAACCGGCAAGCTTCAGGGCAAAATATGCCTTCACGGAAGCGTTAATCTCACTCGGCCCACCGTGATAAATGTTCCAGCCGCCGTCGGACAGTTGGCGTTTAAGGATATGACGGACGCAACGCCGTTGCAGTTGTACGTCCACTTCGCCGCACCAATGCATGAACACGACGTAGTCGGAGCATAGCGTGCTATCGACCATTAGCTCGCCGCACCAATGCCCGTCAGGTTTTTGCTGCCGCAAAAGATTTTCCTGAGCGAGTGAAATTGCCCGGCTGATCTCTTCATCCGCCGCCGAGTAGGCTTCAGAGGTTTCGGGCGAACTTGGTAAGACTATCAATTGGTTCGACGCCATCTCGATCGTTCAGGAGGCTTTCACAGCCGGCTCAGCGCGCTTGCCGGTGAGATGACCATTTCCCGAGCTGACACCGTTGTAGGCGAGCACTTCACTCCCGCGCCCAATAGGCTTCGGCTTCGCACCGAAATTGAACTTGATCGTTTTCCAAGTATCGCCGCGCTGAGCTTGCAAGCCGAGCGTTGCAGTGGGCTCGTAGCCGCAATGCACCATGCAATTTTCGCAGCGGCTATCGCGTGCGATACCATTGACGACTCCATACCGATTCCAGTCAGTCTGTTCCAGCAGCTCCGCGTAGCTTGAGAAGTGGCCGTCGGTCATTAAATAGCATGGGCCCTTCCATCCACGGATGTTTCGCGTGGGAATTGCCCATGCGGAACAAGTCAGGTCCCGTTTGCCAGCGAGAAATTCAAAGTAGACAGGCGTTCCAAAAAACGTGTACCGATTCATCCAATCTTCGATTTTTCGGAATTTCTCAACTGTCATAGCTCGGGTGAGGAAGAAATCTTCCGGACGCAACTTCAGCCGGTTGATCATGTCTCGCTTCGCAGCGTCGTATTCGTAGCCGGGAGTGATGGTATGTCCGTCGACTCCAAGATCTGACAGGTAATCGAACATCCGCTCGATTTCCTGCATATCGGTTTCTTTGTAGATCGTTGTATTAGTCGCGACCTGGTACCCAAGCACCTTCGCCATTTTGATTGCCAAAATGCACTCTTTGAAAACGCCCTCGCGCTCGACGATCAGATCGTGTGTTCGTTCCAAGCCATCAAGGTGCACGTTCCAGTACATCCATCCGCTTGGGGCGATCGTTGGCTTCCCCGGATCTTTCGGTCCTTTACGGATTTCCGCGGCGTCTTTTTCGGAAATCAATCCGGCCCTAAGGAGCACATCGATTTTCTCCTCGAATTTTTTGCCGCTGCCATTTTGAGCGTTACTCAATTCTTTCGCCAGCCATTCGCGCATCTTTTTGCGCATGAACATGGCGTTGGTGCAGATGTAAACGATCCGTCCTTGCCCGAGCAATCCATCTACCAGCGCTTCAATATGCGGATAGATCAAGGGTTCGCCGCCGCAGATTGAGACCATGGGCGCGTTGCACTCTTCTGCCGCCGAAAGGCAGTCCTCCAAGCTCATCATGTCCTTGAGCGACGTAGAGTATTCGCGAATCCGCCCGCAACCCGTGCAGGTGAGGTTGCACGTATGCAACGGCTCGAGCTGGAGCACCGTGGCAAACTTCTTGGTGCCCCGCAGTTTGTGCCCGATCACGTAAGCAGCAATTTTTGCTGTGAGCGGAAGAGGAAATCTCATAAAAAAGCGAGGATTTTACCGAGAGACGCTCGGGGTGTCAATGAGCCGACCCGTTTTTATACTCTTAATCGGCCTCCGGTGATTGTTTGGACCTGCATCCGGATTCTAGCGTATCGGTCCCCCAATAGCAAAATAAACCTGCGACTACGTTGGATTTGTGGGGTTAAATTGAACAACTGGGAGTCTAAACAATCGAAGAATCAAGCATATGAAAAGATTATTCTTAGCAGCATTTGCCGTTGGACTAATTGGCTGCGCCAACCAACCCGCGCCCTCGCCCGGCCCCGCAGTGACCGGCAGTTATCCTTATTCCCGGTATGCTTATACGGCGGACGCATGGGGCCATCGTAGCCCAGCCTATAAGGACTGGAGCACGGCCCAATTGCAGCAGCGGCGCCTCGATCTCTATGCCCAAGTCCCGTTCACCAGGACGCGCAATGAGGTTCCCGCCTACATCTACAATGGAATCTCGCTGCCACAGCAAGACGAGATCAAGGCTATCGAAGTTGAGTTGAATTGGCGATACGACCACGGTGATAAGAGCGCAGAGCTGAAGGAATTCTGGCCTTCAACGCGACGGCATATTGCCAGCGGCGGACGTTTCGATTCAGGCTTCTAACAGGCCGCGAGCTCGATAGTGGAGGATCGCGATCGGCGAGGTCGTCGACGCGCAAATCTATGCGGCTGAGTCGTTCGCGACACTCAGACGCCGTGCCAACCACGACGGATCAGGCTGACGGCGATGGCAGCCAGGAGGAGCGCGACTATTTTTGATACACCGCGCAACCCTTGCCTGCCCATCCAGCGCGCGACCAGATCGGCATTCCAGAACGTGACCACCACCAGCGCGAGATTGACCAGAAGCGCCGCAACCGTAAACACCAAGCCGACTGTATCGACAAGAACGAGGAGCGCTGTCAGCAGGGCCGGCCCGGCTATCAAAGGCATCCCCAGGGGGACAACGCCAAAGTCGTGTGTGGCTTCGCGACTGGCTGGCGCGACGTTAAGCAACTCCCGTCCCGCCAAGCCAAGCAAAATCAGGCCGCCTGCCACCTGAAAATCCGCTACGGTGATTCCAAGTGCGGTAAAGATTATTTTTCCGAGAAATATAAACCCAATCGAAATACAGAGCGCCGTGAAAACGGCGATGAAACCCTCTCGCTGCCGTTGTTCGCGCGGAGTGTCCCCAGCCAGTCCCAAAAACATGGCCACCAGACCAATAGCGTCTATCGCGACAAAAATCGGAATAAAGGCAACGAAAAATTTGTGGATCATACTTTACGCGTCTTGCCAGAACCGCCCGCCTCATCACAGATGAACACCAGCCTTCGTATAAAACTACGGCTTGGCAAGCAGATGAAACACGGATTCATCAACCCCGAAAATTTTCGGGGCTGCCACCGGTGAAGATGTGTGTAACTCTTTGGCCTGTTTTGTTCTTTCACTGCCATGTCATACGATTTCATTAAAGCCACATTTGTTCACGTCTCACTCATTCTGCTCGCTTCGAGCTTAGTCGTTTCGGCCGCCGAAATGAAAACGGTCGACGATTTTCGTGCCGCCGCGGCAAAGGCGAACGCTGTATTGACGATTCCCGATTGGGAGCAAAAACCGGAAGCGGTTGAGGCTGCAATGAAAAATGCGATTGCGAAGGCCAACACGTCGCTGGATCGGATCGGTGCCCAAGACTTAGGCAAGGTAACTTTCAAGAGCACTGTAGTCGCTCTGGATGATGTCAGTTATGAGGCGGGTCTCGCGGCAAATAGGGCCAATCTCATTAAGGAAGCGAACACGAATCCCGCCATGCGCACCGCGGCGGAGAACGCCGTGAAAGCGTTCGAGAACTGGGCGGTCGGTGTCGATTATCGCGAGGACGTTTACAAGGCGATCAAGGCTTTCGCTGATACGCATCCAAAGCTCAGCGGCGAAGACGAGAAGCTGCTCAAGGAAACGCTACGTGATTATCGCCGTGCCGGTTTGGCGTTGCCTCCCGACCAGCGCAAAGAGGTTGAGGATCTGCGTAAGGAGTTGACCAAGCTGGGAACGGATTTCGACGCCAACATTGTTAAGTCCAACGCTCCGGTCATGTTCAGCAAAGCCGATCTCGATGGGCTTCCGGAAAGCTTCTTCGCATCGCCCGGCATCAAAACGGGCGACGACGTTTACACGGTCATGGCGAATGTCACGTGGCAATTCAACACAGTCCAGGAAAACGCCAAAAACGAGGCGACGCGCAAACAGCTGTACATCGTTCGCGAAACGCTCGCGAAAGACAAAAACGTTCCTCTTCTGAATCAAATGCTGGCGCTCCGAAACGAAATTGCGCTGCGCCTCGGTTACAAGTCATGGGACGATTACCAGACAGAAGTCAAGATGGCCAAGACCGGCATGAATGCGGAAAAGTACATCAACGATCTGGTCGCAGGCATTCAGCCGAAATTCGACAGTGAAATTGCGGAACTGCAAAAGTTGAAGGCCGCCGATACCAATGATCCTAACGCCAAAATCATGATCTGGGACTGGCGGTACTATAGCAACCAGCTGAACAAGCAGAAATACGCCGTCGATAAGGAAGCGTTGCGCGCGTATTTCCCATTCCAAAGAGTCCTCGACGGGATGTTCAACATTTATCAGAGCATCTTCGGTCTGAAATTCGAAAAGATCGTCGCGCCATACAAATGGATTGACGATCTCCAGCTCTATCTCGTCACCGATTCAGCCACGGGCGAGCCGCTCGGGATGTTTTATCTCGACATGTTCCCGCGCGAAGGAAAATACAATCATTTCGCACAATTCGAGATCATCAGCGGCAAACTTTTGCCGAACGGAAAATATCAGCGGCCCATTGTTGCCTTGCTTTGCAATTTCCCGCCGGCGAGTGGCGATGCTCCATCATTAATGACGCATCAGGACGTGGAGACGCTTTTCCACGAGTTTGGGCATGCTCTGCATTCCATCGTCACTCGCGCCAAGTATGGCCGCTTCGCAGGAACGCATGTCCCGCGTGATTTTGTTGAAGCGCCATCGCAGATGCTACAAAATTGGGTTTGGGACAAGAAAGTGCTGGATACTTTCGCTGCCGATTACCGCGATCCGTCCAAAAAAATTCCCGCAGAAGCCGTCAAGAAGCTCAACGACGCGAAACTGGCAAATGCCGGCGTGCTCTACCGGCGCCAGTTCGCGTTCGCTTCACTCGATCTTGCTCTGCATGACCCACACCCCGAAGAGATGCCATACGACTCTGTGGCGATAACGAACCCGATCCTGGAAAAAGTCTTTTTGCCGATTGATCCGAGCACAACGTTCGTCTCCTATTTTGGTCATCTGAATGGTTACGATGCTGGTTACTATGGCTATGCCTGGGCGGATGCTATTGCCGCCGACATGGCAACCGTTTTTGAAAAGGCAAAGGACGGTTATCTTGATAAACAAGCCGGAATGAAATTGCGCCGGGAAATTTACGAGCCCGGCGATTCACGCGATGTCAACGAGTCGATCGAAAAATTCCTGGGCCGCAAACAATCGATCGAACCGTTTTTGAAGCAGATAGGCATCGGCACGCAGGATAAAAAGAAAGCAGCAGCCGGACCATCACACGAAAACAAGTAGCCAAACCTGCGCCTGCACTTGCACTGCGGTGAATTAGATGATTCAATCGAGTCGCAGTTACCAAAATCTGAATGGGCTCGCTTAAAAAACGAAGGAAAGCAAAAATCGCCAAGCACAAGCGTCGCAAACGCATGAAGGCGCACCGGCATAAGAAGCGACTGCGGTACAAATTGTAAGGCACGATCTCATTTGCTTTTGCCAGCGAAGCCGCAGCCCCTGCTGGTTTGCCGAACCCTCGCCAGAAAGATAAGCTTAAGCGTGAGGGAGCAGAAAAAATGGTGCGTTTGCTGCGCTTGCCGAAAGCTTCTTTTCGGGCTGACTTTTCTTGTTGCAGCAATGGTTGCGAAGGCGCAGGCGCCCAAGGCTTCACCTGCGAAAGTTCCTCGCGCCCATCCTCGAAAAGCCATCACGCGCCACGATGATTCAGTTACATCAAAACCGGCTCCAGACCTCGCGTTGCGACCGCAAGGCGCGCACAAAGCGGACGCGCTGGCGCGTTTTGTTGAAGGAATGGCGTTCGAGGAGAACGGCGAGATGGAACGCGCTCTGGAAGCCTATCGAAAAGTACTCAATGTCGATCCAGGTCAGTCAGAGATCGCCTCGCGCGTGGCCGGCTTGCTGATCCAGCAGGATGATTTCCCACAGGCAATCGATGTGCTGAAGGACGCCATTAAGGCAAATCCAAAAAGCGCCGAGCCGTATCAGCAACTAGCTTTCATTTACACGAGGTATCTGAAGCGAACGGACCAGGCCATTGAATACGCTAATCGCGCCATCGCTTTGAATCCCGGAGACGTAGAAGGTTACCAGCGCCTGGTTGAAATCGAACTCGCAGCCGGACAGGAGAGAAAGGCGCTCGAGGCTCTGGATCGCGCGCTGAAAGTTCAGAGCCGTGATCCCAATTTCTGGATACGCCTTGGAAAACTTTACGTCGCGATTCTCTTTAAGTCCGATTCACAGCCCAAAGCCGACGAACTCAAAAAAACCAATGAGATTTTCAAAAGAGCGGCGGAAAATTCCGCGGACGATCCGGGCATCCTTAAGGACGTCGCCGATTACTACGCGGCATCGCAGCAACTGAAAGAAGCGATCCCGCTTTATCTGCGTGTACTCGAATTGCAACCGGACGATGCGAACGCGCGAGAGAAACTGGCCACCGGTTTTGTCCTAACAAACCAGAGGGACAAAGCAGTCGAGATGCTTGAGCAAATCATCAAGGAACACCCGGAAAAATATCAACCGTACGATTTGCTGGCTCAGGTGCTTGACGAGGAAGCGCGATCGCTTCAACGCGCAAATCGAATCGAGGAAGCCAAAGCGAAGTTTGCCAAGGTCGCTGCCAACTATGAGCAAAGCCTCCTGATCAATCCAAATCACGCCGGCACGTATGTCCGCCTGGCAGAATTACTTCTCAGCGCTTTACGCGACCCTGAACGCGCAGTGAGATTGCTGGGCGACGCCCGGCGAAGATTTCCAGGCGCACCGGAGATAGTCTATTACCTGGCGATCGCACAACGCGAAGCCAAGCAAAACCAGCAGGCCGTGGCCACGTTCGAAGAGGCGCTGCACGAAGCACAACTGGAGGAGGACGACGATTTCGTAAACGCGAAGTTTTACTTCAATTATGGAGCAGCTGCCGAACAGGCTGGCTTATACAACAAGGCGGCGGATCTGCTTCGTAAATCAATTGCGCTCGATCCCGAGAATTCGGCCGAGGCCAGCAACTATCTGGGTTACATGTGGGCGGATCACAACATGAATCTGGAGGAAGCTGAAACAATGATCAGACGCGCGTTGCAAAGCGAACCCAGCAATGCTTCCTACCTCGATAGTCTCGGCTGGGTGGAGTTTCGGAAAGGTCAGTTCGATCGAGCTTTGGACGACCTGCTCCGCGCTGCGAAAACTGCAGAGCGCGAAGATCCCGTGGTCTTTGAACACATCGGCGACACTTATTTAAAATTGAATCGGACCAGGGAGGCGTTGGAAGCCTGGCAGAAAGCGCTGTCGCTCGATCCGAAAAACAAGAATCTAGCGGACAAGATCCAAGCTACGAAAAAGATGATCGGAAAGGATTTACCGGCGAACACTAATCCGACTTAACGAGCGCACCGAAATAAAATATCGAACCCTACCACCGAACATCGACGCCCAGATCCAACGTAACCGTTGCACCTGCCCGACATTCGAGATTCGCGCTTAACAGCCCCTCGAGATGAAGGAATACCCCACGCTGTGGCAACGCAAGATGATGTGGGCGGCGTTGACTGCCTGTTTCGTTGTTGTTCTCGTCGTCGTCGTTGCCGCCGTGATCTGGGCCGGCGCCAGTATCATCAGTTTTCTCCAGCCGATTCTGATCCCGGTGGCGATCGCCGCAATTCTTGCGTATCTGCTCGATCCGCTGGTGACGAAAATGTCTCGCGGAACGCTTACTCGCACCAAGGCTATAGCATTACTTTTCGCAATTGGTTTTTTTGCATTGGGCGGATTGGCAGCATGGCTCGTTCCGACGATCTCGGTTCAGAGCGCGAATTTCGCCAGGCAAATCCCTTCCTACACCGAACGGGCTCGGGATTACATCGTCGATCTTATCTATAGGTTCGACCAGACATTCGGGTTCCTTGGCGCAGGACAGACCAAATCCGCGTCGAAGAGTCTGACCAATTTCCTGATCGGCCCGGGGCCATCTCCTTCTCCCCACCGACAAACGACGGCGAGCCCGACCGGATCGCCCCAACCCACTGCACCATCCACTCAAGTAATCGCCCCGACCCAACCCAAGCTGAGCAGCGCCGAACGCCAGCACATTCAAGCGTACGTGGAAAAACAAATGCCCAAGTTACAGGAAGCGCTGCCGACTCTACTCGGAAAGCTGTGGGACATTTTGAAAAAGAGCATCGGTGGCTTTCTCGGAGCTACCGGCTTCTTGCTCAGTCTTATTCTAGTCCCAGTCTATTTATTTTTTCTACTCAAAGAAAAGCCGCGGATCGAAGAAAGATGGACAGATTACCTGCCGTTGCGCGAGTCGCCGCTGAAGAACGAAGTGGCGGACGTAATATTACAAATCAACTCGTATGTCGTCGCGTACTTCCGTGGTCAGCTCCTTGTATGTCTGATTGACGGCATTCTCATTGGCACCGCATTGACACTGTTGGGACTGAACTTTGCTGCAGTAATCGGCGCATTGGTAGTCGTGCTTACGATGATTCCATATATCGGGATCATCATCTGCTGGGTGCCGGCTGTTCTGATCGCAGCGTTCCAATGGGGTGATTGGACTCACCCAATCATCGTGACCGCGATTTTCATCGTCATACAGAATTTGGAAGGCCTTTTGTACGCGCCACGGATTGTCGGAAACTACGTTGGCTTACATCCGATGACAGTAATTGTGGCGATCTTCGTCTGGGGCTTGATCATTGGCGGAGTCATCGGTCCGCTCCTTGCTGTGCCGCTTACTGCCACGCTGAAAGTGCTTTTCGGACGTTACGTTTGGGGCCGGCATTTGCGAGAACAGTCTCTGCCGATCGAAACCGCTCTCACATCTGAAGAAATCGAGGTGCCGACTCATCGTTAGCGCAGCAAACAGTTTGTATGAAAGAGAAGAGTGGATCGACCGGCGTCACGACAACGCACCAGGCTACGGTTCAATTCGAGCACGGTGAGCAAAGGAAAAGCCGGCAATCGTCTGGCGGTACGCACTCGACGTTTCAGCGGCAGCTCAGGAGAAGTCGCCTGGCTATTGCGATTGCGGGATCGGCAATCGCTTTCTTGCTAGGCGTTTTCTTGGTCAGTTACGGCTCAAAACTTTATGAGAATTGGCGCGAACGCCGTTTGCTACATCAAACAACAACACTCTTACAGGAGGGAAAGCTCAGCGAAGCAGCGCAAATGGCGCAGGAACTCGTCCGCCGCCGTCCGGATTCTCTCGCGGCGCTGTCGATCCTGGCGGACACAGCCGAAAGACAAAACCTTGAAGAAGCCGTTGCATGGCGCGAGCGGATAGCGCGATTGCTGCCAAGAGACCCGGAGAGTCAGCTTAACCTTGCCTCCGCGGCGCTCCGCTTTGGGAAGCTCGATCTCGCCCGCGAAACGCTTAATCGAGTCTCTCCGAGCGATCGAGACGGCGCAGCCTTTCATGTCGTTGCTGGTTGGCTAGCACGCGCAGAAGGTAATTTTGCCGAGCAGGAAGAACAATTCGCTGCTGCGGTAAAGAAAGAACCAAAAAACGACCTCTATCAATTCAACCTCGCAGCACTGCAAATTCGTTCCAAAGACGCGGAAAAGAGCAAGGACGCGCGGGATACGCTCGAGCGACTTATCACCATAGCGCCGTACCGAACTGGCGCGCTAAGAGCGTTACTCAATGACGCTGTGGAGCGCAATGATCGCACTGCTGCGGATGGGTTTGCGCAACAGCTCCAAATGTCGCCAGAGGTCACATTCGCCGATTACCTGCTTTGTCTGAATTTTTACCGAAAGCTAGACGAGAAAAAATTCCGACAACTCCTTGAGAAAGTGAAACCATTTGCAGCACGTAATGCATCTGATCTCGCATCGCTGATTGAGTGGATGAATCAGAACGGACTCGCTGGAGACGTTGTGAAGTGGGTCGACAAGTTGTCGCCAGCACGACTCACTTCGCCGCCTGCGTCTGTCGCAGTCGCGGATGCTTATGGAACCGTGAAGAATTGGTCGCGTCTGAAACGCTGGACGCGTACCGGAAATTGGGGCGACGCCGAATACCTGCGTCTGGCGTACGGCGCAACCGCGGAGCGGCACCTACGTTCCGGCAACGACTCGAGCGCGAAATCTGAGTTCGAAACGCTTTGGCGGTCTGCCGCTGAATTATCCGAGGACGTGCCGGAACGTGAACTTATGCTCGCCCGGCTTGCCACGAAATGGCAACTGACGAACCAGGCCGAAGAACTTTGGATGCGCGTCGAAGAAAATTCGGCGATGCGCCGGGAAGCGCTCGACAATCTTCGCCAGCTGTATCGCGCCAAGGACGAAACGACCAAGCTGTATGCGATTCTTCAACGGCTTCATGAAAGTTCGCCTAACGAGGCACCAATTACGGCAGACCTGGCGCTGCTAGGCCTGGACCTTGGTGAAAATACGGAAAGCTCACATCAACTCGCGAAAGAGGCTTATGACCGCGCGCCGAACGAGGTCAATTGCGCTGTAACCTACGCATTTTCACTTCATCGCCTTGGCAGAAATGCAGAGGCGCTTGCCATTATCAAAAGTTTGGCGCCCGACCAGCTGCACGATCCACACGCAGCCGTTTACGTCGCGCTGGTGCTCGTCGTGGGAAACGAACTCGAGGGCGCAAAGGATTACATTGCTGCCGCCGAAAACGGCAAACTTTATCCGGAAGAGAAAAAACTGCTCGAAGAAGCGAAAACGAAGCTCATCAGGGCGTCCGCAATTCCGTCGTCTGGAGAGTCGCCGCCGCCCACCGCGACACCGCCACTGTAGCGTGCGCTGTACACCCCAATCATTCTTCTTTCTCCATTGCCTCTGTCCAATCCGCGATGTCTTTCTCATTCATTTGAACACGCTCTTCCAAACGTGCATCCCGAAATCCCCAGTCCTGTACGTCCACCAAATATTGCTGCCGCGAAAGCAGCGTGCCGCGGCATAATCGTTCTGGCCCGCCAGTCCTCGCTTCACTCCGGAGCCGTGTCATCAAATCCTCCATGATCGCCGCCGGGACTTGCGAGCGTTCCCCGGGATAAATGTAGGCAAAAAGGATCAAATGGCTGAGCAATACACGCCAATCAGGACCAAATCGGCGAACCAGGTGTGCCCAGTCGAGCTCTGCCGCGCAGCAGCGAAGAATGTGCGCGATGTCCGCGCCGTCGAACCGTTCGCGTTCCATGATGTAAGCCTTCATCCAAATCATTTCCTCAGGCGCGCAGTGTTTCACAGGCACGCCTAGCAACTCGTCATCGCGCGCACGCTCGAACCACGAATCATTCACTTCGCACAATCCGTTGCCGGCGCGAAAAATCAGATCAAGGACATCTCCCTCATAGGTGGCCTTTGCCAGCCAGTGCGGGAATGTTAGTTCGGTCTTGTACCCTGCGCGCGCTAGTGCACGGAGTGCAGCCTTCACATGATTTGGCCGAACATAGAGATCGAAGTCCTTTGTGCTACGCGACACGCCTCCGCACACCTCCACCATGTACGCGCCGCCGATCAGGAACGGAACCGCGGCACCATGCAACGCTGCCACCGATCTGCGATGAAACTCATTAGCCCTGCCTTCACCATGGATGGCTGGAACTGTCGTGGCTGTGCTTGCAGTCATTACCCTTCAATTACGCAACGGAACCGCACCACGCGTGCATGGCTGGCGGTGATGCTTGCGCGAAACGTCCATCCTTAGTCGCCGTTTCGTTTCTTAAAGCGATGGAAAAAGGAACGTTGCGTATCGCTGCGACCGCAGACCTTCACTACGCAAAGCATTCACGCGGAATGATGCAGGAGGCGTTTACCGAGATTTCGGGAAGCGCAGACGTGCTGTTGCTCTGCGGCGATCTCACCGAGTACGGACTCCCCGAGGAAGCGGAGGAACTCGCCGCAGATATTCGCAGCGCGGTGCGAATCCCGTGTATCGGCGTCATTGGTAATCACGATTACGAATCCGGACACCCCGAAACGGTGGCGAACATTCTCGATCAGACCGGTGTGACCATGCTTAACGGGGAAGCGGTCGAAATCGCTGGTGTCGGATTCGCGGGGATCTGCGGGTTCGGCGGCGGTTTCGGCCGGCGGATGCTGAACGCGTGGGGTGAGCCGCTGATTAAGCAATTCGTGCAGGAATCAATCAGCCACGCCATTCGCCTCGAGCAGGCCCTGGTCAAGCTGCAAACTGAGCGCCGGATAGTGGTCCTGCATTACTCCCCAATTCGAGCAACATTGCAGGGCGAAGATCCGGAAATCTACGCCTTCCTCGGTTCCAGTCGTCTCGAAGAACCGATCAATCGATTCCGCGCCACCGCAGTATTCCACGGTCACGCACACAACGGGATTACCGACGGGAAAACCTCAACCGGCATTCCCGTTTACAATGTCTCCGCGCCAGCGCTGCACAAAACCGGAAAGCCCTACCGGATCATCGAACTGTAGGCTGTCAGGTGATTGCTGCTCAGCACTTGCCATACTAAGCGAATTCAGCGAATGCGCTTTTCAATGTTTGATCACATATGTGATGAAACATTGAAATCGGACTATCGCATCGTTTTTGACGCTATCAGCTCCCATGCTTCCACGTCTACGGCGGTTTGAGTAGGCGAAACACACCGGATCGCTTGAAGCGAATCGAAAGAGATTTCGGAAAACGGCACTGTGATTGAAGCTGCCAGTTGGCTTCGCGTTGCTGCTGCCAAGTTTTTGTAAAGCAAACTCAAGTGCGGTTTTAGCTCGTAATGCGACGAATCGTTCGCCGCCTGTCGAATGACGTCATTGATTTCCGGTAGTTCTGCGCTCATGGCGAATCGGACAAAGAGCGTTTTGATAAACTCGTCGGACTGATCAATCCCAACCGGTGTCAGTCCAATGAGCTTGTTTTCGCGCGCCGTTTCCTCGAGTGCCTTTTCAGCCGCATCAGCGCGATCTGCTCCGACATGAATCGTCACGTGCGGCTCGAAAGCGGGCGCATCGTATCGGCGAGCGAGATCGTTGATGATCCGTTGAAAGAAGCTGTGTGCCGGCTCGGACGGGATAAGCCAGTATGCAATGACGGTTTGCCTGGTCACGAGGCGACTACGCCTTCCTGTTCAGCTCCATTTCTGCAGCTCGACAATGTTACCTTCAGGATCTCGCGCATAAACCACACGAAGCAGACCGACGCCTTTTACTTCCGCAGTGGCAATTTCTCCCACTGCGCCACCGCCGGCTGCGATCACTGCTTGTAGCGCTTTATCCACGTTTTCCACCGCGAATGCGATGTGGCCGAATCCGCACTCGTTAGCTCTCGGCAGTGCGCGTTCGATCACCCGATCGTAGCTGAAGATCTCCAGCGTCGGCCCCTCTTCGCTGCATCCAGGTAACCTGAGATGAACGCCACGAAGACGGGCGTTCGGGACCGAATTCACTCTGTCAAGCCACGCTGCAGACAAGTCACGTTCAGGACCTTTGGGTTCGCATCCGAATACCTCTTTATAGAATCGGACCAGTTTTTTCCAATCTCTGGCGATCAGATTGGTGTGTACGTATTTCGCGCGGATTGGCATTCGCTTTTTCTCCGGTAAAGTTTCCGCCGATAGTAACACCAAGTTGCCTATGCCGACGAATGTTTTGGGAACGGAATTGAAATGTTGTTGTCGCGATCCGATGACCGGTTTTTATCGCGACGGTTATTGCCGAACAGGACCGGAGGACGTGGGGCAGCACACGGTTTGCGTGCAAGTCACGGAGGAATTTTTAGATTTCTCCGTCCTGGATGGAAACGACTTGGTTACGCCGCGTCCGGAGTGGGGCTTTCCCGGATTGAAACCAGGCGACAAGTGGTGCGTGTGCGTCACGCGCTGGAAAAGCGCGCTGGATCACAACCGCGCAGCGCCTGTGGATCTGGAAGCAACGCATGCTTCCGCGCTCGAGTTCGTCACGCTGGAAGAACTCAAGGCGCACGCGCTAACGCGAGCCTAACAAAACCTGCAGGTTGAATCCCATCGAGTTTGCCGCCACGCTAAGGACGAATTGAGGCTTCCTTTTAGTCTGTTCCTGGCGCTGCGGTATTTGAAACCGAAGCGTACATTTCTCTCCATCATCACATTGATCTCGGTCATCGGTGTGATGCTCGGCGTGACCGTGTTGATCCTTGTGATTGCGGTCATGACCGGATTTGATCGGGAGCTGCGTCAGAAAGTCATCGATTTCGACGCGCACATTCTGGTGACTTCCGAGGAGGTCTTCCGCGACTGGCGACCGCTCAAGGCCAAAATCGATAAAACACCGGGCGTGGTCGCCACCGCCCCTTTTGTGCAAGGTCCGGTGATTGTGGAATTCCACAACCGGCGGCTCGCCCCTCTGATTCGCGGTATTGATCCCCAGCAGGAAGAGAAAGTCATTCCCCTCCAAAAGTTCATCAAACTCGGCAAGCTCGATCTGGAAGGAGAATCAACGGTACTCGGGATTGAGCTGGCGCGAAAACTCGGAGTCAGCGTCGGCGACAAGGTGACAACTTATTCGCCGGGCAATCTCGGCCAGGTTCTCGACAGCATTAAGAAACTGGAGAACGCGACGGGTGAAGAAGAGAAAAAAGCCATCAACGAATTGCGCGATGTGATTCTCCCGAAAGAACTGACTGTCACCGGCATTTTTGAGACCGGCCATTACCTGCACGACTCCGAATTTCTGCTCGTGCCCGTTTATGTCGGCCAGGAGCTATACGGTCTGGACGACGCGTTGCACGGAATCACAGTGAAGACCGACAACCCATACGGCGCCGAACGCGTGAAACAGGAGATCCAGCAATTCCTAGAGCCACCGCAGTACGCCCAGACCTGGATCGATATGAATCGCCAATATTTTGAAGCGGTGCGGCTGGAACGCACGGTGATGTTTTTCCTTTTGTTCTTCATCGTGATCGTGGCGGCTTTTGGAATCATGAGCACGCTTATCACCGTAACGGTACAAAAGCGGCACGAGATCGGAATTGTGAAAGCGCTCGGGGCGAACATTGCGCAAATTATCTGGGTCTTCCTTGGTCAGGGAACAATTGTCGGCCTTTTTGGAACGATCACTGGCCTGGGACTTGGGATGACGTTGATCCGTTACCGCAACGAATTCAGTCGCTGGCTGGCATCGACGTTGCACATCGAGATTTTCCCGCGCGAGGTCTATCAATTCTCGTCAATCCCGGCCGAAGTCATTCCGCACGACGTTGCTATCATCTGTATCAGCGCCTTCTTAATTTGTTCGTTCGCGGCGCTGATCCCGGCCTACTTCGCGGCGCGACTCGATCCGGTAAAAGCGCTGCGTTACGAATAATGGGCTGAAGGTAGAACGGCCGAGAAACTTGCGAGCTCCAGTAAGAAAGCGGCATTCGAGCGGGGAATCACATCGGTTTTAAGATTAGGGCTTTTCAATGTTCGATCACATATGTGAGCTAACATTGAAATGATGCGGGCAGTGTAATGCCCTCGAAGTTTCGCACACGCACGAACAAAGCGCCGGCGCGACATTAGCGAGCGCTTCGATGGCTGAAAAAGATGTCGAGCGTGCGAGTCGCGTACTCGTATCCTGCTGGCCATTCGCTTTGGCGCGGGCCGGCAATATTCAGAATGCCGATCTTGTTCTCGCGGACAAAATCCGCAATCAGCTTGGCGGCACCGTCAGCGGAAAGCTTTGAGGCGTCGATCAATTGGTGCGGCCGTTTTAGGTGAATACAGAAACGAACGGTCTGCTCGGTGCCGCCACGAAGTTCTCCCGGATAAATGACGACAGTTCCATCAGAATCTTTCACGTTCTGCAGCGTGCGTTCTGTGAAACCGCCGTCTTGTAATTCCTGAATCGGGTAGTGATCCGGAATTTTGCCGAATTCATCCAGCCGCCCGGCCGGACACCATCCGCCGCACTCAGTCCGGTGCTCGAGCGCCACATCGAGCGCGGCGCGATCAACGCCTGTTTGCCCGCCCGAGATGATCCTGAGTGCCTTCACTGTAGCGGCGACCTCCGAGCGCTGAGCACGCGCCACGACCTCTAATCGCCTGTCGGAACAATGTCGGCGCGCTCGATCATGAGGATCACCGTTCGTTCGGGCGCGCGTGTACGATGGCGGACGCCTTTCGGCACGACGAAGCCCTGTCGCGGCGAAAGATCGATTACGCGATCTTCGAGATCGATCAAGAACCGCCCATCCAGCACGAAAAAGAATTCATCGATGTCTTTGTGTTCGTGCCAGTGATATTCGCCTTGAATT